>FLSH01460279.1_pt1 | contig 12165 bp, 8 predicted proteins | sample 1550441 | NCBI WGS metagenome assembly FLSH01 (sample SAMEA4031756, study PRJEB14383) | metagenome | biome: human; feature: oral; material: saliva | place: Philippines | collected 2014 | reverse complement strand
AGCAGCGGATTGTCTTTGTCGTGCACCAAGTAGATATTCTGTTGGGCAACAAACGGATTTTCATTGGCACGGAAAGCCTTCACCACATTGGAGCCTTCGTGTATCTCGTGGGTCGTACTCGTGTATGCTTGTCGTGTCGACAGCAAGGCTTTGAGCGCGATGTCGTCGTTCAGTCTGTACGTCGCCTCACCCTGTATCTTGAAATCGAGCACGTCGATGTTCATCTTGTTATTGGCATATTCGTTGAAGATATTGAACGGTGCCCAGTTGTTGCGGTAGTATTCAAGACTTCCGTCTTCGTTGTAAGGACGTAAGGTACGGCTTGTGCCGAGCGCGTAGGAAAACGGATTGATGTCGAAGTCACGCTCGAAGACGCCCAAGGTGTTGTTTTTACGCTGCGGCAATGTGCCAGGTGCTTTCTGTGAACGGATGTTTCCTTGTGCAGAAAGCGTAGCGGTGAACTTGTCATTTATATAAAAGGTGTTCTTCACGTTGGCGGTGAGCCGGCTTACCTTGTCGGCAACGGTCCATCCTCCGTCGTGATAAAAGCCGATCGAGGCATAGGTGGCAGTATTCTTGCCGCCGCCCGAAAGCGTTATCACATGATTGGTGATGGGCTTCATCGTAAAGAGAAGATCGAACCAATTCGTATTGGCATACTCACGTTTGCGCAGGAAGTCGGCTCTCGCCTCGGGCGTATTGGGCAGATAATAGGTACCTGTTGCGGGGTTGATCGTGCTTACACCTTTATATAATTGATAGTAAATTCCGCTGCGTCTTCCATACAATGAGTTGCTGATACCAAAGTAACCTTTATCGTACATCTCCTGATATATCGACATGGTTTCCTGCGAATTGAGCAGGTCGAAGTCGCCGTAGCGCGGTTTCAGGCGCACGGTGTTCTCCGTGGAGTAGCTCACCCGCAGGGGAGACTCTCTTCTTCCCGACTTCGTGGTGATAACGATGACGCCGTTCAGGGCTCGCGCGCCGTATACCGACGTAGCTGAAGCGTCTTTCAATACCTGTATGTCTTGGATATCGGAGGGATTAAGTCCCGATACTGCCGAACTGATGAGTGTCACCGCATCGCCCGATGCCAGCTGATCGAGACTTAGGTGTACGAGGTCTTCATACACTGCGCCGTCAATGACCCACAGCGGTTGAACGTTACCGATGATAGATGCTCCACCTCGGATGTTGATACGCGGAGCCGAGCCGAATGTGCCCGATACATTCTGTATTGACAGACCGGGCACACGACCTTCGAGCATTCGCGACACGTCGGCTATACCTTCGAGTTTGATGTCGTCCATCTTCACTGACGTGGCAGCACCGGTATACACTCTGTTGCGGATGTTCTGATAGCCCGTCACCACAACTTCATCCACTTGACGGCTGTCGTCTTTCAGCACAATGTTTAATGGGCGTTTGCCTATTTTCACCTGTTGGGTAAGCATGCCGATGTAGCTTGCCTGCAGTGTTTGACCCACGGCAGCCTTGACGGTGAAGCGTCCGTCCACGTCGGTCACTGCCTTTGCTTTGGTCTCCACCACATGCACATAGGCACCGATGAGTGGTTCGCCCTGTTCGTTACATATCGTTCCGGTCACCGTTTCGTTAGTCTGTGCCATAACCGTGAGGAGCATGAACAGCAACGAAAAGGTTGTCAACGCCTTCTTTATATTTATATGTCTGTACATTCTATTATATAATGATTATTCTACTTGTGTAATGGTATATGATTCTTATGTTAGAGATGCACCTGCACTCCGCCGTAAATGCCGAACGGATGACCGGCTCGCAGTCCCGAGGGATGGCGTGACACCAAATATTTCTTGTTGGCGAGGTTGATAGCATTCACGGTTAAAGTGATATTCTTGTTAATATGTGCTTTCAGTGAAGCGTCCAAGATCAGATGGGCGGGGATTTTCTCGCGTTCGGCTATCTTGCCTTGTCCAGGCAGTGTGCGCATATCGCCATTGTAGCGTGCTCCGAAACTGGCTTCCATCCACTTATGTTCTATGCCTATCTGCGCATTAAAGGCGTGCTTGTAGATATATGGAATCTCGTCGCCGTAGATCACATGACCCCATGCCGCACTTTCAAAATCGTTTTTCATTTTCGTGTTGGTATAGGTATAAGTGAGTTGTACGGGCATTTGCACGGCAAAATCTTTAGGAAGTGGCAGCCAATGGAACAACAGTTCAAGTCCGTTTACCAAAGCCTTGCCCACGTTAAACTGGTCGAGCGTGCCTTGTCCACCCTGCGCTGCCAAATCGCTTCCCAGCATATTGGAGTAGTTGTTGTTGAAAACGATAGCCTCACATTTCAGCGTCTGTGTCGTCAGACGTAAGCCTGCCTCCATGTTCACGCTGCTTTCGGCTTTTTGATTGAGCGAGGCACTGGGCGGAGCGAAGCCCTTATGGATGCCGCCGAAAGCTGAAAGGACGGGCAGCACCTTTACGTTGAATCCCAATCCCGGCAAGAGGGCGCGTACATGATTGGGTGTTTCGATGCGTACCATACCCGTACGACGCGGATCAGCCTTTGTATAGTCGCGCTTGAGCAAGTCCACATCTTCATAGCGCATGCCCGCTGTGAGCGTCAGGATTCCCTTCGACCATTTGCCAAGCCAATAGCCTGACCAGGCGTGAGCCGTAGTGATGCGATTGGCATTACTGCCAGGCAGCCCTGCCAGAAACAGGCTCATGCGTCCGCCCTGCATAGCATAGCCGTCATCATGCTGAAAACGGTCTTCGCTGTCGGCATGGTAGCGCACGCCGAGCTCTGCCGTGAGATAGCCTCCGCCGAGCATAGTGCGGTATTCAGCCTTCGACTGAACGCCTCGTGAGTGGTACACACGGTGGTTGGCACGCAGCATCAGTGCCTCACCTACGTAGTCCTTCTTACCCGTAACGATGTCAAAATAGTCACGGTTGGTTTCCGGATCAGACAGCACCGCTTCGATCGAACGGCGTTCGCCCTTGGTGAAGCCGGTTCTTACCTCGTTAAGTTTGTACCAGTTACGGAAAAAATAGTTATAGTATAGATTCGTGGTTATCTTCAGTTTATTGCCCGACTCTATAAGATAGGTAGCCACCCATTGGGTGTGACGCGTCTTCAGATTGTCCTTCTGCGCACCCGCATAACGGAAATAGGGACGTGCGGCGAAATCGCTTTCCGACAGTCCGAGGTAGGTCTCGTCGGACGTCTCGTTGGCAAATCCGAACTTCAGCTCCAACAAATGGTTGAGTCCCTCATCCTTATTGGTCTGTGCCGAGACTTTGGCAATGAGGTCATTGCGCTTGAACCCCGTGCGCTCGTCGGGGTCGTCCTTACGGAAACCGTCAGATTGATGGCGCAGGTATTCTACTAAGAAGCCTACATGCTTGAAACGATTGCCTATACTGGCATACGACTTGAAGGTGTTGTAGCTGCCGTAAGAGGTGTTAAGCTTGGCGCTGAACTTCGAGGGAATAGGCGTCGACACAAGGTTGACAGCTCCTCCAGTGGTAAACGGTCCGTATTGTACCTGACTGCTGCCCTTCAACACCTCGATTGAATACATGCGCGTAGCGTTTGGAAAATAATAAGCTGCCGGGGCTGAGTAAGGGGCAGGGGCAGCCAACACGCCGTCTTCCATAAGCGAGATGCGCTCGCTTCGCTCGGCTTTCGTACCGCGCAGACTGATGTTCGGACGCAATCCGAAACCGTCTTCTTCGTATACGTTCACACCGGGAACGCTTTTGAGCATGCGGTTGATGTCGGTATAACCGAACTTCCCAATTTCTTCCGGAGAGATGTAATAAGCTGAACCCGTACGGTTGCGCGCTTCGAATTTGCTACCCAGCATCTGGTTGGAACGTACGACGACCTCCGTTATCCTGTGAATCGAATCGGTCATAGCGTTCATAGCTTTGCTTTGTGTGCCTTTCTGCGTCTGGGCAAATGTCACCAATGATATTAGCGACAAAAGCAGAGGCATCATTTTTATCCTATAATGCATATAAATAACGTTTAGACTTATATAGCTTCTTTTATCATCGGGACTTTGGGTTGTCCCAATTGTCATAAACCAAAAGTGTTTTTCATAAAGCTTATAAGCTATTTCATAAAAAATCGATTGCAAAGATAGTTATTTTAAAGTAATCTGACAATACCCATTTTTTAGTATTTTTTTTATTACTAATGTTAACGAAACACTAAAAACAGTGCATTACAACCGTCAGTGCGTGATAAATCATGACTCTACAGCTTACACCATTTCTTTATAGACGTACATCATTATAGGGGAAAACTTATCCCTGATTTAGAGAAAACTTATCCCTGACTGGAGTAATGAATAATGTTAACAAAATGGCTGTTCTGACCACAAATACAGCCAATATTCGCCAGCGCATTATCGTTTGATAACGAAAAACACTTGTTTTTTTTGCATTACATAAAAGGTACTGATAATCAGAGTGATAGGTGTATTTATTGCCGGCAAAAACACGAATCAGTTTCAAGAACTGCCGTTTCTTGAGGCTAATTCCTACGTTTCTTGCCGATAGAACCGTCGTTTTCAGCATCAAGAACCGCCGCTTTGTGAGACAAAAAGCACGGAATGAAGCTGTTTTCAGCTCTTGTCAGTTTTAAAATACATAGCTTTATGCCATGCAGACTTAGCAAATCGTTGTTTTTGATTTTCTATTTCGCTAAAAACCGTAAAGATGATTTTTCTTTACTATATATTATTGGTGTCCGGTAAAAACCGATTGAAAGCTCTGCAAACCTTTATTTATCGGTACCATAGACACGTATAGCCAATAGGGACTTACTTTTTGTTTCAAATAGAGGGTGTTATTAAAAATATTCCTTTTAGGTTTGTGTCTTCCACGAGCCGAGAAAGGGTTAGTATTTTCCTGCAGGCGGGGCGTGATTTATCACGTTCCGTAATCTCCGAGAAACAAATGGCTCGCTTAATTGACTCTGCGCTGAGGCGGAACGTGATAAATCATCCCCCTTCAGGTTTCATCCTAATCGATTCATAGCTATAATTTGTTTACAGGACACCAATAATAATAAAAATGCACTGCAGTCTAATGATGGATTTGGGTTTAGAGAAAGACTTATCTCTAACTCGCCTTGATATAAATCCCAAAAAGGGACGTGCCTGTTTTTGCAAGCACATCCCCTTTTCTACGTCAACCCCGTCGTTGACATAGAAACTGAAATCGTAAGTTCCCACATTATTCTTGTCGCTGCCAGGAACGACAAGAAAGTTAGCGGCGTATTCATGCCCGAACGACATGCGGCTGTCTGTAGTTGGTACACGTGTGGGGAAAACGGCGTTGTAGCTCTTTTGCTGTCTACCATAAACAATAGCATCGCCGTCGGGGTCTGAAGCGTGAAGGTCGAGTGTAAAGAAAGTGTTTTGCGGAATGGTGTATTCCGTTTTCATCTTATCGACATCGAACTTTGGGGCGCGATTGTCATCATTGGTAAAGATGTAGTTTCTATTCACCAAGTCCGAGCGTTTGTCCATCTGCTTCAGTATGACAGTCATCTCTTCTAACGACTTCTTACAAAAGAATTTGGCAAAGCCATTATAACCCATTGTCGACTGCCCGGGATTTGGCTCATGTCCATTGCCGTCAGAGGCTACAAAGGTGTGATAAGTGCCAAAGTGATGACCCAACTCATGTGCTACAGCAACTAAGGTCTGGTCGCGCACACAGACAGCAGCCTTTCTCTCTGGCCACAGGCAACCGTTGAGTTGTGCCATGTTCGGTGCTCCGGATTGCCTCTCAATAGGTTTATTCCAAGACATAGCTAAACCGACATCATAGTTTTCGGTTCCAATTATCTTGTTGATCATCTCCGTTGCATTTTCCAAATATACTTGGTGATTGGTGAGTGAGGTCTTCATCAACCTTTCATCGTCAACGATCTTAAATTCTATTCCGAGATCACGGACGTATAGTGCATTCAGGAAAGCCTCGCATTCAGCCAGCCAGCTCTTTACCTTATCAATACTCTTGTCGAACTTCGGTGACTCAAAATCGGTACTGCTGACAAGAATTGCTAAGCGTAAACGGCGATATTTTCCATCGGTTATCTTGAACTTAGTCTTTTTGTTCTCCTCCTTTTTCACTGACAAACGAGGGCTCTCGAAGCTACTTAGCTTAAACCCACTTGTATTTGGTGTCTCCTCGACACCGCAGTTGCTCGAAGCCTCCGCACGAGGTGCAATGTCTACAATACCATTCCGCGAAGTCATGTCATAGGTCTTTTCCAGTTGGATTTCTCCCGATACCTCTCCTTTGCGGTTATAAGAGAAAGTGCCAACTAATTTGCCGTTAAGGCGACCTACAAATGTACGAATGCCCGTTGTCGCAGTGAACGAATTGGGTTGTTCATGCCAAACAACTGACGAAAGAACTGACTAAGAGGCTGTAGAGTCAAAGGTTTCTGCTCGTTTTGCTACCACTTCCGTGAAGGTATTAACAGGAACCTTTACAGATTGTAGCTGCGCAAAGGCTGATTATACCGATAGCGCAAGCAACAGATAAAATATTTTTTCATTGTGTAAATATTATAGCTTAATTCCGCGACAAAGGTAGCTATAATTATTTGATAATTATACTACTTATGAGATAAACCCAAATGCGGTCAATAGACCGCAATGCCTTTTTATTTTTAACGAACAAAAGCTTTCCTACTGCTTTCGTCAGCTTGTGTGGCATCTTACAAGCCTTGTTACCTCGCCGTAGCCCACTACGCCCACGGTAACAAGGCTCGTAATTTGCTCAACAATCAGACGAAATCACTTAGGAATCTATTGACCGATTCGGGATAAACTTGCGTAAAATAACAATACGAGGGTGTTCTGAGCGTTAAAAACCAATACATTCTCCCATTTTGAAGGTCTTAATAGAACCCAGATATATGTAAAACCACTGTTATTATACTGGTGTAAAAGTGGTTTTATATATGTTTGAGGTAAAAAAATGTGCACCAATAGTTTCACAACTTATTGGTGCACGACACGTATATTATAGTTCATCTAATGCGGTACTGCCTTTGTGTTGTTGCCGTAATTTATTTGTGGCAATGTTTATCGCTCGCTGCAACAAGCATCCATACAGTCTTCTCCTGCTCTTTGAGGAAGTCACTCATCAACGAAACTGTTGACTCGTCCTTTGCATCGGAAGCTACCTCTAAGAGGTTACGCTCGCTGGCAATAAGAATCTTGTATGTCTCCAGCAGGTTGGAATAAACATCATGTCCGTCCTTTATCTCACCAACTTCCTTTACGTCTGCCACCTTCAGATAAGCGCTGAAACGGCTTTCCGGCACAGCACCGAGCTGCAATATACGCTCTGCAACCTCGTCAATCTTAGCAGCTGTGTCGTTGTAAAGCTCCTCAAACTTGGCGTGCATGGTGAAAAACGCATGCCCTTTCACATTCCAGTGGAAGTTGCGGAGATTGGTGTAATATACTTGAAGGTCTGCCAAAAGCTGTGCTAAACCGTTAGTAACGCCTTGAACCTTGTTTTCATCTAATCCTATAAAATCTAATGTTCTCATATTATTTATAATTTATGTGGTTTATTATTCTGATGCAAAGTTAATCATTTATATGTGTCCTTGCAACTGATATTTTCTATCAGCACATAGAGTTATATCTATAAAGACGGCGTACTACGCTGTGAATGAGTAGGTTAGGCTGTATGAATTACGCCTCTTATCCTGTCGTCGAAAGCTGATAGTGCAGCTTTTGCCCCTTCGCCCATTGCAATCATAATCTGCTTATATGGCACGGTAGTCACATCGCCGGCAGCATAAACACCTGCTATTGAAGTGCGGTTGGTCTCGTTTACAAGGATCTCATGACGTGGACTAAGTTCCAGTTCGTCCTTGAACACATCGCTATTAGGCGACAGACCTATTTGCACGAACACGCCGTCAAGCGTCAGCTCACGCTCCTCTTCTGTCTTACGGTCCTTCACTCTCAACCCCGTCAGTTTACTGCCGTCGCCCAGCAAAGCGGTGGTCTGTGTCGACATGAGTATCTCCACATTCTCCAGGCTCTGTGCCTTCTGCTTCAGCACCTCGTCGGCTCTCATCGCGTCGGCAAACTCAATGATTGTCACATGTCGGCATATTCCTGCCAGATCGAGTGCTGCCTCAACGCCGGAGTTGCCTCCGCCTATGACAGCCACGTCCTTATCCTTATAGAAAGGACCGTCGCAGTGAGGACAGAAATGCACACCGTGACCGATGTACTTATCCTCGTCGAGCAATCCCAGTCGACGCCAGCTTGCACCGGTTGCGACTATTACTGCCGGAGCAAGAAACACCTCGCCGCCTCTCACTCTTATGCTCTTTATATTCTCTTGCAGGCTTGCCTCCACTAATTTGCGGTTTTCGAACACGTCGATAGCATAGTTGCTGATATGCTCGCGCATATCGGAAGAGAGTTTCGTGCCTGTGGTATGTGCTACAGAAGTGACGTTCTCAATGCCGACAGTGTCGTTCACCTGACCGCCAATACGCTCTGCTACAATCGCCACGTGCAAGCCCTTACGTGCAGAATATATTGCCGCCGAAGCACCGGCAGGACCTCCGCCAAGAACTACAACATCGTAGTTGCGCTCCTGAACCAACGCGTTCTCGTCGTGCGAGGTACCCACCTTATCCTCCAACTTCTGCAGGAGAGTACCTATATCGCCACGTCCGACATGGAAAGGCTCGCCATTGACAAACACAGAAGGTACGCCCTGAATATTCAGACGGCTGACTTCCTCCTGATGCAGGGCGCCGTCAACCATCTCATTACTTATATTAGGATTGACGAGTGCCATAACGTTCAGCGCCTGAACGACATCAGGACAGTTAGTGCAAGTGAGCGAGACATAGGTATCGATCTTCACTCTGCCATTAAGAGCCTTTATTCTTGCTACAATGGTGTCGTCGGGAATATTCTTTCCCTGACCGTCGGCATTGAGAATGGCAAGTAGCAATGAGGTAAACTCATGACCGTTAGGAATGCCACGGAAACTTACTCCTGTGTCTTCGCCATTTTTTATCACACTAAAACGGAAGCCCTCGCCATCGACATATTCCACCGTTATCTTTTCTGAACAAGAAGCAACATCCTCAACGAAAGCTATCATCTCCGTGTTCTGTTCGGCATTCTTGTCACACTCAATTCTAAGCGTGATGTCAGCCTTTAGTGTCTGGAAGACACCTTTTATCTGTTCTAAAATATTTGAATCTAACATGTGCTATAAAAAAGAAAGTCCTCTCCATATGAAAAAGGAGAGGACTGTTAAATGAATAAATGCTTAAAGCTTACCTACAAGGTCGATGCTTGGCTTAAGTGTCTCACTACCTTTCTTCCACTTAGCAGGGCAAACCTCGCCGTCGTGGGTTGCTACAAACTGAGCTGCTTCGATCTTTCTCACAAGCTCGTCGGCATTACGACCGATGCTGTTATCCTGAATTTCAGCAATCTTAACCAGTCCTTCCGGATTTACAAGGAATGTGCCTCTGTAAGCCACTCCTTCGTCCTCTTTATATACTCCAAAACCACGGCTGACAACACCGGTTGGATCGGCGAGCATGGTATAGTGGATTTTCTTGATTGTGTCAGAAGCATCGTGCCATGCCTTATGGACGAAGTGTGTGTCGGTGCTGACAGAGAATACCTCTACGCCCATTTCCTTAAGCTGCTCATACTTGCCTGCGAGATCCTCCAACTCTGTAGGACAAACGAAGGTGAAGTCAGCTGGATAGAAGAAGAACAAAGCCCATTTGCCTTCAATATCCTTACTTGAAACTGTTTTGAAACTGCCGTTCTGGAAAGCCTGAACAGTAAACTCTGGTACACGTGCATTAATAATTGGTTCCATAATTGTGTGATTTAATATTATTATTCTGTAGTTGTTTTATATTCTTATTACCTAATTTTTCGTGTAGTAATGGTATTAAAGGCTTACGTCTACGCTGTCTGTTATATTGTATGACATCCGAAGATATCAGCCTTTGAATACCATGCCTAACCTAATTCTATATCTATTTAAGCCTTTCTTCTACTGCCTGCCAGTTCACAATGTCCCAGCTTGCATTAATGTGGTCGGCTCTGCGGTTCTGATAATCGATATAATAAGCGTGCTCCCAGACATCGAGTCCGTAGAGTGGGTTCAGTCCCTGACGCAAAGGGTTGCCGCCGTTTGATTCCTTTGTGATTACTAATTTACCGTCAGCGTCCTGCGACAGCCATGCCCAACCTGAGCCGAACAGTGTTGCGGCAGCCTGTGCAAACTGACTCTTGAACTCGTCGAAACTGCCAAACGATTTGTTTATAGCCTCGGCAATGCGTCCTTCAGGCACATTGTCCTTACGTGGCGACTGAAACTGCGCGAAGTATAAAGCATGATTCAAGGTCTGTCCTGCGTTGTTATAGATAGGACCCTCAGGAGCAGATACTACGATCTCCTCTACGCTCTTGGCAGCATACTCTGTGTCTTTCACAAGGCTCACGAGGTTGTTGACGTAGGTCTGCAGGTGCTTCCCGTAATGTAGATTCATTGTCTGCTCACTTATCACCGGCTCAAGGGCGTTTGCTGCATATTTCAGCATTGGCATTGCTATATTCATAATTGTATTCGTTTTAAATGTTAATGTTTTCTTTTGTTGCTGCAAAGGTAGTGATAATACAAACCGACAACAACAGATTTTTTTTATCAGTACATAGAGAAAAATCTATCAATATGCCACAAAGCCAGTGTTTATCGGCATACCTGCTAATAACTATTTTACCTCGCAGAATGAAAAAAAAGTGTCATCTCCTCTTGCCGTTTCATTATTTTATGCTAACTTTGCGGTAGACAATCATCATACGGACAATAAATTCCACGCAGCAATGACACTTCAACAATTGGAATATGTAATGGCAGTATATCGCCTGAAGCACTTCGCTAAGGCGGCAGAATCGTGCGATGTCACACAACCCACCCTGAGTTCCATGATTCAGAAACTGGAGGATGAGCTTGGCATAAAGATATTCGACCGCAGGCAGCAGCCCATCAAACCTACACCGTCAGGCATGGCTATAATAGAGCAGGCGTGGAAGGTTCTCGTAAGGGCACGCCGCATAAAGGAAACGGCAGAGGAGGAGAAGCACTCGCTACAGGGGACATTTAATATAGGTGTACTGCCTACTATAGCACCATACCTTATCCCGAACTTCTTCCCAAAGCTCATGAAAGAACATCCCGACATGGATGTGCGCATAACGGAGATGAAGACTGAGGACATGAAAAAGGCTCTTCTACGCGGTGATATCAATGCAGGAATACTCGCACGCCTGGAGGGCATGGAGAACATGGACTGCCATACTCTCTACTTCGAACAGTTCTTTGCCTACATCTCACAGGGTGATCCATTGTTAGAGAAGGCGTCCATTAAGACCACCGACCTCAACAGTGAGTATCTTTGGCTGTTGGACGAGGGGCATTGCTTCCGCGAGCAACTGGTGAAATTCTGCCAGCTCAAGGCGGCAAGTGCAAGCAAGAAAGCCTATAACTTAGGTAGCATCGAGACTTTTATGCGCATCGTGGAGAACGGCAAAGGTGTGACCTTCATTCCAGAGTTGGCAATACGTCAGCTGACAGAAGCGCAGAAACAGCTCGTCAGACCATTTGCCATTCCTATTCCTACACGAGAGATTGTAATGATGACAACACCCAACTTCATCCGCCAGACACTGCTACAGATGCTCATCGACGAAATTCGTGCATCAGTTCCGGAGCATATGTTGAAGCTACGACACACGCAGCAAAGCGTCTGACATGAGTCTTTTTTTCGTGACTGTCGACAATCCGACGGCAAAAAAGATTTATATAGAAGCCATATTGTTTATGATTATCCGCAGTCGCACCACCAAAATTCAATAAAAACGATAGTAGGGAGTGTCATTCCTAATTGCCAGTTGTAATTTGGCATCTAACGACTTTTTTACTGAAAGCGTCATATTATGTGTGTTATTTTGTGAGTTTATTTGGCGAATCGACAATGTTTTGTTATATTTGTCGCAGAATATGCGACGTTATATACTGTTTTATGTCGCACCAAGGATGATATATTATGTATATACACGAAAGAGACAATTGGACA
>FLSH01460326.1_pt1 | contig 12245 bp, 9 predicted proteins | sample 1550441 | NCBI WGS metagenome assembly FLSH01 (sample SAMEA4031756, study PRJEB14383) | metagenome | biome: human; feature: oral; material: saliva | place: Philippines | collected 2014 | reverse complement strand
CATCCCCTCCTTCGGAGGGGCTTGGGGAGGCATCACCTTTGGGCTTGGGGAGGCCGTATTTTGGGGGTTGTTTTTGTCAATTTCTTTCCCTTTCGTTTTCCATCTACGCCCTTTTGCGTGGTAAAAGATGCCCTTTTGCAATGTAAAAGGGCATCTTTTGATGTGTAAAAGGGCATGTTTTGCAATGCAAAAGGGCACCTTTTACCAGTCGTTTGTAACTAACTGATTCTCTATAGGTTACAAAGCCGGTTTTTAACGATAATGGGTTGATTTGCGAACAATGGCGACGTATAATTTGTAAGGGTATTTCAAAAGCCTCTCCCCGTCCCTCTCCGAAGGGAGAGGGGGAATAATTAGCGAGATACCCCGATGTTTTTGAAAGTGCATAAAACGGTGTTTGAGCGTTTTTGGGGGCTGGTTCTGAAGAAGAAAAGTAAACGAGTTGCATGCTATAGAATACTTATTTACGCGTTAACAAGTAGATAATTTGTATACTATAGAATAAGATATCACGCGTTAACAAGTGGATGAATTACATGCTATAAGATGCGATTTTATGAGTAAAAAATAGATAGTTTGTGTGTTTCAAGCTATTAGTTTGAGTTCTGAACTCTACAATATTGAGAATTAAACCTTAACCTTTGAGGTTTAATTCTTTTTTCTTTTATATCCCCAACCCCCAGCATTCCATATCCGGCCAGGCACATCCCCTCCTTCGGAGGGGCTTGGGGAGGCCGTATCTTCGGGCTCCTACATCCCCTCTTCTTCCGCCATTTCGTCCTCCGTCTTAGGCTTTGCGGGCTGCACCTGGTCACTACCCGTGTCGAGTTCTACGGCATCCGTGATGTGCAAACGACCCTGATTATCAATCGTAACATCAATAGGGACATACTCATCACTGTTCGGATCGGGTGAACCAACACTTGCTCCAAAGAAGAGTTTGTTGCCCTCTGCACGGTCGAACATAAATCCTACGAGAGCTCCTTCACGCCCATATTGATTGTCAGTAAAGGCTCTGAAGTCGGCTTTTGTGAATGTTTTATCATAGAAAGACGAACCATCCTGGCGCAGAATCTGCAACTGTACCTTATTATCATAGTACTTCTTTCCGTCCTCATCAGTTGTTGTTTCGAGCGATTTATCAGCAAAACGGCGGATACGAATGGTGTAAACGCTGCCCATCCATTGCACCTTCTTCTCGTATTTGAAGTCGGACAGACTCTGCGGATTGCGTGGAGTCTTGGGCTTAGGGGCTATCTTTGTGATGATATCGTTTGTCTTACGCTCTTTTTTACATGCGCTGCAACACAGCAGGGCGACTCCCATGAGGAGGAAAGAAATAAGTTGTTTCGTCATAACTTGTCTAATATTCCACCTGCAAAAGTACGCATTTTATCCGAATTAAACAACAAGATGGCGCACAACTAACGCTCCATGGCTGCCTTTTCACCGGCTATGTAGCCTGTGGTCCATGCTGCCTGGAGGTTGAAACCACCCGTTATGGCGTCTATGTCGAGTACTTCTCCGGCAAAGAAGAGCCCTTTGCACACCTTACTTTCAAGTGTATTCTGATCGATATTGCTAAGACTCACACCGCCACAGGTGACAAATTCGTCACGGAAACTGCCTTTTCCCCCAATCGTGTATTGGTCGTTGACCAGCGTTTCAACCAATTTGTTCATGGTCTTTTTCCCTATTTCGCTCCACGGTTTGGTCACATCAACCCCTATCTTATCAATGAGATAGAGCCAGAGACGGGCTGGTAAGCCGAAGGGATGCAGTGTTCCGACTTGCTTTCGTGGGTTGATCAGTGCGAGATCTGCCAACTCCTGCTCCACATCCTGCCTGCTTCTTTCGCCTGTCCAGCTGATAGCGAGGGGCGAACGGTAGTCGTTTTCGGCAAGAAAGCGGGCTGCATAGGACGACAACTTCAGTGTTGCCGGACCGCTTGTGCCCCAGTGTGTGATGAGCAAGGGACCCATTGCCTTCATCTTTGTCCCCGGAATGGACGTCACAACGGGGTCAACGACGGTGCCCATGAGGCTACAAAACGCCTTATCCTTGATGGTAAACGTGAAGAGAGAGGGCACTGGCGACTCTATTTCGTGCCCCATACGTGCCAGATAAACCAGTCCGCGGGCATGGGGAGAGCCTCCTGTAGCAATGATAACACGGTCGAAGTAACGTTTTTCTCCGCCCCCGAAGTGCAGTTCGAAGCGTCCATCGTCGGTGTGATAGATGTCTTTCAGCTGACTTCTGCAGCTTATCTTCACCCCCACAGAGGCTGCCTGACGTGTCAGACAGTTGATGATGGCATGTGAATCCTGCGCTTTCGGGAAGACACACTCGTCCTCTTGCGTCACCAAAGGTACTCCTCGCTGTTCGAACCAACGGTATGTATCCTTATAGTCGAAGACGTTGAAGAGTCGTTTCATCAGTTTATCCCCACGTGGATAAGCCTGTTTGAGGTCGGTGATAGCGGCAAAACTGTTCGTCACATTGCACCTTCCGCCACCCGTCACCTCAACCTTTGCCAGCACTTTCGATGCCCTTTCAAAGATCGTAACGTTTGTTTTTGCATTTGTTTTTCGGGCAGTAATGGCAGCCATGAAGCCTGCTGCACCACCGCCAATAATGGCTATGTCCATAGTAAAAAGTAGATTATAGAGAAGAAGAATTAGTCTGGTGTATGCACTTTCTTGCGCTTTCCGCTGAACTCATTGAAGTCTATTCGGATGATTTCAACGCGGTGGAAGCTCTTATGAGCATACTTATCACCAATCTCTTTGAAGTCGGCTGACAGCTTATCAATGAGCAAATGCAATGCATGCATCTTCTCTTCGTCCGACAGATGGATGCGTGCCTCACCGAAGAAGATGGCACTTTCATACTCAGTTGTGAAGTTACGAGGTAGCAGGTTCACGTTGCCAATGATGCAAAGTGACACCTTTGGATTCTTCTCAATGGCTTGTAGCTTGCGTCCCTCAGGTGCACAATGGATGTAAACGCTATGGTCTCCGTCCCAAACAAAGTTCACTGGAATACCATAACCGGCGTCGTCAGCCACCATACTCAGTACTCCATACTCTCCATCACGTAACAATTCCAACGCCCGCTGCTCATCCATTAGACGGTCCTGACGGCGTACTCGGTTATTTACATACTTCATATTAGTCTATATTTACATGTAAAAAGAAAAAACCTTGACTGATTCCCATCACCCAAGGCTTAAATACTAAAACTAAATTAACCACTAAAAAAACTTGATGCAAAGGTACAAATAAAATCCGAAAAAGCAATAAACGCACAACCAATTATGCACAAAACCGTATATTTTTAACACAATTTAATCAGTAAATGCGGTTTTATTTCAAATCAATGCACATATGATGCAATATGGTTAGATATGTGTGCAGAAAGAAAGGAAATACATCTTAATTGAAAAAAAACGACACAGAGGAAAGTTTAAAATTGCATAAACATGTGCATTTCGCACTAAAAAAACATTATATTTTCGGTGTTTTATGTAAGAGAGAAGGACAGATGGCATTAGACAGAATGACCTTTTGTTTTAGACAAGATACCCTTTTGTTTTAGACAGAATGAACATAAAGACATACTTCAATGACAGATTCCTTAATGCTCTATCACGTGATGACGTGCTTGGGGGGACATATACCTTATTATATAATGTCCTTGGGAAGCGTACGGGGCGACCTATACATTGGGTGGGGGAGGCAGAAAATGTAAAAAGAAATGGTAATGAGGAATACAATACATGCTCTTTTGCATTGTAAAAGGGCATCTTTTGAAGTGTCAAAGGGCATGTTTTGCAATGCGAAAGGGCACCTTTTACAACCCCATCTGTGACCTATTGATATCCAGAAGGTTACAAAGTCGGTTTTCATCCCTTTCCCCTTGTTTTGCCGTTATGCACCTCTTGTTTTTTGTAAAGATACTTCTTAGGACATAAGAGTTGATGTGCGGTGAGCTGAAAGCGCGTAATCTGAAGTATAATAAAAAATGGTATACAGTCGGACTGCATACCATTTTCTATTTTAAAGTGATGTTCTTCTATCGTCTTACCAGATCTTTAACGTGTTCTGAAGGTTCTTATAATCCTGGTCGAGTACTGGTTTGTGGTTTGAATCTTCCTCACCTGATATCCAAACAGGGCGGATAGCCTTAGCCTGAGCCTTACCATTTGCAGACAAGTTCCATTCTGTTGGACCGAAGAAGAAGTCTCTTGACAGACCCAATGTTCTGCAGGTTGAGGTCATATACTGTCCGTATGCACCTAATCCATACGTCATATCTCTAAATCCCATTATAGGAGATAAGGATGCACGTCTACCCGTAATAGGCAAGAACAAGCCTTTGTTTGCACGTACAAGTGCCGTAACATTGGTGTACTTATAGAGCGATTTAACCCTTGTTGGGAACGACTTTACTCTTATAGAACCAGCCGTTGTGAAGTATGCACCATATACAAATGTACCCTGTTCTGTTACACAATAAGCTGGTATTGCATTGGCTTTGGTGTACAAGGTAGTGATATCATCTTCGGTTGGCATACGATATTTCTGCTTGTTATTCGTTGTATAATAACGTACAATGTCACCAAACTCAGCACTACTTCTGTCTACTTCTTGATGTATACCAAGCGTCTTAGGAGCGTAGTATTTATCTACCGTAATATCCTTATCAGTGTATGTACCCCTGTTCAGATTGAGGGCATTTTTAATGTCACCAAAGCGGAAAAGGTCTACATCATCAGTTGTTTGGGTAGGTGAACTCTCGAACTGTGATGACTGAAGTGTACCATTTGCTGCTGGTTTACGGTTGCTTCCAAGCTTCACCGCACGGCGTGAAATCCACCATTGTGCTGGTGCTATACCCCAGTAACCACCGGTCTCTGGACCGTAATGGATGAAGTTTCCTGTTGCCCATTTGATGCCTTGTACCTGCACATAAGGCTCTGGTAACACCTCAGGCATACTCAAAAGGTCAGAGTGATATACCTTTCCTTCGTCGAAAGTGAGGCTTGCATACTCCTTCTTATAGCATTTATTACCCACGTAAACCATGATGAGTACATCGGTATAGGTGCCTGGGAGGAGCGAAATGTATGTATATTTACCACCTGCAGACGATACCTTCTGACCCGTAGGAGGGGTAACAACGATGTTCATACTCTCGTCAGCTGGGTTGTTCGTAACGAAGCTTCCCGTTGAGAGATTGAACACATCAGATCCCTTTACATTTGAGATGTAAACAGAATCGATGTTGGTTAGAATATTATTATTACTATCTGTGAAGCGCAAACCCCACAAAGAGACGATGCGTTTCATGTTTCCAATGCTCACATTCAGGTTCGAACCGACGATGCTTTTTGGCTTAACCATCTTGTATTGGAAGTCATATAACTTGCCAATTGTCTCTGCTGTACCATCCTGACGGGTCAGGTTCAACGCAATAAGGTTCGATATATGGTTAACCTCATCATGGTAAGGTTTACCGTCGTCCTCGCCCGTTTTCGTAACAGGCTGAATGCTTTTACCGACTGCAGCACCTGGATAGAAGAAGCATAGGTCGTCAGTTGCTTTCACTGTTGCATTGTTTTTGGCTGCTATCTGACCTGTAAACGTGCTACCTTTACCGCTCTTATCGGCTGCGATAGTCCAGTAAGAAGTACGTGTATTACTTGTTCCGTCACTTGAGACGAAGGCAATCAGCTTGTCACCTGCAGCCCATGTAGAGTGCAATACCTTCTTGTTTGTAGGGTCAACGCTGAGCACACGACTTCCAGGTTGGTTGTCTTGAGCAGCGTCAACATCAGCTGTGACATTATAAACATTCGCATTTGCGTCGCCACCTGCCGTACTGTCAATATCGTCCGACTGGCAAGCTGTGAACGCCGTTGCCATCATTCCAGTGATGGCAAGGAGCAGAATCTTTGTCTTGTTCATCTTTTATAGGTTTTTCTTCGTTGTTAATTTTCTCTTAATCTCTTATTCTTCCTCACCCCATGTCTGTACTTTGGCTGAACCAAAAGCCGAGAATGGGTTCGGACTATGGTTATTGCCACCTGTTGGATCACCACCCTCTGTTGGGTCTGGGGTAGAGGCACTGATTGTCATCAATGAACTTTCTGCGGCGAGAAGAACCACAGTTGTGTTGGGTCTACGATAAGTTTTTTTCGTTGTCATAGAGCAATTATTTTTTTAATTTCCGCTTTTAAAATCCTGAAACCTAAGTAAATATGTATATAGAATATACGTTTTCTGTGATAATTTAGCACTATTTATTAAAACAGCGGTGCAAAGGTACGAATAAAAATCGAATCTGAAATAATTTCAATCAACAATCTTCTTGACGCAAATCAAAAAGTGTTTTGAACCTAAAAAACACACGTTCGTCATGAATATGACGACCCCTGCAGATGTTAATCACTTAAGCGTAAAGAGGAAACAGTTGCCATTGCCACTGCAGAGGATCATAGCCTCACAGACGGTTTGCGCCCTTCCCCATCACAAACCACGGACGGGAATCCAGCGCCTTTTGCCCTCTCACGGTGTTAACAGTAGGTAACAGGAATTAATAAAATAATCTTACAATCCGCAAGGGCTTATTGATTATGAAACGAAGGATAATCATTAAAAATCGCCTTTGTAACCTTCAAGGAATCAATAGGTTACAAAGAGGGTTGTAAAAGGTGCCCTTTTGCATTGCAAAACATGCCCTTTTACACTTCAAAAGATGCCCTTTTACATTGCAAAAGGGCATCTTTTACAACGCAAAAGGGCGTAGATGGGAAAAGGAAAGGGAAAGAAATTTACAAAAATAACCCCCGAAACGCGGCCTCCCCAAGCCCCTCCAGGGGGAGGGGATGTGCCTGGCGGGATACGGAATGCTGCGGGTTGGGGAGATGGAAGGAGGAAGATTTAAAGCTAAAAGTTCATGGGTTAATTCTCAAAGGTCAAATGTTTAGAGGTCAAAAATATGCTTTGTCGCACGCAGACCGCCTATCTGTTAATTCGGAAATTCGTAGTTTAAAGCACACGATTCACCTATCTATAATTCGTAAATTCGTAGTTTTTAGCACGCAATCCATTTATCTGTAATTCGTAAATTCGTGGTTTTTAGGTTGCAAATAACCTTTTGTTAATTCGTAAATTCGTGGTTTTTATCTTGCAAATAACCTATCTGTTAATTCGAAAATTCGTAGTTTGGGGCACGCAATGCGTACGGTTGAGGAGGCGATTGTTTGTTAATTGAAACAAAAAATCACATAGATAAAAAGTAATTTAATCTTATTAACAGTAGCGCGGCCAGTGCTGTGGCACACAGATTTATGCATAAATGAATAAAAAAAGATTTAACATTAAATCGTGATAGTGTACTTTTGAAACTCAAAAAGAGGGTGTAAAACGCTGTGAGAAAGGAATGTTCATGGTTTAAACGAATATGTTAAACAACATTAATAACACTGTATTGGTACATATAATACGCAATTTTATTCATAATTTTGCAACCGAATAACTTGCTTCTTGACTAATAACACATTTACTTTTTTTATAAATAACATTTAAACGAAGATTAAAAAATGAAACCAAAAAGGACATTTTTAGGCTTGCACCATTGCAAGTTGTATGCCCTTACATTCTTGCTGGTCATGGGATGTATCAACTCCTTTGCACAAACTGGCAGTAAGGCTGTAAAAGTAACCATTAGTCCTAAATCAGGAAACATCATCTCGACGCGCTCAGAAAGTGCACTTGAGGCTGGTTCGGAAGGTGGGTATGGATCGCTTTTTATCCACAATCAAGCCCCACTTACGTACACAACAACCGACCAACCAGTGTTTTCTGCCGACGGATTGATGCGTAATCACACGGGAAACATTCGTTTCTACGACCACAACACCACCAGTCTTGACGATGACAGGGTGGTGCACATCACGGGTATCTTTAACTCTTTCGCTGCTCTGGCAGTGCCAAAAGGATACCGCATCACAAAGTACACCATCCGCATCAAGAACAATCTGAAAGGTAGCTATGGGCAGGCTGACTACGAAATCCTGAACAAATCCTTCCAATACTCCGATGGTTCACAGAAGCTAACATGGCGACAGACGTCGGATTGGTACTTCGGTGAGATTCCACAGTCAGACGTTGCGACGGAGAATGCACGTAAAGACAATTCCGGTATGCAATGGATTGGTACGCCAATCAGAATCTATCACACTGGTGACGGTAAGACAAAGACCTACGAACTGACGCGTGGTAACGGTACAACGGATAACCTTGGCAACGTGATTTACTTCACTTTCATTGGTGATCACAGCACTTCCAACACGCTCGCAGGCTTTGAATACGAGTCATTCGAGGTTGATATCGCTCCGGATGTGGAGTTCCCAGTGTCTATTTCACCGTCAAACGTGTCGGAAGAGTTGACCAATCTCGTGGAGAATGGCTTCGAAACACGTAAGATTGATGTAGGAGAAATCAAGCGAATAGAGAAGAATGGCAAGAAGTTCCTGGCTTATATGCCAAGCAATATCAAGCAGATGGAAGCCACGGTGAAGCTCTTTCACGAGTCAGCCGTTGAGAACGGAACATGGAAAAAGACAACAGGAAGCAATCAATACATCTCTGCTTTACAGTCGGGAAGCACCAACTGGAATGCGTTGAAGAGCGGTGTTTACTACATAGAAGCACCTACAAAGATTGTGAATACATACGCTGACGGGACAACAAACACCGTCCCTGTGGGCTATCGTATCACTGGTGCAACCTTTAAATATACGTATGGTACGAGTCAATCTGGTACTCAACGGGGCTTCAGAATAAAGAAAAAAGGGGTGAATGCATACCTCAACAGCAGCCTGCAATGGACCTCTTTAGCCTCCAGTTGGGAGCAAGATGCCTTGGGACGTATCTACATGCAGGGTACAGGTGGGACGAAAACCTATCTCACAGTAGGGGCACGCACAGCGTCAAACGATTACTCCATCACGACGACAACAAACATTTCATATGCCAGTATGAACTGGTTCTTCGATACAGAAGGTAGACTTTACAACCTCAACTATGGTTCAAGATACTATCTAACGTATGTTCCTGCAAAAGGTTCTACCGCTGCACAGACCGTACTTTCCTATTATTCACGTGGCGAATACCCCAAACGTGAGGCGGCAGGGTCGTCTTTCACACCGCAGAACTTCACCTTGAAGATATACGATAAGACCGGAACAACGGTTGAAAGGACTGAAAACGTGTCGGCAACCAACAGCAATGGTACCTTCAGCATTGGTGGTTTGAACAACGATGCAGTGAAGTTTGCAATTGAAAACACCACCGGTATGGCGCTATTGAACGTAGATGTGAAGATGGAACCATTGAATCCGTATGTCAGTACGGCTGATATCGTGTGCACAGGAGCGCAAGGTGAGGAGATGACACGTACGTTTACGAATGCAACAGACTTCAAAATGGGTGGCGATCTCTTTGTATATAAAGTGCCACTGGGCTTCTCAACGCCTTCACAAGGTACTTTCTCCTTCCGCAATCTGAAGTCACTCTTTGCCGATGAGACCTACCTTAACTGTGATCCTCGTGATGGAAAGGTGCGTTATAGCTTTGTAGGTTCGAAGTATACACCCGTCAATGGCAACGATCTTTACGGTAGTGGATATGACCCGAACCACTCTTATCTCGACAAAATAGACGTGAAAGTGGCTGGTAATAAGGCTTTCTTGTTCAATAATTCGGCGGAGCTCGACCGTAACAGGAACACCCTTTCGACGCTTTACCTTACTGAAACGCCGTTCAGTGCAGCTGCTTATACAGCACAAGGGGGTAACTTCAACGCCGCAAACGCTGTGGTACAGATAGGCGAAACGAAGACTCTTTACCTCTTCACAAAGGACGAAACGAGATACAACATTGCTCCAACGAAGAGGGAACAGCACGATGCTTATGCCTATTACACCACGAATATCGAGCTGACAACGGGCAATTACACACCGAAAGTGGAGTGGACGAAGATCTATGACAAGACCAATTACTACAAGACGGCTGCTGATCAGGACAACGAAGAGGCTATGTATGGAGCGAAGATCACAACCACTGATGCCGGATTTGACACAGAAGGCAACGCTTCCTATGGCTATCTGACACTCTCACAGATAAAAGATGCCATGACAACAGCACTCGGTGGAAGCAATGCTCCAGCGTCATTCGACCAGATTTTGTACGTTGATAACTCCGAACTCTTCAGTGTTATAGGTAGCACGAATGATGCTTCAACGGGCATAATGAGCATGAACACGTTCCGTAACCCATTGGCTAAGAACGCTATCATATACCTCCCTTACCGTTCAGCAGCACAGGCAACGACACACAATGTGGCTGTTATGAAGGAAGGAAGTACAACGGATTTCACCTCACCTGTCGACTTCCAGCTCACTGATAAGAATCCTTTCTTTGCGCCATTCAGCATCCAGCTCGCTGCAGATAAGTATGCTACATACGCACGTCAGGTGACTTATCAGGGTTATGGTACCGACACTTATGCATCTATTGTACTGCCTTTCGCACTGACAGTGGACGCCAATGGCGAGCATAAAGACGACCTTGGTGGCTTCTATGAGTTCACCGTTGGAAAGATGAAAGACAACGGACTGACTTACACCAGTACGCCATCCATGCAGGGAACGGACTATCATGCCACGGCACAGTTCAGTAAACTGACGGCTGATGCAGCAGCAAACACGGATTACATGGTGCGTCTTCCTCGTACAAATGCCACTCCGCAGGTGCTCTTCACAGTACGTCAGAAGGGAGCTTTCATTGAGAAAACAAACTCGAAAAACCAACTCATAGCGGGTGAAACGGTGCAGAACACACTCGATGGGGCGGCAGCAAACCTCACAAGTTACCACACTTATTCGGGTGTAAGGATGAACAAAGCAACGAATCAGGATGTGTTCTACTTCTCATATAATAAGTTTGTTGCCCTTCGAAACCTGCGCAAAGACGTGCTCTATCAGTGGCCTTTCCGTGCCGTTTATAAGTTTAACGGGTCGCCAGCAGCGGCAGCTAAGGCGTTCACAGCAATGGAAATAGCCTTCGATGATACCACGGATGACAAGACACCAACGGGTATTGACGAACTGAACAACGATGTGACGCTGGCTGTTACCACAACTGATAACACCATCATCACCAAGAGTAAGAAGGATACGGAGGTGAGAATACACAGTCTGACGGGACAGATGGTGGCAAGAACCACAGTGAAAGCTGGTGAGACACGTGCCTTCCACGTGCCGACAGGCATATACATCGTAAATGGAAAGAAGATAACCGTAAAATAAAAAGATAGCAATGAAGAAGATATATATACAGCCTTTGGCTACCATTCATCATGTAAATATCGAATCAATCATGATCGAAGCGTCCGACCAGGGTGACCATGCGGAAAGTAAACCCAACCCATTTGAGGAAGAACAGGTAAGTGATTGGGACGAATGGGAGCGTGAAGAGTAAGGGCAGAAGAGCCAAGCTCCGAAAAGAAGGAGCCTCCCCAAGCCCCTCCGAAAGGAGGGGATGTGAGAGGATACGGTGGGATCTGGAGGCTCACTAAGCCCCGAGAGTGAGCTCGTTAAGCCGCTTTGGAAGGAGGGGATGTACTGAAAAAGGGTGGGGTTGTTAGTCTATTAACCGCCTCACTAAGCCCTTCCAGAGGAGGGGATGTGCCTGGCGGGGTACGTGTTCCCGATGAAAAGTCAGAATAATTGGAGGAGTTAGAGTTCTAAAAGGAATAAAAACCGTTACGCCAAAAGCGTTGTTTGAAATCCGAAAGGGTTTCCCACGAATGGTTTTTAATGACTAAAAGGACTTTAACTCCTCTAAATATTAAAGTGCAATCCGCTTGACTTTTAAATCCTAAAATCCATTGTTAAGAGTCCAAAACAATACCTTAAAACACACAAATCACCTACTTGTTAACTCGTAATCTCTTATGCTATTGCCCGCAATTCGTCTATTTATTAATTCGTAAATTCGTAGTTTAAAGCACACAATTCACTATCTCTCAATTCGTAAATTCGTGGTTTTGAGCATGCAACTTATTTACTTTTCAACTTAAAAAACAATCTATAAGAACCCTCAAACACCGTTTTATATATCCTAAATTACACCGGGGAATCTCGCTAATTGTTCTCCCTCTCCCTTCGGAGAGGG
>FLSH01460255.1_pt1 | contig 12250 bp, 5 predicted proteins | sample 1550441 | NCBI WGS metagenome assembly FLSH01 (sample SAMEA4031756, study PRJEB14383) | metagenome | biome: human; feature: oral; material: saliva | place: Philippines | collected 2014 | reverse complement strand
GCATCATCCATTTGTTTCTTATTAACAGCAGCATCATCTGTAGTTGCTTTACCAACGTTCTTAATTTGTGTACCACCTGCATCGATGCCAGAACCTTCTACTTTCACAGTGTTCGTACCATCAGTAGCAGTCATGCCTGTTGGTGCTACGGTTGTTGTATTCGTACCATCAGTAGTGGATAAGCCGCCGTTGGTTAGACCTGTTGTATGACCATTGCCATCGGTTGCACTTACTCCCGTATTGGTTAAGGATGTAGTGTTACCATTGCCATCAGTTGCATCGACGCCACCTTTAGTTAAAGATGTCGTTTGACCACTGGCATCTTTAGCTGTTACACCATCTTTTGTAGTAACAGTGGATACACCATTAGTATCCTTAATTTCAGATTTCGTTGGTGCCAATGTTTGGGTATTACCAGCTGTATCTGCAATCGTAGTAGAACCACCTGTCACCATAGTGGTATTACCGGATGCATCTTTGAACGTAGCAGATGTTAAACCGCTCAATACCTTCGCAAGGCGAATATTCAATGTGCCCGCCCCATCAGATACGACACCGATGTTGCCTGTTGTCAAATCAGCTGGTGTTGTTACGCCACCTTTGATGGATAATACTTCACCATGTTTACGTACAGATGTGGTACCTGTATCACCATCAAATTTATGTTCAGCGTCAGCTAATGCTTGTGCTGTATTCGCATTGGATTTAGTAATTGCATCGTTAATAGCAGTCGCTACGTTTTGTGTTGTAGCTACGCCATTTTTACCAGCTGTAGTGCCTTGTGTAGAACCATTAGCGCCGATTTTACCTGTTGTATCATCAAGGACGAGTTTACCTTCATCTACATTTACAGTATATGTTTTCACACCGCCAGTTGTATTATCGGATACTGTAGCAAGGCCTGTGCCTGTTACATTAACAGCGTCTTGTGCGGATGTGACTGCCAAGTCTTTGATGACTGTTTTACCAGCAGATGAAATATTAGACAAATCCTTGTCAGCAGATTTTTCTGCCGCTGTCACCGCAGCTGTCAATTTAGCGGTTGGAGCAATCGTTACATTATCGCCTGTAGCAGATGTAGTGATTAACGCATTAGCGCCTGTATCACCTTTGATGTTGAATGTAATAGCATTTGTGCTAAGTTTCTTCGCTGTTGTAGAACCAGCATCACTGCCAAGAGCAATGGTATTATTACCCAATGCTGTGGTTGCATCAGTAGCTGATTTTACAGCATCATCCATTTGTTTCTTGTTAACCGCAGCATCATCGGTCGTTGCTTTGCCAACGTTTTTGATTTGTGTATTGCCAGCATCGATACCAGAACCATTCAACTTAACAGTATTAGCACCATCAGTGGCAGTGACACCAGCCGGTGCTACTGTCGTTGTGTTTGTACCATCAGTAGTGGATAGACCACCTTTAGTCATAGTGGTCGTGTTACCCGCGCCATCCGCGATAGTAGAGGAAGCACCTGTTACGGTTTGTGTATTACCGGATCCATCTGTAAATGTAGCAGATGTTAAACCTGTTAAGGCTTTTGCCATCTTGATATTTAATGTACCAGTTGTTGTATCACCTACCACTGCGATATTACCAGATGTAAGGTCTGTAGCAGTTGTGGATGCGCCACCTTTGATGTTAAGTTGTTCGCCATGTTTACGGCTAATTACAGTAGCGTCATCGCCAGCAAAATTGTGTTTTGCATCAGCTAAAGCTTGTGCATTATTGGCATTTGCTTTAGTCACAGCGTCATTGATAGCAGTTGCTACGTTTTGTGTTGTAGCTACGCCATTTTTACCAGCTGTACTACCTTGTGTAGCACCATTAGCACCGATTTTACCGGTTGTATCATCAAGAACAAGTTTACCTTCGTCTACATTCACAGTATATGTTTTCACACCGCCTGTTGTATTATCAGATACTGTAGCAAGACCTGTACCTGTTACAGTTACAGCATCTTGTGCAGCTGCTTTAGCTACGTTCTTAACAGCATTTTCAGATACGGCTACTTCATAGGTTTCACCCTTAGCAGTACCCGTTTGACCTGTTACAGTGGCTAAGTTAGTATCGCCAGTTAACGCCTTAGCAATTACCTTTTCAGTAGATGTAGCTGCTGTTTGTGCATTAGCGATGGCTGTTTCCATTTGGCCTTTGCTAACGGCGGAATCGGCAGCTGTACCATCGGCGATACCTTTTACTTCTTTACCGCCCGCATTGATGCCATCTGTTTTATCAAGAACAATACCACCAACAGTCACTTTATCGAAGGATACGTTCTTAGCCGTACCAATTGTAATAGCACGACCTGCATTTGTAATAGCAATGTTATCGCCATTGATGAAGTTGACACTTTCACCACCAGATACAGCAGTAGTACCACCGCCATTTGTTTCTACATTCCAAGAAGCAGCCGTTTTAGCAAGATTCTTGATGTAGGTATCACCGGCAGCAGACAAGTTGGACAAGTCTTTATCAGCAGATTTTTCTGCCGCTGTCACAGCAGCACTCAACTTAGCCGTTGGAGCGATGGTGACATCATCACCTGTGGCAGATGTTGTAATGAGTGCATTTGCACCATTTTCACCTTTAATGTTGAACTTAATGCCACCAGTTGTGCTCAATTTCTTAGCTGTTGTTGTACCGGAATCACTACCTAAGGATACTTTGTTATCCCCTAATGTGCTGATGGAATCAGTAGCTGCTTTCACAGCATCATCCATTTGTTTCTTATTAACCGCAGCATCATCAGTCGTTGCTTTACCAACGTTCTTAACCTCTGCACCACCTGCATTGATACCAGAGCCACCAAGAGTAACTGTATGAGTACCATCGGTTGCAGTAATACCAGATGGAGCTACAGTTGTTGTATTCGTACCCTCCGTAGTAGTTACGCCACCTTTAGATACAACCGTAGAATGACCCGCTGCATCAGAAATCGTAGAGGAACCACCTGTTACGGTTTGTGTATTACCAGCCCCATCTGTGTAAGTAGCAGATGTTAAACCGGTTAAGGCTTTTGCCATCTTAATATTTAATGTGCCAGTTGTTGTATCACCTACCACTGCGATATTACCAGATGTGAGATCTGTAGCAGTTGTGGAGGCACCACCTTTAATGTTAAGTTGTTCACCATGTTTACGGCTAATTACGGTAGCATCATCACCAGCAAAATTGTGTTTTGCGTCAGCTAAGGCTTGTGCTGTATTGACATTGGATTTAGTAATCGCATCATTAATAGCGGTTGCTACGTTTTGGGTTGTAGCTACGCCATTTTTACCAGCTGTTGTACCTTGTGTAGAACCAGCAGCGCCCACTTTACCAGTAGTGTCATCGATAACAAGCTTACCTTCATCTACATTAACAGTATATGTTTTAACACCAGCTGCTGTATTGTCAGATACTGTAGCAAGGCCTGTGCCTGTTACTGTTACAGCGTCTTGTGCAGCTGCTTTAGCTACGTTCTTAACAGCATTTTCAGATACGGCTACTTCATAGGTTTCACCCTTAGAAGTACCAGTTTGACCTGTTACAGTGGCCAAGTTAGTATCGCCAGACAATGTTTTAGCTACTACCTTTTCAGTAGATGTAGCTGCTGTTTGTGCATTAGCAATGGCTGTTTCCATTTGGCCTTTGCTAACAGCGGAATCGGCAGCTGTACCATCAGCGATACCTTTTACTTCTTTACCGCCCGCATTGATACCATCCGTTGTCATGGAGATAGCAGAGGCACCAGTACCACTTGGTGTAATGGTAACACCATCACCATTGATAACAGTAGTATTACCACCAGCAGTGGTGAAGGTTGCGGATGTTAAACCACTCAATACCTTCGCAAGGCGAATGTTCAATGTACCTGCCCCATCGGATACAACACCGATGTTGCCTGTTGCTAAATCAGCAGCATTTGTTACGCCACCTTTAATGGATAATACTTCACCGTGTTTACGAACGGATGTAGTACCTGTATCACCATCAAATTTATGTTCTGCATCGGCTAAGGCTTGTGTTGTGCTTGCTTTTGCTTTAGTTACAGCATCATTGATAGCAGTCGCTACATTTTGGGTTGTAGCTACGCCATTAGAACCAGTCGCACCAGATGCACCTGTTGCACCAGCAGCACCGACTTGTCCATTGGCAGCTACGACTAAGTTACCTGTGTTTACATCAACCGTATATGTTTTAACGCCGCCCACTGTATTATCGGATACCGTAGCAAGGCCCGTGCCGGCTACTTTCACAGCATCTTGCGCAGCCCCTTTAGCTAAATTTTTAATAACTGTTTCACCGCTAGAGGAAATATTGGACAAATTCTTGTTCGCTGCATTTTCAGCAGCCGCAACAGCAGCAGTCAATTTAGCGGTTGGCGTAATGGACACATTATCTCCAGTAGCCGTTGTAGTGATTAAGGCATTAGCGCCTGTGTCGCCTTTGATGTTGAAAGCAATAGCACTTGTGCTAAGTTTCTTTGCTGTAGTAGAACCAGAGTCACTACCAAGGGCAATTGTACGATTGACAGCTGTTGACGAATCCGTAATCGATTGTTTCGTTGTCGTATTCAAGTCATAAGTTACTTGTCCATTCGCACCTACAGTAGCAACAGTGCTTGCACCATTGGTAAAATTAAGACCATCGGATACCTTAACCGTATTAGCCGTACCGCCATTCGCCTTATAGCTAATGGTTTGATCCGCATTTGCTTGGTTAATCGCTTGCGCTACATTATTAGCGTCCGCCATGCCTGCGCTAGCACTAGCCGTACCATTCGTAACAGTAATATTTTGCTTTTTACCAGAAATGGTAAGCGTTTGATTATTGCCCTTTGTCGTAATATACGTGCTATCACCGACTACGTTTAATGCACTATTTGTCAAATTAACGTCGCCCTTTGTGCTGCCGTCGGCTGTGAAAGCAAGGTTCATGCTCTTAAGTTGTGCTACGTTGACCGCATCAGTATTGTTAGTACCAGCTGCAAGACCTGTTAATTGACGTGTATTGGTACCATCGCCAATAGAAACAGCGGCCCAAGTACTTGTTAACGCATTACCAGATAAGCCAGTAAATGTATTTGTTCGTCCCGTATTAGGATTATAGCCAGCACCAGCTACTGTATTCGCTATGGAACCAGCACCCAATGCTACGCCACCTTCTACAGTAGCTTGCGTATTCGCACCTAGTGCTAATGAGTTCTTGCCAACTGCCTTTGCTGTATTACCGTAAGCGGCAGCATTTTCACCACTAGCAGCAGATAGATAACCAGTTGTGATAGCTTTAAGACCAGATGCTGCACTTTGTTGCCCTATCGAAATAGAGCCTTCCTTAGTAGCCTCTGCTTTTAAACCTATCGCTACTGCCCCTGTATCAGTGGCCTTAGTATGTGCACCAAGTGCAGTTGCAGAAGAACCAGTTGCTTGTGAGCTTCTGCCAAATGCTACGGAATTAATATTGTTAGAGACCGTATCTTGACCAATAGCAATGGAATCACTATTACTAGCATTCGCATTTACACCAACTGCTAAAGCGTCACTGCCACTAGCTTTACTAGATGTACCTAATGCGAGTGTATCACCAGCAGTGGCCTTCGCATTATAGCCGATAGCCGTTGCCTTAGCCGCACTAGCCTCTGTCTTTTCAGTATTATTATTAAAATTATCTCCATTACCACCGCCGATAGCAATAGAATTTTCAGCAGCAGCCCTCGCACTACGTCCTAGGGCCGTTGCATTTCCACCTGTTGCAACAGCTCTTAGGCCAATAGCTGTATCGCCCCACTTTTGATAACTGTTAATAGTAGCTGCCGTATCGTTATATGGATTAGTACCAATATTAATTCCAGATCCATATACATCTGCACCAGCTAAGGCTTGCCAACCTAATGATACAGAACCTTGTCCATAGCCACGAGCACTTACCCCCATAACAGTGGCCCCCATCTTAGGTGCTCTCGTTTGTTCACCTATAGCCACTGCATGATCCGACATCGCTGATGTTTGATAACCAATAGCAATACCATAGTCGCCCCCAACATTGGTTTGCTTCCCCATTGAAATACCATACGATTTGGTATTTCCTGCACCAATACCTATCGTAATTGTGTCTAGGCCTGCTGAAGATGATGCGAGACCAATTGCAATAGAAGGTGCTACTCTAACAGTACCAGTAGCCGGATCTACTGCAGTCGCACCAGAAGCCACAGAATTCTGACCAATAGCAACCCCACCAGGTGTCGTTGCACCCCACACATTATTGCTTGAAGAAGGTGCTCCTGCCGCCATTACACTACAACTTTGTGTAGCTAATCCAGCCAAAATACTAGCCACCACAATCTTCTTTTTCCCCGTTGTATTCTTCGCCATTTCTGATACAACGACGTAACATTGTTTTGATTTAGACCAAATAACTTTAAATATCTTATTCACAGTCCACGTATCTCCTCATTCTAACTTATATATCAATTATTACTGATAACTCATTCATTTATAAAAGTAGACAATAACGGTCTAGTTTTATACATACATTTATAAAATATCACGTTACATTCATATTTTCAATAATTTAGATATAGTTTTATGAAAATATTATGAAATTTTAAGTAGCTGTAACTGATTTGTTATATTAATTTTATTTATGCGACAAATAGCGGCTAGTACATCGGATGAGATATACTAGCCGCTACATAGTTACGGGTTTTATAATATATTTTTATAAGACTTATATATTGTATTGTTATATATACTTTGTATAATCAACTAATTTTTATTAACACGAACACGTTCAATTGTTGGTTGTCCTTGATGATTTTTTGCCACTGTATCTACGCGGAATAGCGCCATTTCAGGGCTAAATTCTGTTACGAGTTGTTCGTTTACTTGTACGCCGTTTTGAATTGCACGGTATACAATTTCAGCAAATTCGTAACGTGTTAACAAACGATCGCCACCGAATGTACCATCTGGGTATCCTTCTACTAAGCCACGACGAGATAAATCGCTAACGGCTTCGTATGCCCAATGATTGCTTGGCACATCTGGGAATAGTGTAGTGCGGTCAGCTTTCATATTGGTACCAGCTACACCATTTAGAAGAGTTGTCAATTTTTGGATTTGTGCATTTTGAAGAGCTACGGTTTTCTTGAGTTCTAGCACTTCTTTACCGATGGCTACACGAGAACGAGATACATTACTATGAGCGCCGACTTTCACAGAAAGACCTGCATTCACAACGGTTTCCCCATTACCAACAGTAGAGCCTACGCTCAATTGCACGTCCTCATTAGGACGATAGAACGCACCGAGTGCAGCCGCATTACCATTGTGGTAATGACCATAGCCAGCCGCAAAGTCCCATTTTGCATCAGGGTCAAAATCGAGCGGATGAAGGGCCGCCAAGGCAGCAGAACCAGCTACGGCCTTGTTAACGCGTTTGTCTAATTTAGAAATATCGCCTTTGATATTCTTGATGTCCGCTGTATTTTGACTGATATTTGTCGTACTATTAGTAATTTGATCTTGTATGCGTTTAAGTTGCGCTACGTTTACTGCATCTGTATCATTTGTACCAGCTGCAACGGATGTAATTTGACGCGTTACATCATTCGCTACATCGCCAACGGATACGGCAGATGCAGTGGATTTCCATGTAGCCGATGTATCGGTGGATGGCGCGTTAGTAAGGATATCATACCCAACCGCACCAGCTGCTACAGTTGCTTTGGAATTACTACCGATAGCAGCACCACCTACTGCGGATACTTCTGTGTTATGACCTACAGCGACTGCATCATTTACAGTCGTTGTTGTACCATTATCGCTAGACCCCAAAATCACTGTATGATTGGCACCTGTTACGGTACGGTTATCACCAACGATAACCGTATTCTTTGCATCGGATACAGTATTCTTAGAACCGATGGCAGTCAAGTGCTGTACATTCGTACCTGTATTGCCGACGCCCATAACGAGGTTATCTGCGCTTTCAGCACCATTAGCGCCTGTTACGGTGTTATTGATACCAATCATAGATGTACGCAATGTGTAATCTGCCTTGTTGCCGCCACCAAAGGCCATCGTTGCACCGCCGCCGTTGGAATTTTTAACTGCTGTACGCAATGTAGATGCCAATGCATTAGGTGAGCTACCTCCAGAGGTTGGAGCGGAAATATAGGTTATGGAATTTGTAATTTCATTACCAGCGCCCATGATAATAGAACCATTGCTGTTGAAAGTTCGGTTTGCAAGGCCTACTACATTATTAGCTACACCAGAGTAATCGCTAGTTGCTGTCTTAGATTCAATCGTATTGAGAGCGCCTGTAATGGTAGCACCAAAATTTTTAGCTGCATCAGAATTAGTAAATGGATTACCACCATTATAGCTAGTTGTAATCGCATTATAAGCACCTGTAACAGTGCCAAAAGCAGATCCATTAAAGCTATTTACGCCTACTGTTGTAGCATTGACGCTGATACCATGATCGCGCATGCTATTTACATTGTTTGTATCTACCTCAGTATCACCAATCTTGCCCTTATAGTTGTGGGTACCAATCATGGTACTGCCTGAACGAGCGTATGTATGTTGACCAATAGCCACACCAGTTGGTACTTTAGTTGGATCTGCGGGGAAAAAGGGTGCTTTTAAACCAAGGAAACCGGAGCCCTGAAATGTAGTTTGTCTAAAGTTAAAACTAGCCTCTTGATTACCCGCCATGTTTTCTGAAAAGGCCCCTTCACCAATTGCTATGCCACCGCCTTGGTTAACATAGTTATTTGTATGTGCACCACTACCAATAGCGATATCTCCTGTAGCAGGGCGATTAGTACCATTTGCATAAGAAACTTCAGCACCGTTACCAATAGCTACATTTTTAACTTCTGGCGCAGTACTTCCTGTACCATAAGCAACACCATTACCAGCACCTATGGTAACATCTGCGGCACTTGCCACACATATACTCGACAATAACATGCCATTAATTAATAGTGCCAATAGGCGTTTCCGTTTGTTCATAGTCTTCCCTCTCCATATTACAGACATTATATAGAGTTATTCCCTCATCATTTCTTCATGATGTTTACATGAATATATTAACATATTTTAAATATTTGTAAATAGTTTATTTAATATTACTATCAAATATTTAATAGTATTACAAATTATATAACTAGTTAAATTAATGGATTTAAACAATAAAAAGCGGATCGCTAATCCCGATGGATTAACTATCCGCTTATATTGTGAGGTTTTCTATGAAAGATCCGTTTATAGTATATATGTAACCGAATTTTCAAATTATTTATTATTTAGTTTTTGTACTAGCATGTCTACTGTTTCTTGTAATTTTTTATTTTGAGCCTCCAATGTATCTACCCGTTGTTCGAGAGCATTGTATGACGCAGGAGAGATGTGTTGTAAGGTTTTGCTTTCACCAAACTTATAGGATACGCCAAGATTGGCCATGATGCGGTCACTAACGGTAGCACCTGCTGTGAGGAGCAAGTTTTCCTTTGGATAGTAACCCACACCGAGGGCTAGGGCATTGGCATCTTTATAATGACCATAACCGCCCATCACTTGTACTCGATTATCTGGATCAAATTGCATAGGGTGTAATGCAGCTAGTGCCGCAGCACGAGCATCGCCCTTATTGGCTTCTTTACCCATTGCATTTATTTTGTTATTGAGATTATCGATTTGTTGGTTCGCACCATATAATTGAGAACCATTGACAGCGTCCGTAGAGTCGGCACTAATACGACCGGCCGCCACATGGGTAATAGTCCGTTCTTGACCAGTAGCGCCTACCGATACGGTGGATACCGGTGTAGTACCAGCAAACTTAACGGTAGTACCATCTGCATAGGTATAACTTGGCGTGCTGACCACATCGGTGCTTTCAGCAGTGGAATTATTACCTAATACAACGGCATTATCTAAAGATGTTTTTACATTATTACCCATTACGAATGTGTTATTTGCGCTCACTCGATTATAGTTACCAACGCTATAGGAATTATCGCCCTTCACGGCAGCTATCTTATACGTTCCTACACCAAAGGCGCCCGATTGGTTACCTTCAATCTTGTTGTATGCACCTATGGCAGAGTTCTTGTTACCTTCAAGGATAACGCCATGACCCATGCCGTAGTTAAAGTTGCCGTTCACATTAGAGTTAGAGCCAATCAACACTGTATTATTAGCTGTGCTACCAGTAGCTTGTGATCTACCAATCCACACATTTTTATTACCCGTAGCATTGGCACCCGTAAAGTAACCAATGGCGACGGTATCAGAAAGAGTAGATTTATAACCTGCAGCAAAGGTGCCCATAAAATTGTAATCGCCTTTACCTTCAACGAAGGTTTTGCCGCCTAATGCAACATTGCCACCACCATTTGACCCGTTCAACGCTAAGCGTCCGATGGCAACATTGTTACCCTTTGCATTTGCATCGGTTGTATAGATATATGGATTGCTGTTCGCCGCCCCAGTTTGTCCGCCTAAGGATACATTGTCTGAATTGGTAAAAGAAGCACCCTGTAGTCCGATATTATAGGCCACACCACCAGTGGAAACAATAGGTGTATCGGCAGCTTGTACCAAGCCGATGGAAGATACACTAAACACACTAACCATTGATACAATACATAATTTTGTTGCGTAATTCATATTACGTCCCTCCCACACTCTCAAAATAGGTTGTTACACTCTAGACAATGTCCTTGATGCACCATACATTTCGGCCACCACATACGGGTTGCCACAGGTACTCATTTTAGCGAGTATCCGTCTCGTATAATCGAGGTGTTCTAACAGAGCATCGCGTAATTTGCGTTGCACGTGGTCAGGGGAATGGAATACGAGTATAGGATCAAAGTCTCCTAAGATGATATAGGTCGTATGCGGTTCGGGTCCTGGCTCAATGTGGTATTGGAATGGAATGATAACATTGAATAAACCATACACCACATCACGCCCAATTGGTTTCCGCGATTTTAGGCTCGCAAATGTCATGTTCGGCCCCATCGTTCTGGGGTCCGTATACATCGGCTTTGACCGCCTCGATGATTGTATGCCGTTTGCTAACACCCCTTCGTGGTGCGCTACTTCTCGCAATACCATTTTCAGGGATTTATGGACAATTTCGCACCGACCATCTACATAATAACAGGCGGTACAATCACCGCCGTCAATGTAGGTAGGGATTAAGCAACATATATGGTGATCAACATCGCCATATATGGCATTAGGGTTACAAGAAATAGATTCTTTATTACTTACATTTTGATACGTTGTATTGTGCATCATCATGACCTCTTCTTATATTAAAGGAGTAATAATAGCAAGGAATTCCTCTTGTAAAAGTTAATTCATAACACATGTTATATAAAGATGCTTTAGCAGCACTTATGAGTTAATTGTATACCTATAATTACAAACTGTAAATATATAAATCAAAAATTTATATTAGATCAGCAATTTTACTTATAACTATGCATGTTCTGCATATCTTGGATATCGAATTCTTTGTTGTCCGCTACTAGCATATAGTACCGCAATTGGTCGATAGCCTTTTGATGGCGCTGTTGTACGGCTTGCCGAGACTGGCGTGTTTCACTACCTATATCGACGCAGCTTTTACCATCACGATAGAGGGCATACAATAACTGTTGTTGCTGCCGTGGCAGTTTTCTAAAAGCCGCCCACAGACGATTGCGCAATTCGTCTTCGGACACGGTTCCGATAATATCTCTTTCGATATCAACATCATCAGGGAACTGATCCATGGCAGGCTCTGATACATCGTCACCGGTACACAGTGGCAAGGTCAACTCATGGCGCCATTGCCGCGTCGACTGTTTGTAAAAGTTAAAATACCCATAGCGAATGGCGGCTTTCACATAGCCAGAAAAGGGCACCTTACCCGACGTGTGAAAGCTGTAGATGGATTCGATAAAGATAATCCATAGAAATGATTCCACGTCATCGGTTAGCACAGCCGTACTCGAGCGATTCGCATAGCTCATGATGAGTGGTCGATAGCGCCGGCATAGCTCGATTTGTGCCGCATCAATGGTCAGTTCTTCGATAGGCCACACCGCCCGTTCCGTACTCAATACCGATACACGGCGCTCTTGGCAGACGCGCACTAAACTAAGGTCTGTCACCGCTTGTAATACCTTTTGGGGACATACCACATGCTTTACGTTCATATTCGTTCCTTTCTGCCTAGGCTTACTTGGAATATACACCCA
>FLSH01439609.1_pt1 | contig 12263 bp, 19 predicted proteins | sample 1550441 | NCBI WGS metagenome assembly FLSH01 (sample SAMEA4031756, study PRJEB14383) | metagenome | biome: human; feature: oral; material: saliva | place: Philippines | collected 2014 | reverse complement strand
TAATAAACTTACTCTTTATATAAGATAAAACACTATTAACTTTTTATTGTAAAATAGGAGAGATCTTGATTTAAAGTGTAAAACAAAAAGCCCACTGTTGTAGGCTTTTCGTAAGATATTTCTTAAAATTAAAGCATTTTGTTGTATCGCTTTTTCGGATGTGAAACAAGTTGCTTTATACCCCCTAAACGCTTGAATATAGAGGGGTGAGAATTTTCTCTTTTCGTTTGAATGTTTTGGAGTTTCTTCCTTACTCCACAAATCACTGAACATGAAAATCTACTTTTTAAATGAGTTCAGCAGGCAAGAAACTAGCACGGTCAAACGTGCTTTTTTTATGTCTATTTAATAGGAAATAATTATATCATATTTTATCATCTATTTCTTTTTTATAGGTTTGTACAAGATAAAATACTAAATCATATAACTACTAAATTAATACCGAATCTTACCATTTATATTTAAAATTATAAGAAATCCCATCAGCTATGACAGTTTATAAAGGGAATCTAATTTTTTAACAAAAAAAGGTAGCCTCCGAAAAGAACTACCGCAATTACTAATCTTATTTTACACTGTTTTACTTTAATTGTCAATAAAATTAATTAATAAATGATTTCAAATCTAAAATTTTTTGTTGAACGTCGTTCCCAAAAATCATATCAAGATTTCCCTGATCAATCCTACTGCTATATTCTTTGATTAATTTTTCGTAGTTGTTAATAAATGTTTTAATTTCAGCTTTATTAAAATGTAATTTTGTTAAATAAAAAACAATTAACGCTATATAGTCTGTAATTGATTCAAAGGTTATGTTTGATAACCCAGAATGTTTTTCTAAGAAAGCGATAGGACCTTTTTTTATTTTTATTGTTCTAAAACGGCAATCAAAAACAACACTATTATGGGCTACTGCATTTCGTAGTTCTTTTAGCACAAAAACATGTTTTGCAAGAATTTCTTTCTTAGTGTCTAGACTAATGTCATATATATCTAAAGATTTCAAAAGATACTCTCTAGTATCATTATTTAGTCTTTCGATTATAGAACCCAAATCTCCCAGAGTGATATGTTCAAATATAGCCCAAATTGGAATTGGTTTGTTTTTATGAAGATAATGCTTTAATATTGTACTGTTCTTGTACATCTCTGATATACGAGCTTCAAGCCTACTTTTAAGCTTTAGTTGCTTCTGCATTTCGTTTTCATAATCTCGACTATTTAATTGAAAATCATCATAATGATTCAGACTGTTTTTAAAAATGAAATTAAGATCTGTGTGATTGTTGTTGACAATTGTTTCGAGTGTATAGTTACTTACTGCTGTTTCAAATTTCATTACTTCAGGATAAAGTAACGTTTTAAGTCTGCTATCAAGGTCATAGATATCTTTTATTTCGTTGAAATCCTTTATATTGAGAGGTCGATTCTTCTCTTTTACAAATTTATATGCTTTATATCCATGGTAATAGCCGATATTTCGTAATTTTCTTTTTTGAGAACTACCTGAAATAGAAATATTATGCTTTACTCGAATATGACGCATTAATGAATCGATAGATTTTCCTTTTTTTGCGTGAGTCGTTGAGTGTAACTGAGTGACCTTCCTAGTGGTACCTAATTTTATATTTGATGTCTTGGTCATAATTACTCCTTAGAAATACTTATGAACTGATGATATATATCTAAAACTTGTCCTTTCTCATTTTTTAAAGAAAAGATAAATGCGTAATCACCTTCGTCTTCTATAACAATATTAAAGTCAAAACTCCCTTGTGTTTTACCAAGTTGACCAACTTTATAAGATAGTTGATGAGTGGGTATATTTACTCGTGTTACATACGATGGTATTGTTTCAAAAGTATGTTTTATTAAGTCAACTGATAATGTATAGCTATAGTTACTCAATATGTTGAAAAAATCGACTTCTGCATATAAAGCTAAATTAGCTGGCAAATAGTCAATCGTGTTGACAGTTTGTATCAAGGAGTTAGAGCCTTGATGTGCAATCCGTACTGTAGCAATTTTCTCTCGAAATAAATCATCTTTCAGTTTATGAGTTACCATTATGCTTTCCCTTTTATTTATATTTTGGTTTAAATCAAAAAGTCATTGTTTAATCTTAATTATATCTTTTTTTAATACTTTCTTCAACAAATCTATCATTTTAATATTGTAATTTTTTTACTGAGTTTCAGTTGATAATAAAAAGCACTTAGAACAATCTAAGTGCTACATTCCAGGTATCCAATCTTTTATTTCTTTCAAAATTTTATAAGCCTGTTTCATTTTAGAGTTATCCTCCAAATATTCAATACCTTTAGTTGTAATCCTAACAAGAGACAAATTCTCAATATACACTTTCCCAGACATGTCTCCAGTTACACAAGTACCTGTCAAAAATCCATCATCAAATAAATTACGATAGACATCCATTAAGTAAAGGTGGGGGATTTCTAGAGCTGAAGCGTTTATTTCATTTTCATCTGCTAGATCCCCATCCTTCATTTTCTGAAAATAATAACTAAGAATTTTATAAACAACTACCCAATAATCATTTTTTGCCATGAATACAGTCTCCTTTTTTTTAAAGTATAATCCTTTGTGCTCCACTTTATTATAGCTCTTTTGCTATCTTCCTGCAAAAAATCACGTTTTATCTATTTCTTCTCTACCGTATGTATCTTGTCCTTCAAAACTAATCATTTTCTAATAAATTGAAAGGTTTTTACCCCCTTTTTGTCTGGAGGTCTCCGACTTGGAAAAAGTTCCCTTCACCGGTACCCAATTAGCTAAAGAAGTTTTTTAAAAGGTGGGGGGATTAAAAAAGATTATCTAAAATTAATTAATCGAGAATACTTTTTTAAAATTCTTTTTCTCTTATTATTAATAAATCTTTCTGACTTATCCAATTTATAAGCGATTTCTTCCCAGGTTAAGCAATCACCTAACCAGTGTAATTTAAAAAGATCAACATCTTCAGGCATTAACTCATCTAATAGAGTCTCTACTGTTGCTTTAAACATTTCTAGGTTTCTTAGGCTAACATCTGAAGCTAATTTCATTACTTTGCTTTCAGTAGGTTTGTAGACTAAATTAGTTCTTCTACCATCACCTTCAAGGTGCTTGTCGTGTATGATCTCCTGTCTCCTTAAATATATTTTATGGTCTATATTTTTGTATAGATCTAATTTTAAATCAAGACAATCTAAATCTCTTTCACTTAATCCCATTAGTTCTATTTTTCTTTCTAAGACTTGTTTAACAACTTTTTCTTGTTAGATTTTTAACCCAGTTTCTCATATCTTACATTCTGTGAAACTCACGCTATTCTATAACCCCTTAGTACATATAGCTTTTAAGCTATTGTTTTTTCTCAGTTTATGGTTACTCTATTATGTGAAACTTAGTAAAGTTAAAAAACAAAGGCTAGTAATACATCTTTTAATCATTCAGAATATTATTAGCCTTGTTTAAATAATCAATTATTTTCTAGATACTCTTTAGCTTTACGATAGTCATTTTTAAATTCTAAATCTCCATTATAATCTGGAATGAAGAAAGGTAAAATAGTGTGTGGGTATACTTCAGTTCGATATAGCGACAAAGGATACTTCTGGCTTAATTCTTTTACTACACTATTGTTTATCTCTTCAACTTCTTTTTTTAAATTTTGAATCTCATCATAAGCATTCAGAATCTGTCTAAGTTTTTTTTGGTAATGTTTATAGATTTTCTTTTCCTCTACTCTGCGCTTGGTTTCCTGGAAAATGTATCCAAAAATATTTGATTTAGCTTCAGAAAACTCACTATCATATTTTTCTTGCAGTGAGTTAATAGCTTTTCCCATTCTCTCAAGTTGATCTATAGTTTCGGAGTTATTAGATAAAAATTCATCGATATCTTCAAACGAAATATCTTGCTTCCCTACAATGCTTTTTCTTTTTTTATCTAGCTTTCCTCTTGCTTCTTTTATTTTATTATTTTTTTCATTTAGATCTTCTAACAGTGAAAATACTTGTTCTTTATCCATTTTCCCTCCCTAGCTCCATTGAATTAGGTAGCCACAATCCTCTTCAACTTTTTTTACATCAAATCGAGTGTGCAAAAACAGTCGTTTCCCAAAATAATCAGCTGAATCAAACCAACTAAGTGTATCTTTCTTGCGATCAAATAATGTAACAAAATTCTCAAGATCTCCGATAAAAGCTTTCTTATCTCCCTTATTCCCTAATGTTGTATCATCGACAACTAAAAAGTTATCTACAAAAAATGTATCACTTGTATATCTTGTTTTATCTGCCCTAATAAGATAGTTCCCTGATTTATCTTCAAGTCTTTCTAATACACTAAACAGTGATTGACTAACAACCATAGATACATTACGTTCTGGATTAATTAGAGAAACAATAGATTTCAAGTCATCAATACTTGTAGCAGTCTGAATTGTTGCAGTTTGAAGGATTTTCCCAATTTCTCTATTTCGTGTTCTACGTTTTAACTTAATAATCTTCTTACCAAGAAAATCTGTTAAATTATATTGTCCGTCATCTAATTGTTCTTGTGAAAACTCAAGTTTTCCACTAAATAACTTAACTGAGTAAGTAACTCTATTAGTTTTCTTTGCATCATCATCTTGTTCTGTCGCTTGATTCTGGCTAACCTCTTGCAATGAATCAAACTTGAAGTCAATTACTTCATATTGTCCACTATTTGTGTGTGTCTCAATTATATTTACCAAATCCACCAATTCTGTACGATTGAAATTTTTTTCGTAACTATCTAAAATAGGTTTTTCAAGCAATGCTTGCTGATTATCTAAAATCATTCCCTGTTGTTTAACCCCTGCACTACGAATATAATTTTCTAGATTTTCTTTTTTTTCAATTAGTTTTGTTGTCATATTTTTTCTCCTTTTATCTTTTTATATCTGATTTTTGTTTGTAATTTTTTCTAAAATTCTTTGCTCTTAGTTTTTCTTTTATGATTCTTCGAGCTTTTAGAATCATTTGTTCTAGATCTTGATTTGTCTTGTTTGTCAGCATATTTTTCTAGTATTTCTTTTTTCCGTTTTTCTAAGTTTTCATCATCTTTTTTGCACTTTGCAAATATTTGTTGTCTTTTCTTTGGATCCATAGAAAATTTATCTGCTACAACATACCCTAAATAAGTATCTCCAGCCATAATACTCACCCCCTTTCAATGAAAACAAAAAGGGACATACCACTAGCACTATTTGCTTTCGGTATGTCCCTGAGTTATTCTCAATAGACTTTATTTTTTGGTTTCTTTCTTACATAGATGGGTAAATTTCCCATCTGAATAGAATAAAGTAATTTCTCCAAATTTTGGAACTTTTTCTACTTCAATTATACCACATTTTTCATAAACAAGAAACCCTTTTTCTGTTGCAAATCCCATTCTATCTACATTCATTAAACTATCTCTCCTTTAAATTTATTTATTGTGTATCGTTTATCTTTGATAGTGAAAACCTTAAAAGCATTACCTTCTAATCCCTTCAAGATTCTACTTGAATTTCTAGCATTGTAAACCGTTCTTAGTTCGCTACTGTCTAGATTCGTGTTAAAAATTGTAGTTTCTCGATTATTGATAATATCAAATAGAAAATCCTGTTCCCAGTCACTTTTAGGACTGATTGTGCCATTTTTCGCTCCCAGGTCGTCAATGATTAGAAAATCTACATTGATTAGTTTCTTTACTGCTTCATGTTCCGTTAAACTAGCATTTTTACCATACTGCCAACCTTCTTTTATTTGTTTTATAATTTCAGTTAGACTTACAAATAAAACACTCTTAGGCTCATTCTTTTCTTTGAAGCTCTCATTTATTTCTTTTGCCATTGCAAGAGATAAATGACTTTTCCCTATTCCTGTACTTCCACTTATTAAAGTATTACCTGTCATACCATTTAGGTACTTTTTAACTTGTCCCTTAGCAAAGTCTAATAGTTGTCGTTCTTCTGTTGTGTTAACAATAAAGTTATCAAACGTTGCACCTTTTAACTCATTCGGGATCATACTTTCACGCATTAAGACATCATAGGTTTTAAAATATTCTTGCCTATCTTCAAACTCTTTTACCAGTTCTTTTTCTTTTTGCTTAATTTCCTCTTGAACACATTCAGGGCAAAATTCTTGCAAACTTCGTTCCTTGCTTCCTCGTACAGGTACTGAGATTTCCCAATAGTTTACCTGGTGAATCTCACATACTTTTTCAGATATCTTTCTGTTGTTGAATTCTTTAAATTTATCTTGCATTTTTTAACTCCTAAAATGGTAGATCTGGAAAGTTATTGTCTGGCTTACTTTTAGAAATTTTAGGGTTTTGATTTAAATAACTATCAAACTTAGAACCGAATAGTGTTTCAGGTCTTAAATATTTAAAGAACTCAGGATTATCTTTCCATTCTTCCGTTTTTACATCAATCACCTGTTTAAAATCTTCAAGTGTATAACCTTCATTAAACCTAGCTAGCAAAAACTTCTTTGTCTTATCAACAAATTTATAACGCTTATTAGCAACTTGATTCAGATAAACAATCGGAATCCAAAGTTCTTTATTTTTTGTTTTCTCTAAATCCTTTATAGAGTTTTCGTCTAGCCACTCAGGAAAGATATATTCTGAGCTTTGCTCAGTAGGAGAGTTTTGCTCGACTATATATTCTTTATCTAACTTTAACTCTAGCTCTAACTCTAACTCTTTATCTATCTCTTTCTCTGTTGGACATGGGTTGGAAATAGTCTCTAATTTTTGGACATTCTCCAATTTTGGTAAATTTTGACTATTTCTTCTTTGTTCTCTCTTATATTTCGCCCAGTTTGTTTCACTCTCAACCATAGCTTTTGCTTGCGATAATGTAGCATGTCCATCATCATCAATCTGAATTAGTCCACATTTTGTAAAATATGCCACTGTCATATTTATATCATCCTCGGACACATCCAATTTTAAAGCTAGTTCCTGTACCAAATTATCAAAATATCCCTCATAGTATAAGATGCAGTCGTCTTCTAAACTCTCCAACATAAGACGGATATAAATAACTGTCATAGTATAGCCACCTGGCATATTTTTAAGTCGTTTAATAAAAAGATTATCAAAAAACTTCTTATCAACTTTCAACCAAAAATATACTTTAGTTTTTGCCATCATCCACCCCCAGGAACTTCAAAATATCCGTAACTTTGTAATAAACTTTTCTTGTATCTTCTAGTGGTGGTTGATACCGTCTTAGTCCTGCGCTTTCCCACTTCTGCAAGGTTTTATATTTTATGTCTAACTCGTCCATGGCTTCCTGTGCTGACATTAAACCAGTTAGTCTTGGTTTAGGTCTTTCTCGAACTGCTAGATAGTTTTCTACTACTGTACTGATTCTATTGGTTAAATCATTTTCGCTTTCTTTACTCAAACTAAACATACTTAATCCCCTTTACATACTGCTCCAAGTTGAATATAACGCCCATAGCAAGGGTTTAATTCGCTCCTTGGTGTTTCTACTGCTTGTTTATTGTAAGAGGGTTTATACTTCTCTAAATGATGTAGATAAAGGAATAATAACCCTACAACTAAAAGCAAGATAACTGCCTGTGTATTGGTTAAATCTAATTCATTCATGTTAGTTCCTCGCTTGATAATTATTGAAAAATTCCACACGATCTACTTGTTTCATTTTCAAGAAATCGTCTACTTCTTCATAGGTCACTTTTCTATCAACAAAATCAGATAGAAATTGAAAAATTTTTGGATACTTCTCTTTAATTTCTGCTATCAGTTCGTCAAATTCTGTTTGAGTTGTTATATTTGTAGTTTTATCCATTGTTATACCTTCCTGTAAATTCATTTCATGAGTAATTGCCTATATAATTGCTAAACATGGTCTTAGGATTGCCCTGTCAGCACTTGATTTTCAAAACCTTTTCTAATTGCTTGCCTGCTATTAGGTTTTCTTTGTATATTTGATAAAATAGCTCTTGTATGCTATAATGAGAGTATAGAAAAATTATCTATTACGTTTGTTTAATCACTTGCTTTGGTCGCCAAACTTTCAGCAAGTGATTTTTTATTTTCTTTTTATATGACTACTGCCTGACTTTGGTTTATAAAGCAAGTCTTTACTTTCAATTAAATCCAAAATCCAACTGAATCCCTGTTCTACCGTCTCTAGAAATGTCCCTAAATCTTCACTTTCTAACTCCTCATAATTTCTACAAAGATATTCAGCTAGTTCTCTATCTTTTTCGACTAACTTTTTAAAATCTTTGAGATATCTTGGAATTGTAAAACCCTTGCTATTGGTGATTGTTTGGTATTCTACTTCATTTTTCATTTTCCGAACTCCTACACTTTGAAAACAAGGTTCTTGATTTCTGAATAACTTAGATTCAAATTGATTAGGGCTACTGCCATATCTTCCAAACGTTGATAATTTGTTAGCTCTACACTTGTCAAACCTTCGATACCATTCTTACTTTCTCTCTCCTTCATGAGTTGCGTTTTATTCTTCCCTGTTACTCCTTTTAGTAGTAAGTTTGTAAGGGTACTATAGGCATGTTTGGGAGCTTTATCCCATGTTTGAATAGCTTCAGTTAAGCTTTTACGCTTTGGTTTTTCCAGTTCTCTCTGTAGTTGTCGCTTGGAAAGTTCGTCACGCATTTCAAAGAATGCTTTGACCAGGTTCATTTTGAACTCCTTGACAGGTGAAGTGTTTCGTAAGTAAGTGATCAACAGTGTTGCTTGTTGTTCGTTCAAAATATAGTCTCGTAGATTTTGCCCACTCTCTGAAGGTGAAATTTTAAATTTCATCTTTCCGAAAATCTCAAAGTCCTTTCGGTGCTTATTCAATAAAATCTTCAAATGTCTATGCTTAACTTCTGTACACTCTGCTACAATACTGCTTAGTGTATACGGCTCCTTCTTACCGTCCATATAAACCAGTTCCATTGGTTCGCTCCTTTCTTATTTTTATCAATGCTTGCCACCTAAAACAGTACCAAGGTAAATCATTGAGGTAGGTAAAATTTAGGAGAGAATAAACCCCTACAAACCCCTGATACTGCCATAGGTAGCAAGCCAAAAAACTTTAGATTCTATCAGAAGTCTATTGACTCCGTTCTATTCCTTCACATCAAGAAATTGGTCAATAGTAACTCCAAGATAACTTGATACTTTTTTTAATGTATCAAGTGTTGGACTTTTTGCACGCTCATAGTATAAAGCTGTTAGAGTACTTTTAGAAATCCCTGTCGCTTCTGCAACATCTGATGTTTTTTTACGTTGTTTTGCTAATAACAATCGCATGTTATTTTTCATTTTCTTAACTCCTCTCTAAAATTTTCACCACAATAGATTGAAAAGTGTTTATATGGTGTAATTTTTGTTCAACTTATCGCTGACAACTTCATTATATTGCACTTTTTGTTCATTGTCAATACTTTTTTTAAAAAAAGTTGAATTTTTTTTGCAACATTTTTTAAAAAAATGGTAAAATGTTTTTGAAAGGTGTTTTATTATGGATAATAAGTTAAAAGAATTGAGATTAAAAAAAGAATATAATGGAAAACTCGGAATGACTCAGCAAGAAGTAGCTGATGAAATAGGTGTTACAAAAAGAACTTACATTTATTGGGAAAAAGGTGAACGTCAGATAAAACCTGAAAAGGCTCAAAAACTCGCTGATTTCTTTGAAGTTCCGGTTGGTTACTTATTAGGATATGAGAGTGATGAAATTTTGTTAGAAAATCTGGCAAAAAAAGTCATGAACCTTAGTAAAGAAGAATTTATTGAGTATTCAAAAACTGAAGATTATCAAGAAGAGTATAAACTGTTTGAAGAACTTTATAAAAAATCAGAGATTTTGAATCAGAAAAAGACAAGAGTCAAACAGCTTAAGGAAATTATCTCCTTATTAGAAGGACTGGATACCAATGATCTCGATATACTTTACCCTATAGTAGAAAGATTATACTTCAGTAGATACTCTTTAGAAGAAAATGAAGAATTTAATAAATACCGTCAAACTCTAAAAAATGAAGTTAGAAACCCACAATAAAGTTCTGAAATAAGGAGTAACCAAAATGGGATTATTTAGTTTTTTATCTGGAAAGAAAAAAGATTCTTTACCTGAATCACTTAATGTTACAATTTCAGCTACAAATGATTCCGAATACTGGACACCAAAGTATTACGAATTATTAACCACTAATCCAAACATGTTTGAATTTTACGGAAGAAGTTATGATTTCCCAAAATATAACGATTCTTATATCACACAAGAGGGGTATAAATTACGAGAACTTCTTCTCTTAGTCTGGTGGGGAAAAACAAAAACAGGAAGAAAATCTACCATAACAATTCCAAAGTATTTCTTCTTCACCTATAATTTAAACGCTGAAAAATTAACTAAGCAGTTTAAAGAAAAAGGATTACTTATTGACGATGGCGAAAAAACAGTATTAACTGAAGAAGGTAGAAAAATCTCTGATAAATATATTGATTTGTGGGATATTCATTCAGTAAAACAATATCCTACAAACCTTGATATTGACTTTCCAACGTGGAATAAAGATAAGTTTGATTTAATGCTGTATCAAGCGGAGATTAGATACTACAATGCAAATGCTCAATTCTGTAATAGAATGATTGAATATTTTAATTCCTTAACACCTTCTAAAACTCAAAAAGCTCACAACGAAATAAATTACTATATAAACGAGCGTAATAGTGACCTGGCAAAGGTAGCTGATTTAAAAGAAAAAGTTACTATTTTGCAAGATAGAATAGAAAATAATAATTAAAACTCCATATAAGCCCTATTTTCGCTCTTCTTCTAATCTTGGTATTTATTTATCGTCTAACTAGTCAAAATTGAATACAGGGCATTCTGTGACCGTATAGCATGATTTAAATTCAAAACCTTTTCTAATTGCTTGCCTGCTGATGGAAAGGAATATTATGCAAATAAAACAAATCACAAAAAAAGACGGTTCAATAGTATATCGTGCTAATGTCTATCTTGGTGTTGATAAAGTCACTGGAAAAGATGTTAAGACAAGCATAACAGGGAGGACAAAAAAAGAAGTTAAGCAAAAGACAAAAGAAGCTGAAATTGCTTTTTTACAAAATGGATCTACTAGATTCCAGGCTACTAATATTACTACCTATAAGGAATTGGCTTCCTTATGGTGGGAAAGTTACAAGCATACAGTAAAACCTAACACACAATTAAACGTTAGAAGACTGTTAGATAACCATATCTTACCTTTATTTGGTTCTTATAAGCTGGATAAACTAAATACTCCAATTATTCAAGATATAGTCAATAAACTTGCTGACAAAACCAATAAAGGGGAAGACGGTGCTTTTCTATATTACGATAGCCTGCACGCTTTAAATAAGCGTATTTTACAGTATGGTGTAGTTATGCAAGCTATACCGTTTAATCCTGCTCGTGAGGTAATATTACCTCGCAACACACAAAAAGCAAAACGAGAAAAAGTAATGCATTTTGATAACCAAGAATTAAAAAAATTTCTTGATTATCTCGATAGTTTAAACTTGAATAAGTTTCGTTATTACTACGAGAATACACTTTATAAATTCTTACTTGCTACTGGTTGTCGTATCAATGAAGCTTTAGCCCTTTCCTGGTCTGATATTGACCTAGATAATGCAGTTGTACATATCACAAAGACTTTAAATTATAAACAAGAAACTAATAGTCCAAAATCAAAATCAAGTCTTAGGGATATAGATATAGATCAAGCTACTGTTAGTATGCTGAAACAGTACAAACGTAGACAAGTGCAAGAAGCTTGGCAACTTGGACGATCTGAAACTGTGGTATTTTCTGACTTTATTCATGAATATCCTAATAATCGAACCTTACAAACTCGATTAAGAACCCACTTTAAACGGGCAAAGGTAACTAATATAGGCTTTCATGGTTTCAGACATACACACGCTAGTTTATTGCTTAACTCTGGAATACCTTACAAGGAACTTCAGCATCGTTTAGGTCATTCCACTTTATCCATGACTATGGATATTTATAGCCACCTCTCAAAAGAGAACGCAAAAAAAGCAGTCTCATTCTATGAGACTGCTCTAAAAAGTTTATAACTGAACAAATAACTGAACAAACCCAGAAATCAACGTTTTAAGACAAAGCAAAAAGCCCACTGTTGTAGGCTTTCTGTAATATATATCTTAAAATTAAAGCATCTTGTTGTAGAATTCAACGA
>FLSH01444633.1_pt1 | contig 12270 bp, 6 predicted proteins | sample 1550441 | NCBI WGS metagenome assembly FLSH01 (sample SAMEA4031756, study PRJEB14383) | metagenome | biome: human; feature: oral; material: saliva | place: Philippines | collected 2014 | reverse complement strand
CTTCATTATCATTGATATAGACAGTTTCAATGGGAACTTCTAAGATTTCATATTCTTTTGTTGCTTCCAGAAGCATGTTCATTTCGTATTCATACCTTTTTCCTTCTATTTTTAACATAAAAGGTATAAGATTTGTTGTAAAAGCGCGAAGTCCTGTTTGTGTATCTGTTACTCCTACTCCTGTTTGTAATTTAAAGAGTGCTTTTGTTAAGCTATTCCCAAAACGGCTACGGAGGGGGACTTTTCCTGTGAAGGCACGCACACCCAAGATTAGTTTGTTAGGATTTTCAGAAGCTTTGTTAGACGTACGGAAAATATCCCATATCTTATGCTGACCATCTGCGTCTGCTGTGACTACTGTTCCATAAATGTTTTGTTCTTGGATATAAGAAAAGGCTGTTTTAAGCGCTTGCCCTTTACCTTGATTCACTTCGTGACGGAGTACCGTAGCATATTGCTTAGCTTTTTCAAAGATATTTTGACACTTTGATGAACTGCCATCGTCAATAACTAGAATATGAAAGTCACTCTTTTCATGGATTTTTTCGATGAGTTTGATAAGTTTATTATCAGGTTGATAAGCTGGAATTACTATATAGTTCATACCGGCACTCCTTTCTTAGTGATGGTATAACTATACAGAATATCGCTTAAAGATACCTTATATCAGTTTTCTTTAAGAAAAAGTTCAGATAAATTTAAGGTTTTGAAAAGATTATTGATTGTTATTTGTAATAAATATGCATAACACCCTTTAAATGCCTCAAATTTCACTTAACTAATCATTCAATTAAAAAAGTCAGCCCCAAAGGGTTGACTCATGTTAATTCTTTGATTGAGACTCACTTATTATCGTGTGTCTTTTTTAATAGTGAAATTCCAAAGAATCCCATTAGAATTGATGCGATAGTAAAGAATAATTGAGAATTTGCCTCACCTGTGTTTGGTAACTGTGCTTGTTCTGCTACAGATTTTGACTCTGCTTCTGTTGCTTTTTCGGAAGTAGAAGTCTGAATCTGTCCAGGTTCTGAACTCTGCTCAGTAGTTGGCTCCTGCGTTTGCTCTGTACTAGGTACTGGTTGAACCTCTTTTTCATATTCATAGACAATATGTATAGTTCCGTCTTTCAATGTACCAGTTTCTGCATCGGATGAAGCTGAAAGACCAACAAGTTTATAGGTTTTACCCTCAACTGTTATTGTTTCAGGACGGTCAGTTTTATCATCTCCAACTGTATAGGAAACTAACGCTCCCGTTGAATCATAGATCGGAGATAAGGAAATCTTGGTATAAGTATCTTTAAGTTTTTGATCAGTTCCTTTGATAACATAATCTACCAGAACATTACCTGTATAGAAAGCTGAAACATCTTGGTCAGCCATATCTTCTTTTTCAGATACGTAATAAACTACTTTCTTGTTTGCTCTTAACGTAAATTTATCAACATAATTGAAAAATGTTGATTTATCTATATTGGTATCTTCAGGGATTCTTGTCCAATCACCATTATTTGGGGTGATATAGGTATTGGGATTGGACACTGACTTGATAAGATGACCATTCCTTACATAACTTTCATCAATGGATGAAGGGTCTCCCATACCACCAATATCGTCACCATTCAAGTCGGCAGCAAAATAATGGTTAGAATATTCTTCTAAGTTTTGAGAGCCTGTTTCATAGCTATTAACACCACCTTCTTGACTAGCTTTCCAAACCATTCTAGCGTCAATTGCTAAGTATTTGATTTTTTTAGCTTCTTCCATTGGAACTGTGACTTCTACTTTGTATGCTTGACTCTTATCGAAATTGGTAAACAAACCATACGATTTAACTTTACCATCTGTCATATAACCATATTCGTAGTTACTGGTATTGACTACATAAGGTGTTTTTCCTGCTTCCAGTTCCTCAACGGTCGGCGTATTAAAGGTTTCGCTTTCATAATTATCTGTATCATCAAAGCTAATCTCTGTCATTGGCACATTGACATTAACAGGATTGCCCTGTGCGTCTCGTGTACCAATAAGAGTAAATTGAACTGTAGCATCCTTAATCTTTGGAACTCGAATCAAAAGATCATTTACTGTTTGCCCATGAGTGCTAGAACTTATCCTCTGATAAGCAACTGTATAGCTATAAGTGACACTTTTCCCATCGGCACTTACTGTAGCATTTTGCCCCTCTACGTTAACCTGACCACCATCAGAAATGATATTGTTATTCTCTAAAAGTTCAGTACTTGAATTGTTTTTATCAGTTGTCGAAGTTGATGAATTTGTTGTTTCATTAGATCCATTCCCTTGTGTTTCTGAAACAATATCTACCTGTGGAACTGCATTCTCAGAGTTGTTTGAATTCAAATTAGCACTTGGTGATTCAAGAATGGCACTATTAGTGGCACCAACTTGTTCATCTGCTTTAGCATTAGTTTGGATATAAGCATTTAACACGAAGACTGAAAGAGATGCTATACCGAATTTTAATAATTTATTCATAATTAATGACTCCTACTTAGAATATAATATCAGTTAACAAAATTAAACTCATAGTCTTAAAAAATCATCCTTTATTATAAATAAAAAAGATTAATATTGCAACAAATCATATAAATTCCTTCTTTAAAGAAAATTTTATCTATAATCTATATCCAAGAAAAATCCCACCAAATTCTATCTAGTGGAGATTTTTTCTTTTATTCTATTTTGCCCCTTAACTTCTCAACAAAAAGATAGGCTGCTGGGCAGGTTAGAGTATTTTTGATTGTAAGATTGTTTATTTGGTAGATTTTCTTTCGGTCAGTATGAGGAAATTCTCGACAAGCTTTTGGGCGGACCTCGTAAATAGAGCAGAGGTTATCGCCACCTAAGAAAGGACAAGGCATAGATTTAAAAACCTTATCTCCATCTTCATCAACTTGTAAGAATTCGGCTTCGAAGGCAGGAAGTTTCATCTTAAAATACTTGGCAATGCGTGTGATATCTGCTTCTTTAAAGTCAGGACCAAGAGTTTTACAACAGTTAGCACAAGCTGTACAATCAATCTCTTTAAAAACCTCTTGGTGTATCTCAAGTGCAATCTTATCCAAATTTTTAGGAGCTTTCTTCTTTAAGTTTCCTAGAAATTTTCTGTGTTCCTTTTGTTTTTGTAGCGCTAATTGATGATAGTATTCAATATCGATTTCTTTTGGCATAAATTCTTTTACATCCTTTTCTGAAACTAGTATACCATAACTGAAAACAAATAAAAACTACTGCCAAAAAGGCAATAGTTTTAATAGGTTAGTTAACCTCGACTACTTCTACAGTATCCTTGCCAAGTAAAATTAGATGTTTCTCAATTCTATCTATCTGATAAGAACGAGATAGAGCCTCAGCATATAATTCTAATTGACCACGATAACGTTCAATCAGTTGACTAGCGTAATCGTATCGGTCTGTCTTGTAGTCAAACAGAACAATCTTATCATCATAAAGCAAATAACCATCTAAAATACCACGGACAACAAAGTCTTCCTGACTCTTTTCGTCTCTTTTTAACATAGAGAAGGGTTGTTCACGATAAAGCTTGTCCTGGTTTGCAAGAATTTCTTGACCGAGTTGAGTATCGAAAAAGGACAAGATTTTATCTAGATTAACTTTATCTTTAACAGCAGGGCTTGCTTGCACTTGCTCTAAAGCCTCTGTCAAAGTCTCTAAAGTAGGTTTCTTATTGAGATTAATTCGCTGCATGAGTTCGTGAGTTGCACTACCAATCTCAGCCCCTGTAACTTTTTCAGTTTTTGAAAAATCTGGAAGCTCAAACTGAACAGTAGTCTCTTTTGGTTTGCTTTGACCAGCTACTACAACTCCTTCCATATCCATGACCGGTTCATAGAACTTTTTAATCTGACTCGGTGTCTGAACACTTGGAAGATTGATTGCTGCACGGTGGATTTCGTTATACACTTCCACTTCTTTTAGCATTTCCAACGCATCTTTGATGGTTTCTGACTGACGGTTGTCTGCTTGGGATAAATCTTGAAGTTGACTTTTATGTTCCAATTTTCCGATAGCTTCTTTGGTTAGGTCTTCTTCACCTTCAAAGCGCACACTAAAGTGTAAATCCTCTTTAAAAAATGCTTGATAGATGGCCCAAATCCAATCCTGGAAATTTTGAGCGTCTAGTCTAGTTTCTCTCGTCAAAAGACCTTTTCCATTTGTCGGATATTCTTTAGACTCTAATTTTTCACGTGATCCTTTTCCGACTAGATAGAGTTTCTTCTCAGCACGTGTCATGGCTACATAGAGCAAACGCATGAGTTCAGAATAACTTGCTAATTGGAGTTCTTCCTCATTTTGAGTATATGTCAAGCTTGGAATAGATAATTTAATGGTAGATGGAACATATTCCTCTTTTGCATTTGTAGCGACTCTAGCTACATAATTTAACCCAATTCCATTTGTGCGACTGAGGATAACCTCAGACATAGTCTCCTTCTTGTTAAATTTTTGATCAATATTGAGGATAAAGACATAAGGAAATTCAAGCCCCTTACTTCCATGAATACTCATAAACTCTATAGCATCCTTAGGTGGAGCAACAGTAATGCTAGCAAGATCGTGTTGAGCTTCCAAAACTTGATCAATCATACCAATAAAGCGTGATAATCCTTTAAAATTACTCTTTTCAAACTGATCTGCTCGTAAAGCAAGGGCGTAGAGGTTAGCCTGCCTAGCCTGACCATTTGGTAAAGCACCGACATAGTCATAGTAAAAGCGGTCGCTATAGATTTTCCAAATGAGATCATAAAGAGAATGTGTTTTAGAATACAAGCGCCAAGCCTGGACGGTTTCCATGAAAAATTCTAATTTTTTATGAAGCTCAGACTTAATTAAATCCTTATGAAGACTAGTTTTCGCTTGAGCATTGACTAGTTTCTCATAAAAGTTTTCTTGAACCTTATCCTCGGATTTTTGAAGAGCTAGACGAGCTAATTCATCCTCATCAAAGCTAAACATTGGAGACTTCATTAGAGCAACCAAAGCAAAGTCTTGAAGAGGGTTGTGGATGACACGAAGAGTATCCAACATAACCTGCACTTCTAGGGATTGCAAATAGTTTGATTGTGCGCCATCTGTCTTGACAGGAATACCATATTCAGACAAGGCGAGCAGAACTTGATCATTGCGACTTCTGCTAGCAGTTAAGAGAGCCATGTCTTTGAAAGGTACACCCTTATCATTATGAAGGTGAATTATCTCCTTAAGCACCATCCGCATTTCACCAGTCAGTTTGTTAGTTGCAAGTTCCTCCTCATCGTCAGAATCGCTATCATCATCCTTATCGTATAAGAGAACTTCTGCCTTATTTTCTGGATTTGATTGAATATCAGTATTCCCAAAAACAAGTTGATGCATACCATCATAAGTAATATCTCCAACTTCCTCGTCCATAAGATGCTTAAAAACGTCGTTGGTAGCATCTAGAACTTCTGAACTACTACGAAAGTTTTCCTTAAGGAGTATTAACTGACCTTCTTTGCTATTTTGAGCAAAGCTGTGGAATTTTTCATTAAAGATCTGGGCATCTGCCTGTCTGAAACGATAAATAGACTGCTTAATATCTCCAACCATAAAACGGTTATGGCCGTTTGAGAGGAGTTCCAACATCCTCTCCTGGATATGGTTGGTATCTTGGTATTCATCAACCATGACTTCGTGAAAGCGTTCCTGATATTCTTGTCGAACTTTAGGGAAGTTTTCTAAGATTTCAATGGTACAGTGGCTAATATCCGCAAATTCAAAGGCATTTTCTTCACGTTTACGTTGTCGATAAGCTTCAACAAAATCACTCATGAAGACTTGGAAAGTCTTTGCCAAGTCCCAAGACTCTTGATGATAATCTTCTTGGAATTTTAGTAACGTAATTTCGTTTTGAAGAGAGTTTAGTTTTTTAAATTTTGCTTTTCTTTCTTCATTATAGGCCTCTCTTAAAATTTTAAGGTCAGCATTTTTATTACGATTGACAAGACCATTACCAATATTATTTACGATTCTATCAAGAACTTCCTGACATTGTTTAAAATTCGATTCAGGCGTTAAAGCACCGATTTCATCAAGAACTTGTTGAACAGCCTTTAAATACGCTGCTTTACCGAATTCCTTTGCATCATTTTCCAAATGATGACGGAAAAAACTTTCTAAATCCCATAGTTTTTCTTTTATAGGAGCTGCGAGTTTTTCTTTGGCAACTGTAAAATCAGCCTTCTCAAAGCCATTTAGAAAAGAGTCTTCTAGCCAAGCCTGAGGATTACTTGTAGATTGCAAAAAGTCATAAATCATATAGACCTGTTTACGCAAACCACGCGCATCCTTGCTTTTATCAGCAAAGTTCTTAACCAATCGACTAAATTTATCTCCTTCCTTGCCTTGATAATGACTTTCAAAAACTTGTCGAAAAACTTCATTTTTTAAGAGGAGTTGCTCACTTTCATTCTCAAGAATCCGAAAGTTAGGAGATAGATTAAGGAGATAGCCATGCTTGGTCAGGAATTTTTGCGTAAAGGAGTCCATAGTTCCAATCGCAGCATTGGGTAAATCAGCTAGTTGTCTTCCAAGATGTTTTTTTAGTTCCAGGTCTTGAGTCTCTTGGATTTGTTGACTGACTTTCTTTTCCAAACGCTCTTTTAACTCGGTTGCTGCCTTTATTGTAAAAGTTGAAATAAAGAGTTGGCGAACTTCTACTCCACGCGCTAGTTGGTCAAGAATTCGTTCAGCCATGACGAAAGTCTTCCCCGAACCAGCTGAAGCTGAAACTAAGATATTTTGTCCAGAGCTATAGATAGCTTGAATTTGTTCAGCAGTTCTCTTAGGTTTCTTGTTAGACTGAGCTTCTGCTATTTGTAACTCTGTAATTTCTTCCTGAGATAAAAATTTCATCGCTCCAACTCCTCTCTTATTTTATTCATCCACGCGTGCTTGATGTCTTCGCCTCTTGGTTGTTTACCATCTAACAACTCAATCTTATCTAAGAAACGAGCCTGACCTAGATGATAATTGGCTTCAAATCCTGTAATAGCTTGATATTGTTGAACATAGGGCGCAATACTTCTGCCGTCTTCTGTGTATGGATTGATAGCAAATTGACCAGATAAAATCTTCTCTGCTGCCTTTTTGTAGATAAGGGTGTTGTAGTCCAGCAATAACTGGAATTCCTCATCAGACAATTGATAGGTCTTGTTTTTATTGTATAGTTCTCCAAGGTTCTTTATCTCTTTTTCAAGAAATAGTCCTTGGTATTTCATACTATTCTTCGTTTCTACTAAGGCCTTTGATAGAGTTTTAACCTTTTGTAAGGACTGAATCGGTTCAGTCATTTCTAGGTACATAGCACCAAAGAAGTCTCTATTTCCTTCTTTTCTAAGAGCAGCTAGATAGGTTGGTAATTGCGAGTTAAGACCATTATAAAACATAGGGAACTTGAACTGAGTCAAAGAAGACTTATAATCTACAACACCAATAGCATCACTGGTCTTCAAACGGTCAATTCGGTCAACTTTACCACGGACATAGACATTTCTGCCGTTATCTAACTGAACAAAAGCTTGTTCCTTGCCACCAAAGACCGCCTCTTCTTGAATCGTTTCAATCTCAGAATTGTGACACAGAATATGTCCTGTAGCTCGAGCTACATCCAAAAGAACTTCCTTGGTGAATTGAGCTTCTAAACTTTCTTGATAAATAGCTTGAAACTCTCGTTCCTGACTAGTTTCAGAAATGGCTTGTTCTAAGCGACGATCAAAAGATGTATCAGCAGGTATTTTCATTGCTCGTTCAAAGATACGATGCAAGAAATTCCCGTGACTTCTAGCATCTGGTTTCAAACGCAATTCTTCCTGTAAGCCCAATACATATCGAAGGTAATAGCTATATTCATTTCGATAGAATTCTGTTAGACCAGATGTTGATAGATAAAAATCTTGCTTCTGTGGATATAAAGCTTCCAGTGTATCACTAGCTAAATTTTTGCTTTTAGGACTTGTTGGTAAAACTGGATTTTCTAAACCTTGGTCTTCCAACTTTTTCCCCATGACGCGAGCCAGAACTTTTACAAAAGTTAAGTCTTCATCACTTGAAGTGGATTCACCTTGTTGATGATAGGCAACGAGACTAGACAAAAGACTGTGATAAGAACCAATATCATCTTTCGATAGATTTTTTCTGTCGATTCTTTTTTCGATTTTGGTAAAACCAAATTCTTGCAATTCCTTCAAATAAATGGACTCTTCACTCTCGTCTTCATTGAACAAACTTGGAGCTGACAAAACTAACTGTTTACGAGCAGAGTTAACCAGAGAAAGCATAGTATAACGATTCTTTTTAAGATTTTCCTGGCTAGCAATCATCAATTGTGAACCTTCTTGAGTCACTTGATTCAAGGTTTCTCTTTCTTCATCACTCAACAAACTGGTATTTTGAGTGATTTTTGGCAAGTTGTTCTGAGTTAAGCCAAGTGCATAAATGTAATCTGCTGTCAAAGGTGCAATCAAATCATAACTCTGCACCAGAACAGTATCTACTGTTGCTGGAATCGTACGATAATTAGACAAGGACATCCCCGAATGAAGAAGTGCCAAGAAATCATCTAAATTAACCAGCGAACCTTCAAATACGGTGGCAAATTGCTCCATAACATGGCAAAAAGCCTTCCAGACTTCTTCTTGTCTTTCTTGCTCTGCCACTTCCATCGTTTCAGATAAGCTTTGCAGTTGCTTAGTCACAAAAGAATCCTTCAAAAAATTATTCCATTTTGCGAGGATATTTTCAGCCTTTTGCTTGCGACTTCCTAGTAAATTTTCTAAAGGTGTAATGATACGAAGTCGAAGTTCATTTAATTTTTCTAGATCAAACTTTACATGATGTGACTTTGTAAACTCTTGTTTAAAACTAGAAAGTCCATCGATCCCTAGATAACGGAGATATTGTTCAAAGTTATCAATTTCCTCTTGACTAAGGTCAGTATACAAACCAGTGCGTAGGAGATTAATCAAATCTTCCTGACGGAAATTGTATCGTTTCAAACGTCCGATGGATTCTACAAATTGCGTTAAAGGATGATGAGCCATGGACTCACTCTTGCCCAGATAAAATGGAATCTGATACTGATTAAAGATTGTCTGCAAGGACAGTTTATAAGACTCTACATCTCCTAGCAGGATTCGAAAATTCTTATAACTAAGTTCTGAATCATGGTGCAATTTCTGGCGAATACTTCGAGCAACTAACTCCAGCTCTTCTTTTTGTGTCAGACAAGACCAGATTTGCAAATCTTTTCTATCTTCGTCATTCACGTCTAAATTAATTTCGGAATAATCATAAGCACTTTCGAGTAATCTTGAAGCTTTGGCAAAGGCATCAAGTTTCTCATGGACTTGACAAGCATTTTCTGCCTTGGTCTGGTATTTAAAGGCTAAATGATGCAAAAACTCAACACTGGCTTGATAGAGATTCCCTTCAGTAAATGGACTTGTATAAGCTTTTTTAGTCGCATACACACCTATGATAATCTCAACACCCTTACGGTGCAATAAATCCACTAGGTGTTCTTCTTCTGAAGAGAAACGAGTAAAACCATCAATAACTAGGGCAATCTGGCTAAAATCACTACTTACTTTGTTTTCTTCGATAGCATTGATCAGATATGATAATTGACTCCCTTGTGAAATTTGTCCTTGGTTGAGATAGGCTGCTACCTTTTCAAAAATCAAGAGTAAATCAGAACGTTTATCAGCGTCAGATAGACTTTCAAAATCCAAAAAGCTCATCTTCGCAGTTGTCATTTCATGATAAATTTCAATCAGTTGTTGGATGAATTGCGGATCTTGCTTAATAGCCCCGTAAACACGCAAATCCTTAGCATCTATCTCAGATAAACATTTATAAAAAGCCATACCAAGACCGATATCATCGAGACTAGACTTCGCTGGTATATCGTTTAAAACCAGATAACGAGCCATTTGAGCAAAGCGCGTGACTGTAATAGCAAAAGAAGCCTGCTGACTCAAGCACTCAAGCACGGCGCGTTCCTTTTCAAAAGAAAGAGAGTTAGGGGCAATATAAAAGACTCGTTTGCCTTGATCAACTAGTCCTTGAGCCTCCTTGGTTAGGATTTCTGTCAAAGAAGTCCGAATATCGGTATAAAGTAGTTTCATCTCTGCCTCATTTGTTTTTGTCATTCCCTTTTATTATATCATTTTTTAAGTCAAAACAGATTGATATAAAGCCCTAATTTTAACCTGTCCCATATCAAAAAAGTCGGAATAAACTCCGACTTTTTATTATTTACCCACCAGAAAACAAGAGTACCCATAATTCCCAAAATGCAGTAATGTTAATCATGATATGGAGCAAAATGGGATAATAGAGAGAATGAGTTTTTCGGTAGAGGAATGCAGCAATTGCTCCTCCACTTGCATATGTGAAAAAGGCGAGTGGTGTTAAACCTGAACTGACATGCACATAGCCAAAGACACAAGCTGATAGTAAAACATCTCCATACCAAGATGAATCTTTCAAAAATGTATTCATCAGAACTCCTCGATATCCCAATTCTTCTGTAATTGGTCCTAACAGACAAACAATAAGTAAAAGATAAGGTAACTCTTGTCGCCCTGTCATCTCAGTCAATTCATTTAAAGCGATTTGATTGGATGTTGCTGGGGTTAAAAAGGAAAACACAATACCTGAAAGATGACTGACTCCATAAGCAAGAAGCAAATAAACTGGATATCTCCATTTCCACTTCAACTCAAGAATTTTCCTACCTTCGAATACTAGTAAATAAAGAATAGCTAGAAAAGTAACGCTAAGCTCTAAAAAAGCAAGAATTTGAAAAAATTCTCTACTAGCAGGCACAAGTCTACCTGCAAAATGATTAAAAATCCACCAAAACCATGTCTTTCTATAAATGATTACCAACAAGGCTAGTAAAATCTGTACTGTTCTGCTTTTCATGATAAGACCTCTGCTTTTTTATACTTTGCTCTATAATATTATATGCTCGCAAATTTAGTATATCATATTTTTGTTATCTATCTAGTAAAAATCCTAAAAAGAAATAGCATTTCTCCTTACTTTAGCCTTATTTGTCTAAAATATGCTATAATATAGGCAAAACACGTAAAAAGGTAAATACTATGATTAAATTACTTGCCCTAGATATGGATGGTACTCTTCTCAACGAAGCCAAGGAAATTCCTCAGGCTCATATTGATGCTATTCATAAGGCTATCGGAAAAGGTGTCAAACTGGTCCTCTGTACTGGTCGTCCTCTCTTTGGAGTTCTTCCCTACTATAAAAAACTAGGTCTTGATTTGCAGAATGAATACGTTATTGTGAACAATGGTTGTTCTACCCACCAAACTAGTGACTGGGGCCTTGTTGACTGGCGAGAACTTAGTAAATCTGACATCGAATACCTGAATGAACTTGCTGAAAAGAGTGAGGTCCAGTTGACTCTCTTTGACGAGGAACACTACTTCGTTCTCGGAGGCAAACCAAATCCTATCGTTCAATATGATGCTACACTTGTCTTTGCTGAACTGACTGAAATCTCACTGGAAGAAGCTACTAGCGGAAAATATCGCATGTTCCAAGGCATGTTCTTAGGTACAAAAGAACATACAGATGACTTTGAACAACGGTTTGCTGATGAACTTTGTCAACGTTTTAGCGGTGTTCGATCTCAACCAGTTATCTATGAAGCAATGCCACTTGGCACAACAAAGGCTTCAGCTCTTTCTCGCTTGGCTGATATTTTAGATATCCAACCTTCTGAAATCATGGCAATGGGTGATGCCAATAACGACATTGAAATGTTAGAGTTTGCTGGGCTGGGGATTGCCATGGGAAATGCTAGCGACCACGTCAAATCTCTTGCTGATGCCGTAACTGCTAGCAATGAAGAAGATGGTGTTGCACTCGCTATTGAGAAATACATCTTGTAAATAAATAAAAGCAACTAGCAGAACATTCTGCTAGTTGCTTTTTATTTTTAGAACAAAGCTGTCAACGCGGTAATAAGTCCAAAAACAATACCTGGTGCATTAGCTGCTGCTAAAGGAATGTCACGTTCTTTTTTAAAGAGTCCGTAGTAAACCCAAAGACTGCAGTTAATTGCAGCTACTGCTGGTTGGATAAAGTTTCCTTTTTGACCTGCAAGGTTGTTCATAATTTGTGGAATATATGAGATATACATCATAACAGACATAAAGGTTGCAATCCAACCCAA
>FLSH01002415.1_pt1 | contig 12283 bp, 9 predicted proteins | sample 1550441 | NCBI WGS metagenome assembly FLSH01 (sample SAMEA4031756, study PRJEB14383) | metagenome | biome: human; feature: oral; material: saliva | place: Philippines | collected 2014 | reverse complement strand
AAGTAAATGCCCAAGGGCGAGGCCATAGTTTGATGATGTAACTGCCATTCATGAGGGGTCAGAACAGCAAAGCGAAGAAGGGAGTCTTGGGCTTTTGCCATAGAAAAGAAGCCACACAAAAAAATAAAGAAAGGAATGCGCAGATACATATAAACAAAGTTTTAATTAAAAAAAATAAGATTATCTTTCATCACCTCGACCTTGAAGTGATAAAAACAAAATCTTCATCTTGCCATTTTAATATTACAACTTAGACTATTTTGAATATTATATAGCCTACCTACACCAAGGATGTAGGTAGGTTTATATTCAAAAAAGAAGAGCATTACTTACTTGGAGCGAATGCTTTTGGGTTAGGAATCATCTCAACAAAGTCAATTGCTGAATTATTGAGATCTTGTAAAATAATTCGATCTTTATCTTTACGACTTATCTTACGAGAAACGCAGCGGAAGCTATTATCCGGTTTAGAGTAGGTGTAACTTGCATCAAGTGTCTTTGGGAATGCTTTTGGTGAAACATAACCATCAGCATTAGGGTTAATAACCTCTACGGCATCAATAATTGAAGCAATTGGAATTTGAGTGTAAAGCGTCTTGTTAGAATATCTCAAATCTCGGTAAGGAAGCAGATATGCGGGTAAAGAAGCAGGTGAAGGATGACGGAAAATGACATATCCCTCCTTGCCATTACGTGAGAATCTCATAAATCTATTATTTCCTTTCTGAATCAATACCATGTTGGCAGCGTTCTTATTGTCTAATTCTTCATAACCAGGATATACAACATCAAACTCAGCATGACTCAAATCAACCGTAGAATCAGGCCATTCGGGAGTTACTTCTGTACCTCTTTGCGTCTTAAAAGCCTGCTTATAGTTCTGTGCAAAAGGTGCTATGATAAAGCTTTCACCTGGTTTAACGGGATAATCTTTACCAGAACCTGGCACCATAACAACGATATTTCCATACACATACTTGTCGTTAGCTCCTGCAGGGTCTGCCATGCCTTCGGACTTACTCCAATCATAGGTACCTTTTGAAGTAAAATAAAACTTCTTATAAGCAGCAGACTTATGCCAAGTACCATCAGCCATATACCCATATCGATTCATTGTAGTGAGTGCAAAGCACAAGCCATCAGCATAAAGTGTGTTTGCTGAGTTGTTGTAAATCTCTACAAAGCAATCATTTTCACCTGCAGCCTTATAGTTGTCTGAACCTGCATAGTAAATCGTTTTAATGACAAAGTCATTAGTAGTAGAGGTTGTTAGCTCCAAATTTATTTCCTGTTCTTTGTTAGGTTGAAGCTGTATTCCCGTTGCCGCGGCAGAGAACACCAAATCTTCTGTTTCATTTGTACCAGAGATTTCTGCATACTCTTCTGCCGAAAGCGTATAGGTTGCAACGATATCATACATGTCTACAGGTAGATTAGACAACTCAATATCTGTATTAAATGAAGTCTCATAGGTTGTCTTTTTACCTGTACTGGTATTTGTTAAAGTAATCAGCACCTTCTTATTCTTTGCGTTTTCGAATGTCTTTCCCATTTTAACATTCAATTTCACCGAAGCACTTGACACTTCGGGAGTGTCATTTTCACCACAAGAGGCGAAGAAAATAGTCATGATTAGCGTCATGAACAGGGCAAGCTTACTGCCCCAATGTTTTGTTGTTTTCATTTCTTTATAAAATAATTATAAGTTAGTTCACCTTCTATAAGCATGTTGTCACTTAGAATTTATAGCTGACATCCATGCTCACTGTCGGTGGTTGATTAAAATATATACGTTCATTCTGGCGTTCAATCCAAGGACGATAATTGAACACATTATTTATATAGCATGATAATCGAAGTTTCTTTCCAATCTCCTTTGATACTCGAAGATGACAGTTTGGAATGATAAGAGGCTGAGATATTTCAACAGGTTCATTATCTTTAAGCCTTATATAGGTCCAACGAATGTCTTTCCGTTGCTCTTCATTAAGATATACACGCTGGAAACTTTGATTATAATAGCCGATAGGGTAGATGTCAAAACCATAACGATTGAAATGTCGAAACCAGAAATTCTGCAATCTTAGATTGAATATCAAGCCAAGAGAGGCTATCTGTTTGGTAAGACTTAGCGTTGAGATGAGTTCATTAGAACTATTTTTTGTAGGCTTATATATCCCAGCAACAGCCTCTTTATCAAGGTCAATGCTTGTGCCCATGCGCTCCCCTTTCTGATAGTAAAAGCTGTAATTATAAACTACCGAGAAGTTTATATCTAATCCAACAGGTCGAATATTGCGTAGACCTCCTATCCACTCCAAGCCTGCATTGCGACTGTAAAGCTGGTTACGAGGCGTGAAATAACTGTCGATAATCAACTCTGGCGAGCCTTTCGGTGCATAAACAGGGCGCTGGTTGGGCTGTTGGGATAGCGTTTCGTAGCGCTGAACCCACATTGTATCGAGCACAGCCTCTGAACTTATGCCTCGCTGATCAATCTTTAGATAGCCCGTCAGCGATGTATTAAAGTTTGATTTTGCATAGGTTGTACCCAATTCAAAGCTATGTGTGTAAGGAGAACGCAAGTTGGGATTGGTAGGATCAATCACCTTTGTCTTATATATAAACAGGCGTTCGTTAGCATTATTACTATAATTACTATATACAAGACGGTCAAAATACACATTTTCAGGATAGAGATATGCTGTGGCTGGTATCTTATAACTAATGCCATAGGCTGCATTGAAGCTCAAACCATTATCAAACGTCCACATGGTATTAAGGCGTGGACTGGCTGCAAAGCGCTGATTCTGGAACTCAAGTCGCACACCTGCGGTTGCGCTTAGCGTTCCATGGGTTGTTGGCAACATAAACTTATCCTGCAAATAGAAGCCAGATTGGTTTAGTTTTATACGGTTATGATACTTATAAGATCGGTCTCCACGCCCTCCTTGTCCACCATCATAGAAAGGTGTTTCAGCATTAAATATCTTGCCTTTACCATGATTAGACTCATGACGAGCAAAGATTCCTAAACTTAAGGTATGTGTAGACTGTCCCCATTTCAGCGTTCGCCGTGCTTCAACATTCCCCGAGAGTGCCAAGGGTTTGCCATCTATCTCTAAGAGTGCATTATAATAAGGTGGGGCAACATCGGTTTCGTGCAATCCATTTGTATAGGCATCGGTGATAAGATTAAGCCTATTGTTGGCAATAAATTCTTCGTGCATATCGTATTGATGCGATAGAGAAAGCGAGAGATTATAGTCTATCGCATCTACAAAAGCATTTTCTTGAGGCGACAACAACCCACGAAAAGAAAGGCGAAAATTCTGCCTATCAGTGCGTGTTCTGTTGAGCTTTGCATCAGGATCGCTTTTCAACCCGTCAATATTTTTAGAGAAATCAGCTGATATAGTGTTTTCCCAGCCCAAAGCTTTACTAAGCGTATGTGTCCACGTTGCATTGAAAGCAATGTTCGAATTGGTTTTCAATCGGTCGCGTCGGTCACGAGTACTGTGCATATAATCCACGTTAAGATTCAGCAATCCCCAACGTTCGCCAAGCGAAAAGCCCTTTCCTAACGACGCATTAAAGATGTCATACTGCACCTTTACACTACCAAAGAATGGAGTAAGTCCAGCCCGTCGATTAATTATTACAGCACCACTGCTCAAGTCACCATACTTAACAGGTGCCACACCTGAAATCACTTCAACGCTCTCTATCGATGAAGCTGGAATCAAACGAAGGTCATTTCCACTGCCCACATTCTCGTTATTGTCTGTATTAAAGCGTCGATCGAACATCTTCACTCCACCCCACTTGCCATAGCTATCAAGCTGCATGTTGGTGTTGTTGGATATGGGTGTGCCGTCCACTACATAGGCTATACCGAAGGCTGCATTGCGAACATAGTCGTTAAGCTTATTGCGTGAATAGGCATCAAGCGGGTTTTGGAGATCTCCTTGCAATGCCGAACGCAGGGTAAGAAAGCTGGCATTGTGCATATCTGTATTGAGAATGGCCTTTCCCGGAAGTGTCTGAACGATGTCAGCCATACTATAAGCCTGAATATTGTCTATCGTATTTCGCTGTATTAAGATTGAAGAGTTGCTGTGTATCGGTGTTCGTGTTGCATTCACTTGCACCCCTTTCAGATATAAATTGTTATCTTCTAAAGCAATGTTTATCTTCTTATTCTTTGCAACAGCATCCTGTGCTATGGTCAAACTGCGTGTAGCCTTTCCCAAATATGACACTGTAACGCGCGTACCTTTATTAGAAAACAATGATAATTTGAGGCGAAGCTGTCCTTGCGCATCGGCAGTATAGGTGAGACCGGCACTCTCCACTACAACCGAAGCAAAAGGCAAGGTCTGCCCTTCGCTGTCTGTTATCGTCAATGATACACTCTCTTCGGTGGTGCCGGCCTGTACACCCGCAACACAAGAACATATTGACAATAATAAAAACAAAAGCAAAGCCCGCATTTGATTGAACACAAGAAGTGCGAGATGATTCATAATGCTAAGGAGCGTTTAGTTCTACTGGGTGATAAATTTCATAATTACGGGCACAAAGGTAAAAATAAACGTAACGTCAAACAATACCTATAAATAAGTATTTATTGCAGGAAAGTCGTCTCCTTCCGTCATAAATTAAGTGCAGCTTCCACACAGTCCTGCTTTGCTGATAAGTCCGCGCTGCGACTAAGCGATGAAGGTCCACGCAAACATCTGACCATAAGCGGGTTACAATTTACATGAAAACACGCAATCATTCAAGTGAAATAACGACACAAAATGATAGGATTCGAGAGCTATTTTGACGGACTTCTCAATCAGCTTTCCATAAGCGTGGAAAACCATGAGCCAATGGCATGACGCCCAACACCTCTCCTTGTGGCGCTGAAAGCCATAAGAAGGGCTATTCATTCCTCCTTACCAATTAGATCATCAACCCACCACCCGAGAGCCATCAGCCTTACATACCACCAAAGAAAAATAGATTTTTACTTTGTTGTTTAATGGGTTTGACGTATCTTTGCAATCAAAATAAAACAAAAAAAGATGGATCTTAAAATCAAACTAACCGTGATGAACTTCCTGGAGTTTGCCGTCTGGGGAGCCTATCTCACTTGTATGGGAATCTATTTAGGCAATATCGGTTTAGGCACACACATCGGCTCATTCTATGCCATGCAGGGAATAGTTTCTATTTTCATGCCGGCTATCATGGGAATCATTGCCGACCGTTGGATTCCTGCACAGCGTTTGTTGGGCATTTGCCACCTATTTGCCGGCCTGTTCATGTTTGGCATGGCCTGGTATAGCAATCAAGCAGGCAACAATGTGTCGTTTTCTACGCTCTTCTTACTCTATTCGTTGAGCGTTGCTTTCTATATGCCGACACTGGCATTAAGCAATTCTGTTGCCTACTCTTCACTCACTCAAGCTGGTCTTGACACGGTAAAGGCCTTCCCACCGATACGTGTTTTCGGAACCATTGGATTCATCTGTACGATGTGGTTTGTAGACATCATGGGCTTCAAGAGCACCCAAATGCAGTTCGTTGTGAGTGGTGTTTTGAGCATTGTGCTGTTCTTATACACCTTCGCTCTACCCAAATGTGCTACTTGTTTGGCTGGACAAAAGAAGAGTCTTGTAGAGGCTTTCGGGCTGAGAGCCTTCACCTTGTTCAAACAAAAGAAGATGGCTATCTTCTTCATCTTCTCCATGTTGCTCGGTGTAAGCCTTCAAATCACAAATGGTTTTGCCACACCTTTCATCGAAAGTTTTAAGACTATTCCAGAATATGCAGGTACTTTTGGCGTGAAATATCCCGTCATCCTCTATTCAATCTCACAGATTAGCGAGACCCTTTGCATTTTAATGATTCCATTTTTCATGAAGCGTTACGGCATCAAAAACGTAATGTTGATTGCCATGTTCGCCTGGGTGCTACGCTTTGGACTATTGGGAACCGGCAATCCCGGTGGCGGAGTGTGGATGTTTATCGCCTCAATGATTATCTATGGTGTGGCTTTTGACTTCTTCAACATATCTGGTTCACTCTTCGTTGACAAGACAACCGACCCCTCTATACGTTCAAGTGCGCAAGGACTTTTCATGCTCATGACCAACGGAATCGGTGCTACGGTAGGTTCTTTTGCAGCCCAAGCCATTGTCAACAGCCACACAACAGACGGCACAACAGCGTGGGCAAGCTGCTGGTTTACCTTTGCAGCATACGCCCTTTTGGTATGTATTAGCTTCGCACTCATGTTCCGTCCCGGTAAAACTGCAAACACATAATGGAGAAAACAAGACTGAAATACAACAATGTTTCTGAGATTGTCGGTGCTGCTGGCATTGGACTTATCGTGTTGACTGACGAAGAAAAGACGCGCCAGATATCGATTACCTGTGACGAAGACATGATAAGAGCTTTCAGTCTACGTATGGCTCATGTGCCCGAAACCAACCGACTGCTTGCCGAAGCCACAGGAAGGCTGTTCATAGAAACAGGGCATCAACTTGAAGTTTATATCTACAGCCTCAACGATGGACAATATCGCACGCTGCTGATGGACAATGACAGTAAGGCGGTAAGCAACATTAGAGCCAGTGACGGCATTCTCTTTGCCATGGTCAATAACTTGCCTATCACCATAGACACAGCCTTGTTTCAGAGTCAGAGTACGCCATTCTCGGCAGGAACCACCAATAGAATGTCACTCCCTATCAATGCTTTGTCTGATGAGATGCTGCAAATGGCCCTCGACAAGAGCATCAAAGACGAGGACTATAAGATGGCAGAATACCTCAATGAGGAACTGAAACGTCGCAAAAAAAAGCAAGAATGAAAGAAGAAAGATATTTCTATGTGCCCAATGCTGCCACAAACAATCAACTTCCCGAAGAGGAAGCAGGTCATGCACTGCGTGTGTTGCGATTGCAAAGTGGCGACAACATGGTGCTGATGGATGGCAAAGGGACTTTCTATCATGCCATTGTGACCTTGGCTTCTCATAAGAAATGCTTATATGAAATTCAGGAAACACTGCCCCAAGAGAAAACATGGAGCAGCCAAATCCACTTGGCTATTGCCCCAACGAAGAACATAGACCGCATAGAATGGCTTGCAGAGAAGGTCACAGAAATTGGCTTTGACGAGCTGAGTTTCCTGCATTGCACCTTCTCAGAGCGCAAGATGCTGCGCCAAGATCGCATAGAAAAGATTGTTGTCTCGGCGGCAAAGCAAAGTCGCAAGGCATGGATGCCAAAGGTAAATGCACTCGAATCCTTCAAAGAATTTATCACAACACCACGCGAAGGACGAAAGTTTATTGCCCATTGCTATACAGAAATAGAGAAGAAAGACTTCTTCGATGCCATCACCAACGATGACCTTGCCACCCCAATCACTGTGCTTGTTGGCCCAGAAGGCGACTTTTCAATTGATGAAGTGAGGTTGGCAATGGAACAAGGATATGAGAGTATCACGCTCGGCAAAAGCAGGCTACGAACAGAAACCGCTGGGCTGATGGCCATTACAATGGCACAAATCGCTTTAAGAAAATGAAAAAAACAATATATTTACTGATTGGTTTATGGATGATTTGTCTTTCATCCTGCACCGATAACAGCTATATCAACGCAATTCCAGGTGAGAGTACGGCGCTCATCTCTATGGATCCTGCCCGCATGAGTGGCATTAACAATGTGGCCGTTCTAAAGACTTTGCTCCACATGACGAACTTCGACAAGAGTGGCATTGACGCCAGTCATCGCATCTTTCTTTTCGAATCGCCAGATGGCAACCTTGGACTTTGTGCCAAAGTGGATGATGCCGACCATCTGAATGAAACATTCAAGCAACTGTCGGGAAAGGGATTATGTCCTAATCCTGTGAAAAGAAAGGGCTTTCACTTTACGGTTTTGAAAGACGCTTGGGTGGCAGGATGGAGTGACAAAGCGATTTTGGTCATGGGCCCTGTCACGGTTGATGCACAGGCAGCCTTGCAACTGCAGATAGCGCAATACTTAAAACAAGACGACGACGAAGGAATCACGAGCAGCAAGCTCTTTACTAAGCTTGATTCTATTGATGCCCCGATGAGTATGGTGGCACAAGCGGCTGCCCTACCCGACCAGTTTATCGCTCCGTTTACACTCGGTGCACCAAAGGATGCAGATGCTTCACAAGTGTTGATAGCTGCAGAAATGAACATCAAACAACAGGTGATGCACATCAATGGTGAGACTTTCTCGTTCAATCCACGTGTGAATGAGGCGCTGAAATCAGCCCATGGCGTCTATCGTCCCATACAAGGAAAATATGTATCTGCCATGCCTGCCGATGCCATGTTGGGCATGTTCCTCAATGTTGACGGCAAGAAGTTCCTGCCACTCATGCAGTCTAACAAAGGCATTCAAGCCCTGTTGACAGGCATTAACACCGCCATCGATATGGATAACATTATCCGTAGCGTCGACGGAGATATGGCAATCATCACTCCTTCGTTTGCTGCTGATAAGTTATCCATGAGCATGACGGCGCAATTGAATAACACAAACTGGACCAAAGACATTGATGATTGGAAAAAAAGTTGCCCAGCTGGTGGGAAGATTATTGATTGGAAACCTAACGCATGGGCTTATACGAGTGACAAAACCTCATTTTATTTTGGCTTCAGCAACGACAAACAATTCTTTAGCGGCAGTAGCAAAGAAGAGGCAGAAAAAGCAATTTATCCTGCCAAACAACAGCTTCCGGCTCATGTAAAAGATATGGTGAAAGGCCAAAAGCTCGTGATGATTATCAACATGGCAGCGATGTCTCAAGGAAAGTCGGGGGCTGTGACTGCAATGTTAAGTCCTGTTTTTGGAAATATCAATACGATTGTATATACATTAAAGTAGGAAAATTGGAAACCATTAAATTCAGTTCTGTTGTTCCTCAAGTGTTTTCTTCGATTGCCAATCAACTTGAATCAGACATTTGGAACACAGAAGCCGTTTTTCAAAAAGGCCATTTATATCTTGTAGAAGCAGACTCTGGGAAGGGCAAAAGCACCTTTTGCAGTTATGTAGTAGGCTATCGGCGCGACTATAGCGGCCATGTAATGTTCGACGAAACTGACACGATGTCTTTCACAGTTAAAGACTGGGTGAATGTGCGTCAGCGTCATATCAGCCATCTTTTTCAGGAACTTCGTCTCTTTCCTGAACTCACAGCATTAGAGAATGTAGAAATAAAAAATGCGATAACAGGCTTTAAGTCTCGGGAGGAAATTATAGAATGGTTTGACATGTTGGGCATCGGCGACAAACTAAATGCAAAGATTGGGCGCATGTCTTTTGGTCAACAACAGCGTGTTGCCATGATAAGAGCCCTCGTACAACCATTCGATTTTATTCTTGTTGACGAGCCCATCAGTCACTTAGACGATACAAACTCGGATATCATGGCCAAGATTATGATGACCGAAGCCAAGGCCCAGGGTGCAGGAGTTATCGTTACAAGCATTGGGAAACGCATGAATTTAAACTACGAAAAGACGTTTAAGCTATGAATTTAGTTTGGAAATTATTGCGTCAGCACATTAGTATTCCGCAATTTGCAGGCTTCTTTTTCGCCAACCTCTTCGGCATGTTGATTGTACTTTTGGGTTGGCAGTTCTATAAAGATGTGGCTCCGGTGTTCACTGCCGAAGACAGTTTTATGAAAAGCGACTTTCTGATTGTCAACAAGAAGATAGGAACCGCAAACACAATCAATGGCCGTAGCAACACCTTTACCAACGAAGAGATTGACGATTTGAGTCAACAGCCATTTGTAAGCAGTGTTGGTAAATTCACAAATACAGCCTATAAGGTAGATGCAAACATGAGTGTCAACGGCACTCCGGTGTTGAACAATGGCGAGATTAGCTTTGAAAGCATTCCCGATAAGTTTGTAGACACAAAGATGAGCAACTGGAAATACACGCCCGGCGACAAGGTTGTGCCCATCATTCTGCCTCGCATCTATCTCACGATGTATAACTTTGGCTTTGCCCAGAGCCATTCATTGCCGAAGATTAGTGATGGCCTTGTGGGCATGATTGACTTCAGCATCTTTATTCATGGCCATAAAAAAGAAGGTCAGTTCAAAGGAAAGGTGATTGGTTTCTCCAATCGTTTAAGTTCAATTCTCGTTCCTCAAGCCTTCATGGACTGGTCAAACGAAACCTATGCGCCAGGAGACGATCATGCGCCCACACGCTTAATCATGGCATTAAGCAATCCCGGCGACCAGCAATTCACAAAATATCTCGACCGCAAAGGTTATGAAATAGAGAATGACAAACTGAATGCGGAGAAGACAACCTACTTCCTTCGTTTGATGGTGACAATGGTAATGATTGTCGGGTTGATTATTTCTATCTTGAGTTTTTATATTCTCATGCTGAGCATCTATCTGCTTGTGCAAAAGAATTCAAGTAAATTAGAGAATCTATTGCTCATTGGCTATAAGCCCACACAAGTCGCTCGCCCCTATCAACTGCTGACCATTGGGTTAAACATTGCCGTCTTAGTCATTGCTTTAGTAGTGTTATACTTCGTCAGAAACTATTATATGGATGTCATTGAAACATTATTCCCCGATATCGAAGATGGCTCAATGATTCCAGCTCTGACCTTAGGCAGTGCATTATTGGTTATGGTCAGCCTATGCAATCTCATTGCAATACGTAACAAAATCGTGCGCATTTGGAAGCGAAAGGAGTAAGCTCACGCGCTAAACACCATAAGAATGAAAGAAAACAAGAAGATTTTAGGCCACGTTGTCGGCATCATCACCGTATTATGTTGGGGTGGAACCTTTATCAACACCAAATATCTCATCATGGGAGGACTGGCTCCTCACGAGATTTTCTTATTGCGTTTTCTGATTGGCTACCTTTGTATCTGGACAATATCTCCGCGCCGTTTGTTCTGCGATAACTGGAAAGACGAAGCCCTCATGGTGCTTATCGGCATGACAGGCGGCTCACTTTTCTTCCAAGCCGAAAACATGGCAGTGGCACTCACCTATACCACAAACGTGTCGTTCATAGGCAGTACGGCTCCACTGATTACGACTTGTCTGGCCATCGCCTTTGTAAAGAGCGTAAAGGCCGACTTTCGGCTCATCCTCGGTTCATTGATTGCCTTGGCTGGTGTCGGCGTAGTCATCTTCAATGGCCAGTTTGTTCTCCACCTCAACCCACTCGGCGACCTCTTGGCTTTGCTTTCGGCCTTGGCGTGGGGCATCTATAGTTTGCTGATGAAACGAGCCTCAGCCCGATACAGTGCCGTGTTCATCACGCGAAAAGTATTCTTCTATGGCATCATCACCATCTTACCCTTGTTTGCTGTTGAGCCATGGCACTTCCCACTTGACAACTTCCTCAAACCCACCATTTGGCTCAACCTTTTATTCTTAGGCTTCATTGCGTCCTTCGTTTGCTTTGCACTTTGGGGCTGGGTCATCCGAGAAATCGGAGCCATGAAAGCCTCCAACTACATTTATCTTAATCCCGTCACCACGGTTATTGCCAGCGCCATCTTCCTCAACGAACCCATGACGCTCATGGCATACATGGGTAGCGCCTTGATTCTTCTCGGTGTTTATGTGGCCAATCAAGCGAAAGGAATATAACGCCGACCAAGAAAAGAACTATCAAACGGCCTGCAGCCTCCCGCCACAACGATGCTTATCGCGCCTTATTCCTTTCATTTCCACTCCGAGCAAATGCGTTTTTGCACGCAAAAGATAGCGGAAAATGAAAACTTATTTTAATTTTCTTTTTCTAATTCAATTTATTTCCTTACCTTTGCGCCCAAACTTCACTCTACGACAGAGCGAAATCTAAGAATTTCATTATAATTCATGGTAACAAACCTTCAATTTACAAGGTACAGAGGCAGTGTAGAAAGAAATGATTTTTCTGCAAAAAAGTCATCAAATTATTTGGTAGTTCCAAATAATTTGCTACTCTCTCTCTCTCTCTCTCTCTCTCTCTCTCTCTCATTGGCGCCACGCCAATAACTACACTCTAAAATTTTTTCTCCTACGCGCGCGCGAAGCGTGCCGTGCCCCCTATAAACAAAGGACTTCTCGAAGTTTCCTTTGTTCGCTTTTTTATGCCCTTTTGCAAACTAAACTTAGAACAAAATAAGACTGAAGTAACAATTATTTTAATTAATAAAGTAATGAGTAAAAAGCAAGTAAAGAAGAGTTATTCTGCACC
>FLSH01001743.1_pt2 | contig 12284 bp, 10 predicted proteins | sample 1550441 | NCBI WGS metagenome assembly FLSH01 (sample SAMEA4031756, study PRJEB14383) | metagenome | biome: human; feature: oral; material: saliva | place: Philippines | collected 2014 | reverse complement strand
AGCATCCGCAAGGGGATTCAACGCCATAGGTGTTGAGCTTTTTTTGAGAAAGCATGGCTATAACGAGGAAATTAATAGTGTATTACGCTTAGAAAGCGTAACACCTATGGCGTTGAAACGTTCTATTTATAACATGATTAACGTCAATATACGCCGAAATTAATGGCAAATTTCACTGAAATAATATGATGTTTACGACATTAAATTGGCCATTTCAAATGAAATGCTGTGGGTTTTTATGGGGAAAAAGAAATGGAATAGTAGCGTCATAAGTTGTTGTATAGCACATGAACGCAGCTATTCCATGATGTGATAAAAATGATTCAGCCCCATTTGTTGGGGCTGTTCATTATGAGTATCTTAGGATCATGCCTGGTCGAACGCGTGAGTTTGCACTCAGATGGTTAAGACTGCAAATCTTCTCTACAGTCACACCACGCAGTTTTGCGATAGAAGCGATGGTCTCACCTGACTTAACTTTGTGATAGAGCAAATCTTCATTGTCTGACGAATGCTTTTTGTTATAGGTGCCAAGTTCGCCATTTTGAACGAGATCACGCGTGTAACCACCATTTCCTATCCTACCTCTTAGGCGGGTAGCTTCGGCAGATAGTTCTTCGTATGTATTGACATTATAGACAAAGTAGTCGCCCGTTACGTCCTGATTACGGAAGTCAAACATCAAGGCGGGATTCAAAGCGACTCCACAAAGACGTGTTTCAAAGTGGAGATGTGAGCCAGTACTGCGCCCCGTATTACCTCCAAGACCGATGATTTCGCCTGCACGCACGACCTGATTTTCCGTGACAAGTTGTTCTGAAAGATGTCCATATATCGTCTCAAGTCCATTGGGATGGCGTATGACGATATACTTTCCATAGCCTCCTGCCTCGTATCTTACGATGCGAACCTTGCCACTAAAGGCGGCGCGGATAGTGTCTCCAATATATACTTTGATGTCTAATCCTTTGTGTTGACGGCCCCATCGGCTACCAAAGTTACTCGTAACAACGCGACTATTGGTAGGCATGCTGAAATGACGGAGGTCTATTTTGAAAGTATCGGGCATTTCTGTACGACGATGTGCATAGCGATTGTCCCAGTCGTTATAAAGACTTGCTGCGGGCGATTGTTCCTGTTCGCGTTCAACAATGCTACGAAGTACGAGCGTGTCTACGGCTTTCATCTTGCGATCTACAGGGGCTTGACGTGCTAAAAGGTCTTGTGCTTGCACAGAAGTTGGCAGAGATACCAATGCAAACAATAATCCTATCGTAAATATTCCAATACTTTTTCTTAAACTCATAATATGGTTTTTAGGTCCGAATAAGCTTCAGATTAACTAAAAAAGCAATCTAAATTTATCAAACAACGAATGAAAGAAGTTCATCGATTGTAGTTAAAAGCGTTACAAAGATATGCAAAAAATCACCAGTTTGTATGCTTGTTAACGTATTTTGTTACAAATTTAACACAATCAAAAAAGCCATTTTATCTCATAATTCGTTTGTATATGGGGGATTTCAAGAGATTGATGACCAATTAATATTAGTTTTTCTTAACTCTTTTAGATGCTCCCATAGGAGCTGATATTCTACCTTTTGGCACGTCGGATCATGCTCAATGATCTTCTGTGCCTCATCACGTGCGAGCTGAACTAACTGCCCATCGCGTGCAATATCAGCGATTTTGAGGTCAAAAGCGATTCCACTTTGCTGCGTTCCCTCAAGATCTCCCGGACCACGGAGCTTCAAATCGGCCTCAGCTATACGGAAACCATCGTTTGTTTCGCACATAATGTCGATGCGTTTTCGTGTTTCTTCGCTCATTTTATAACTTGTAACGAGAATACAATAGGATTGTTTTGCACCCCGACCGACGCGTCCTCGCAACTGATGGAGTTGGGAAAGACCAAATCGTTGGGCGTCAAGAATGACCATTACAGAGGCATTTGGCACGTTGACGCCTACCTCAATGACCGTTGTTGCAACGAGAATCTGCGTTTCGCCACTAACAAATCGTCTCATTTCTTCCTCCTTTTCAGAGGGTTTCATCTTGCCATGTACCTTGCTAATTGAGAAGTCTGGGAAGATTTCGAGCAATGATTCATATCCCTTTTCAAGGTCTTTGAGGTCGTTTTTCTCATTCTCTTTGATCAAAGGGAATACGATATAGACTTGCCGCCCCTGTTGAATCTGCTGACGAATGCCGTTGTAAAGGCTTGTCATTTGATTGTCAAACTTGTGTATTGTCTGTATAGGTTTGCGCCCAGGAGGTAGCTCATCGATGATGCTTACATCGAGATCGCCGTATATTGTCATTGCAAGCGTGCGAGGAATTGGCGTTGCTGTCATCACTAAAATGTGTGGAGGATTCTCGCTCTTTGCCCATAATCGTGCGCGTTGGGCTACTCCAAAGCGATGTTGTTCGTCGACAACGGCAAGACCAAGTCGGGCAAATTGCACCGTGTCTTCTATGACAGCGTGAGTTCCAACGAGGATGTTGATGTCGCCATTTGCCAATGCTTCGAGTACTTCTTGACGCTTCTTACCTTTCACTATGCCTGTAAGCAGTTCGACACGGACGTCCATTCCTTGCAGAAACTCTTTGATTGTAGTGAGATGTTGCTCTGCCAATATCTCAGTAGGTGCCATGATACACGCTTGAAATCCATTGTCAATGGCTATCAACATCGTCATTAAAGCGACGAGAGTCTTGCCTGATCCCACGTCACCTTGAAGCAAACGATTCATTTGTTTGCCGCTCGCCATGTCGTCACGAAGCTCATGCATGACGCGCTTTTGGGCGTTTGTGAGGTCAAACGGCAGGTTGTTTTGGTAGAAAGTATTAAAGATTTGTCCCACTCTTTGAAACACATAACCTCGGTATTTGCGTCGATGGTCGCTGGCATATCGTAGGATATTGAGCTGAACATAAAAGAGTTCTTCAAACTTTAACCTTACTTGTGCGTGCTGAAGTTCATCTAATGACTTAGGATAATGAATGCCTTTGAAGGCTGCTTCGCGTGAAATGAGGTGGAGAGGACGCTGAATAAACACGGGAAGCGTTTCTGAAATAGCGTCTTTCGGAAGCCTACTGATGAGATTCTTTGTTAGCTTTTCAATGGTGCGGCTTGTGATTCCATTAGTCTTCATCCTTTCCGTTGTGGAATAATAAGGCTGCATTCCCATCTCATTGAGTTGGAGTTCGTCGGCCTTTTCGATTTCAGGATGCGCGAATTGATAGCGACTTCCGAAGACGGTTGGTTTGCCAAAGACGATATATTCAGTATTTAATGCGTAGGTTTTATAAATATATTGCGTCCCACGGAACCACACTAAGTCGACTACTCCGTGCCCATCGGAGAAGTGAGCGACAATGCGTTTCCTCCTTGTTCCATTCGAAAACTCTTCAAAACTCAGTATCTTTCCTTTGATTTGTACAAAGGGTATCGAGCCATTTAGCTCGTCAATAGTGTATATCTTGCTTCTATCCACATATTTATATGGATAGTATTCCAACAAGTCTCGCCATGTTTGGATGTTGAGTTCCTTACTCAATATCTCCTTACGCTTAGGACCTACGCCCGGCAAATACATGATATCTTGGTCGAGAATGCTGGTCATTGCAAGAGGATTTCAGCGACTTTGAGGTCAAAAGGGGTAGTAAGTTTGATGTTTTCTCTATTCCCTTCAACCATAGAAACATGGCATCCGAGGGTCTCAACTACGGATGCATCATCGGTGAAATGAGGCTGATAAGGTTGACTATAAGCTCGTTTCAGCAAGGAAATATCAAATACTTGTGGTGTCTGTACAATGCGATAGTCAGCCCGTTGCACGTTCTTTCCGTCGCCATATGCGTCAATGTAACGGATGCTATCAGTCACTGGAAGAACTGGAATGGCTGCAAACTCCTCGTGAGCTGCTTCAAAACACGCTGCAATTACCTTTGAAGAAACAAACGGACGCACGCCATCATGGATGCCCACTAAGCCCTCTTCGTCATCAGGAATGGCTGAAAGTCCATTCTTAGCTGATTCAAATCGTGTGGCGCCTCCATTGACAATGGTGTGTGGAATCGTAAAATTGTGGGTCTCACACAAGCCTTTCCAATAGGTCTGCTGGCTCTCGGGAAGTACAAGAATGATTTGCAATGCAGCATCATACGTATGAAACCGCGTTATGGTGTGCATGAGCACAGGCTTTCCTCCAATAGGGATAAACTGCTTAGGAAGCTCAGAACCCATGCGCATTCCCTTGCCTCCAGCCACAATAATGATATAGTTCATGAGCTTTATCGGCCCATCAGATGGGCAAATTGCATTTTCTTTTCGAGGTCTTTTGTGGCATCTTCGCCAATGAAATAACTCAAAAGTGTATAGGAATATGGTAGAGATGCTGCCGGACCTTCACCCGTTGTAACGTTTCCATCGACTTGAACGAGCTCGCCAGTATAGGTTGTTGATGCGTTGAAATAACGCTCAAAACCTGGACTACACGTTGCTTTCTTGCCATCAAGAATACCACATGAGGCCAAAACCATAGGCGCAGCACAGATTGCTCCGACGCGTTTCCCGGCTTCAAACTGCTTCTTTAATGCAGTCTTTACCCCCTCGTGAGCATTCAGATTCGTACTTCCCGGCATGCCACCCGGCAATAAAAGGAGATCAGCATCATTGAAATCAGCCACATCTTCGAATTTAATGTCTGCCTTAACTGTTACTCCATGCGAAGTTTCTACAAACAAATCGCCTGTAATACTGACGGTCTTGACGTCCACACCACCCCTTCTTAGGATGTCAACAGGAGCCAAACCTTCAATCTCTTCGAATCCATTTGCTAAAAATTCATATACTTTTGGCATAGTCTTTTAATATTTTTCGTTACATTTGCAAATATAATAAGAATTGTTGAAACGGCAAAAACAAAGTATGATTGATAATCAATTGGTATTTGCAATCTATGTAAATGCGTTTAAACAACAGGAGATTCAGCCCCTCGTTGAACGTGTTGTAGCTTTTCTCGACCGTCATTCCGTCTCGTCATTGATAGAACCTGATGAGCTAACTAATGTCGATTTAGTCATCTCAATGGGTGGAGATGGCACGTTTCTTAAAGCCGCTTGTATGGTTGGAGAGCGTGAGATTCCCATCTTAGGTATCAACAAAGGACGACTCGGTTTCCTTGCAGATGTGTTGCCAAGTGAAATAGAAGATGTGCTCGAACATGTGCTTCGACGGGATTATATGATAGAAAACCACACCGTAATCAAGTTAGAAGCCGACGGAGAATGTGTTGATTGCTGTCCGTTTGCATTGAATGATATTGCTGTTTTGAAGCGCGACACGGCCTCGATGATAAGCATAAAGGCCTATGTTAATGGCGAATTCCTTGTCAATTACCAAGCCGATGGATTGATTATTGCCACACCTACGGGCAGCACGGCATATAGTTTGTCGAATGGCGGACCCATTATCGTGCCCCAAAGTGGTAGTCTTTGTATCACGCCTGTAGCCCCTCATAGTCTTAATATCCGTCCAATCGTCATCAATGATACCAGTGTTATCGAGCTCGAAGTATGCTCTCGGTCGCATAATTTCCTTGTTGCCATCGACGGACGCAGCATGAAACTGACCGAAGGTACACGCTTAACGATTCGTAAAGCGGATTATATGGTCAAGCTTGTTAAACTTAAAAACCAGCGATATTTCTCCACTTTACACCGAAAACTCATGTGGGGCGCCGACTCAAGACAATGACTTTAAAGACTTTACTCAGGATTCCTGCGTTCAAATATGACGCTCGTACGTTGATGAAATGGCTTTGGAACGCGTGGAGAGGAAATCAATTGCAAGCTATTCTCAATGCAACCATCGGATTGTTATCAGTGGGTGTTGGGCTCGGTCAAGTGTGGGCAGTCAAACATGCCATTGATGTTGCCTCGCGAACGGTTAGTGGCAATATCTATTGGGCTGTGGGTTGGATGGCTGTTTTGATTCTTTCAGACTTTGCATTAACCATTGCCGGTACGTGGGTTCGCAACATTTTAGGAATCAAAGCGCAAAACCGCATGCAGCAACGCCTCCTTGATCGTTTGCTGAAAGCGGTCTGGCGAGGGCGCAATCATCATCATTCGGCTGACATTCTCAATCGATTGGAGTTCGATGTCAGCACAGTTGTCACCTTTCTTACAGAGACTATACCCAACACTTTGTCTGTTCTGGCAATGTTTCTTGGTGCATTCTTCTATCTCTTTTCAATGGATAAGGTTCTCGCTCTCATAGTGATTGCCATCTTTCCTCTATTCCTTGCAGTGAGTAAAATCTATGTAGGCAGGATGCGACACCTAACGCGTGAGGTCAGAGATAGTGATAGTAAGGTGCAAAGTGTGATGCAAGAGACGATACAACATCGCATGCTTATCAAGACATTGGAAAGCAATGAAGCCATGGTTGAGCGTTTAGAGAACATACAGAGTGAACTCCGTTATCGCGTGGTTAAGCGCACAAAGTTCAGTGTTTTCAGTAATGTTGTCATTAATTTTGGCTTTGCTTTTGGCTATTTGGTAGCCTTTTTGTGGGCTGCTTTGCGTATGTCGGCCCACACCTTGAGCTTTGGTGGCATGACGGCTTTCCTGCAATTGGTCAATAAAATACAAGGACCTGCACGCAACCTGACCAAACTCGTGCCGGCATTTGTTAGTGTTTTTACAGCCGCTGAACGCTTAATGGAACTTGAAGAAGACCCACTTGAAGCACAAGGTGCACCTATTTATATTAAAGCTCCATGCGGAATACGGCTGAACAACCTTTGTTATGCCTACGAAGATGGTAAAGATAAGGTGATAGATAACCTTAGTTTTGACTTCAAACCGGGCAGTTGTACGGCTATTCTCGGTGAAACGGGCGCCGGAAAGACAACGCTTGTGCGCATGATTCTTGCCTTGGTACAGCCTCAAAGTGGGCAAATCGAAATCTATCATGGCTCAACCCATCAAACCTTATCACCGCTTCATCGTTGTAATTTCGTTTATGTGCCCCAGGGAAATACGCTGATGAGTGGCACAATTCGGGAGAATCTGCGTCTTGGAAAGCTTGATGCTACCGATGAAGAGATGCTACATGCCTTGCACGTAAGCTGTGCTGATTTCGTCAACGACCTGCCAGAAGGACTCAATACGCTTTGTTCTGAGCAGGGAGGAGGCCTTAGTGAGGGGCAAGCTCAACGCATTGCAATCGCCCGAAGCCTACTCCGCGATCGCTCAGTAATGCTCTTTGATGAGGCCACAAGCGCGCTTGATCCTGACACTGAGCGTCAACTGCTCCACAATATTCTGTCTACTCACGACAAGACGATACTCTTTATAACGCATCGTCCGGCTGTAATTGACTATTGTGACCATACATTAAAGATAACAAAAATATAGGAACTTGCTGCGAAAAATAAAGCCTTTGTGCAACTTTTTCATACAAAACGTCGTCTAAACTGTATATGATTCATCTTAAAGATATAAATAAAACCTATCAAGGGGCACAGCCTTTACACGTTCTTAAAGGTATAAACCTCGATATAGAAGCCGGAGAATTCGTCTCAATTATGGGCGCTTCAGGCTCTGGAAAGTCTACACTTTTGAACATACTCGGCATACTTGACAACTATGATACAGGCGAATATGTCCTTGATGGCAGGCTCATCAAGAACCTCTCTGAGTCGCGTGCTGCCGAATATCGCAACAAAATGATTGGCTTTATCTTTCAAAGTTTCAACCTGATTGGCTTTAAGACGGCTGTAGAAAACGTTGAACTTCCCCTGTTTTACCAAGGAGTAAGTCGGCGAAAACGCCACCAGCAGGCGCTCGAATATCTTGATCGATTAGGTCTTTTGCCTTGGGCCGACCACTATCCCAATGAGATGTCGGGCGGACAAAAGCAGAGAGTAGCCATTGCCCGCGCTTTGATTACACAGCCACAGATTATACTTGCCGACGAACCTACTGGGGCTTTAGACAGTAAAACGTCTGTAGAGGTGATGCAATTACTAAAGAAACTCAATGCCGAAGACCACAAAACGATTGTTGTAGTGACGCATGAAAGTGGTGTAGCTAACGAGACAAATAAGATTGTTCACATTAAAGATGGCATCATAGGAAAGATAGAAGACAACTTCGATCACCATGCATCACCATTTGGAATTGATGGAGTGATGAAATAAACTGAAACAGATTGAGACTCAAAGGGTTATAAAAGGTGTCGTAAAGTGGGGCACTTCATGGCATGAAAAGCGTCATATTGCACCACAATCTGCGTCATTTTATGCGATGAAATGCCATAGATTGCAACTGCAGATGAGGCACTTTGAGATAATAACTGACAGAACATAAACAATAATATAAAACAAAGCATGAACGAATGAGAGACATTTTAGCCGAAATATTGTCTACAGCGAGGCGCAATAAACTGCGTACTGGGCTCACGGGCTTTGCCGTTGCGTGGGGCATTTTCATGCTGATTGTTCTCCTTGGTGCAGGAAACGGCATCATCAATGCCAACCAACAGAACACTGATCACTTTATGACCAACTCGATGGTAGTGTTTGGTGGTGAGACAACGAAAGAGTATCAAGGACTCAAAGAGGGGCGTGTGATTACGCTAAATGATAAAGACAGTGCCATCACGGGGGCGTTGTTTAGTCGTCATGTCGATGAGATTGGAGGACAAGTTACGCAAGACGCAGTTACGATTTCATTGAAAGAAAACTATCTGACCACGTCACTTTCGGGCGTGTTTCCTAACGAAATGCAAATCAATAAGATTGAAATGATGTATGGAAGATTCGTGAATCAGATAGACAATCAGCAGTCGCGTAAGGTCTTAGTCATTAGTGATGAGCAGGCGCGTCAACTCACTTCACACGATATTCAGCAGCTCATTGGACAACATGTCAACGTGGGTTCGTTCAGCTTTAGCGTTGTTGGAATCTATAAAAAGGATGACACGGGGCGCAATGATGTGGCATATTCGGCTTTCAATACACTTAGAACAATATATAACAAGGGGGATAAGACCGATGAATTGCATTTTACTTTTCATGGTTTGAAAACCGAAAAAGACAACGAAGACTTTGAAAAGGTCTATCGTGCAAGCCTGAATTTGAATCATAAAGCGGCTCCGGATGACGAACATTCTGTATGGTTTTGGAACAGGTTTACACAGGATATGCAGATGAATACGGCTATGGACATCATACGAACTGCCCTTTGGATAGTTGGCATCTTTACGTTGTTGAGTGGCATAGTGGGTGTTTCTAACATCATGCTCATTACAGTTAAGGAGCGAACTCATGAGTTTGGAATCCGCAAAGCCATAGGAGCTAAGCCGTGGTCTATATTGAAACTTATCATCGTTGAGAGTGTAATCATCACGACTTTCTTTGGATATGTGGGGATGGTTCTTGGCATAATAGCCAATGAGTACATGGATATGACGTTGGGACATGCGCAGGTTGACGCGGGAATCTTTAAGGCAAGGATGTTTATTAACCCTACCGTTGGGTTGGATGTATGCATAGAAGCCACGCTTGTTATGGTCATTGCAGGAACACTTGCAGGGCTGATTCCAGCACGAAAAGCAGCTACAATCAAACCTATTGAGGCGTTAAGGGCAGAATAAATGAGCCATTTCCTGCCCTAACAAAGGTGGAATTGTCGGATGAAGCATGGCTTGATAAGACATTGTTTGTAGCAAATGAGAATATGAATATAAATTAATAATGAGCCAAATAAACTCAATACATCCCACTTTTAGAGGGATAGAGCGAGGCCTTTAGTAGGATGAGAATAGACATTGACACTTATAAGGAGATTTTAGATACCTTAACTCGCAACAAAAGTAGGTCGATATTGACGGGCTTTGGGGTGTTCTGGGGCGTGTTCATGCTTGTGGGATTGTTCGGTGGAGGCAAAGGACTTGAGGAGTTACTCTCTAAGAATTTCGAAGGCTTTGCAACCAATTCGGCTATTATTTTCGCTGAAAACACGACGAAACCTTATGCGGGTTATCGCAAAGGAAGACAATGGTCTATGGAGTATAAAGACGTAGATCGTTTGAAAGCTCAAGTGCCAGAGTTAGACGTAGTGTCTCCAATGGTTGTCTTAGGAGGTAATAATGCCGTGTTCAATGATAAGAAAACAAGTTGCTATGTGAAAGGAGTCTTGCCCGAATATGCCAGAGTTGAGACCCCAAAGTTACGTTATGGTCGCTTCTTAAATGACATGGATATGCAGCAACATCGTAAGGTTTGTGTCATCGGAAAGAATGTATATAAGTCGCTTTTCCCTGGAGGTGGCGACCCATGTGGACAGCTTTTGCGTGTTGATTCCATATATTATAATGTGGTAGGAGTAGACTATGCAAGTGGTAATATGAGTGTAGGCGGGGGCACAGATGAAAGTATTGTCATCCCCATTACCCTCATGCAGCAAGCTTATAACCTTGGAAATACGGTGCATTTGATTTCAGTTACAGGAAAGCCGGGCGTCAAAATGAGCAGTCTTACGACACGAATCAGAGGCGTTATTGCCCGTAGTCATCGGGTCGATCCTACTGATGAGAAGGCTATTTCCATGTTTAATAGTGAGGCAATGTTTAGCATGGTAGACAACCTTTTCAGTGGAGTTAACTTCTTAATCTGGCTTGTTGGCATCGGAACTTTACTTGCAGGAGCTATCGGAGTGTCTAATATCATGATGGTAACTGTAAGAGAACGTACCACCGAAATAGGCATTCGACGTGCTATTGGAGCGACACCTCGCAACATATTAAGCCAGATAATAAGTGAGAGTATCCTACTAACGGCGGTGTCAGGAATGAGTGGTTTGCTCTTCGCTGTAGTCATTTTACAACTTGCAGAGCTTGCAAACACAACGGATGGAATCGTGAGTTCACACTTCCAAATAGGCTTTTGGACGGCCGTAGGTGCCGTAGTTCTGCTAAGCATTTTAGGCATATTAGCCGGTCTTGCGCCTGCAGCGAGGGCCATGTCTATAAAGCCTGTCGATGCAATGAGGGACGGATGATAACCTGTTCTCAGCCCTTCCTTAAAGGAGGAGAGTTCAAATTTGCATCAAATTAAGTGCAAATGGTAAAACATAGAAATGTTTATAATGAGATAATTAAATACAAACAATAACGAATAATAAATCCCCTTAGCGGTTCAGCTCCTTTCTCTTAGGAAAGGGTTGGGGTTAGGTTTATGAAAAAGTACATTAAGTTTATTATTGCAGCCCTTATTGCTTTGGTCTTCATTGGAACCTTTGTATTCCTTTGGATGAAGTCGCGTCCGCAGTCAGTTGCCTATGAAGAGTTTACTCCTACAGTCATGGATCTAAAGAAAACGACTGTAGTGACGGGCAAGATTGAGCCAAGAAACGAGGTAAGTGTTAAGCCACAGATTAGTGGAATCATTACAGAGATACTCAAAGAAGCAGGACAAAGCGTGCAAGCGGGTGAGATAATAGCCAAGATTAAGGTTATTCCCGACATGCAACAACTTAGTTCTTCGGAGTCAAGAGTACGCTTAGCAAACGTCAATCTCAAGCAAGCAATGATTGATTATCAGCGAGAAAAGGTCTTGTTTGATAAGGGATTGGTCAGTGCAGACGAGTATGATAAGGTGAGACAAACCATGCGTCAGGCCCAAGAAGAGGCGCGTTCAGCCAACGATAACCTTGAAGTGGTGCGCGATGGAGTGTCGAAGAGCAATGCAAACACAAGCTCAACGTTGATTCGTTCAACCGTAAGCGGCTTGATTTTAGATATCCCTGTGAAGGTGGGTAACACCGTAATCCTGAGTAATACGTTTAATGATGGTACGACAATTGCCACAGTTGCCAACATGAACGATTTGATTTTCCGAGGTAATATCGATGAAACCGAGGTGGGAAGTCTCGTCACTGGAATGGCTATGAAGATAACAATCGGCGCGTTACAAAACGAGAAACTGCAGGCGAAATTAGAGTATATATCTCCTAAAGCCGTAGAAAACAATGGCGCAAATCAGTTTGAACTCAAGGCCGCTATCACGGGATTAGGTCGCACTCAGCTTCGTTCGGGCTATAGTGCCAATGCAGAAATCGTGCTCGCTCAAGCCAATCATGTACTTACTGTGCCTGAAAGTGCAATCGAGTTTGAGGGCAACAACACCTATGTTTATGTCATAAAAGGCAGTGGAGAGCAACAAACCTTCGAACGTCGGCGCGTGGTTACGGGGATGAGTGATGGCATT
>FLSH01000290.1_pt1 | contig 12289 bp, 13 predicted proteins | sample 1550441 | NCBI WGS metagenome assembly FLSH01 (sample SAMEA4031756, study PRJEB14383) | metagenome | biome: human; feature: oral; material: saliva | place: Philippines | collected 2014 | reverse complement strand
CTCAGCGGGTGCGTAAGGGGTTTTTCTATGCCCGAAAACAAGCCTTTCTCCTGAGAACGCGCACCCGTCATATGCACTACGTGCCCGCTCCGCTGGCGCTTCGCGGCTTCGAATCCGGATTTGATTCTTCGCGCGCTCAGAATCCGGATTCTCAGCGGGTGCGTAAGGGGTTTTTCTATGCCCGAAAACAAGCCTTTCTCCTGAGAATGTGCACCCGTCATGTCCGTCTCACTGTCGTTCGACGGCTTCAACCCAGGATTCCGCCTCGTTAGGGCTCGGCGGCTTCGGCGCATGATTTATTGCCTCGCGCGCTCGGAATCCTGCGCCTCAGTTCGCGCGCTCAGAATCCGGATTCTCAGCGGGTGCGTAAGAGGTTTTTCATGCCCGAAAACGGGTGCGTAGGCAGTCGGATACCCGCCATGCTCAGCAGTAATGTGCTTTCTATTACTTTTTCCTCATAAGGCTTGCGTGGCATCGCAAACCTGTAGTAAAGTCTTATTCGTTGCCTACGCAATGCGCAGGGAACATAGCTGGAGGATTCGCCTAGCGGCCTATGGCGCACGCCTGGAACGCGTGTTGGGTTAACAGCCCTCGGGGGTTCAAATCCCCCATCCTCCGCCACCGATCCCCGGTCTTAGATTCTAAGGCCGGGGATTTTTTGCGCCCTTGCTACTATTTCCTCAGAGCCCCTCGGGGTCCGTGCCGCCGGGCGTCCGAAAAACCTGCAGAAAGCACCACCATGATTTTCAAAAAAGTAGGCGACAGCCGCCCCTACCCCCAGCACGGCATGACCCACGCCGACTGGGGCGGTATCGCGCCGCAGCAGGTGCGTCTCGACACCCTCATCACCACCCAGAAGACCCTCAACCTTGAAACGCTCCTGGCCGAGGACTCCACCTTTTACGGCGACCTCTTCCCGCACGTGGTCAAATGGGGCGGCGAACTCTACCTGGAGGACGGTGTGCACCGCGCGCTCCGCAACGCCCTGCACCGCCGCGCCGTCATGTACGCGCGGGTGCTCGACCTGGACTCCATCTCCCCGGCGCTGTTGCCCGGGGCCCGCAACTAGGCGACGCCGGGCGGCTTTCCGAGCCCGGACCGCGCGGTTGCCCGCAGAACCGTACAACGCAGGTGCCGAGCCATTCTATGAACGGCTCGGCACCTGCGTTTTAAAGTTTCAACGTATATCTGCGCGACGGAACTCCGTCGAACACGCCACCGCGGTAGAAAGGGGCCTACGCGGCATCCTTCTGGACGGAGTCGTCCTGCGCGAGGGCCAACTGGGGCGCGAGTTCCTCGGAGTCCAGGCGTACCGGGTTGCCCTCGGTATCGAAGCGGGCGCCCAGACCCATCTGAATAAAGCGAATCGTGTTAAGAATCTGGTGCTCTCGGGTCTGCTCGTCCGGCGCGTCCTCGGTGCGTCCCGCGCTCGAAGAAAGCGAGCCGTGCACCAGCATCGCCAGCTCGCGGATATCGTTCTGCGGAATGTACTTCTCGGCGATGGCCGCCGAAAGGATGTTCGCCAGGACCATCTGCAACTCCTGCACGTGCTTGCCGAGCTTCGCGTAGGACTCGGGGGAGAGCATGGAGCGCATGGCCGGGCCCGGGGGCAGGTGGCGGCGCGCCAGGTCGTTGATCTGCAGGCGGATGTACACGGCTAGTTGGTCTATGGGGTTCTCGATGCCCTCCAGACCTTCGCGTAGCTCCTTGAGGAAGCGTCCGGTCTCGTCCAGGGCGTAGGCGACCAGCAGTTCACCCATGTCGGCGAAGTAGTTGTACACGGCGGTGCGGCCGATGCCCGCGTTCTTGGCGACGTCGGTCATGGTCAGACCGGGCAGGCCTCGGGTGTAAAGAATCTCGCCAAAGGAGTTAAGGATGGCGCGCTTGGTGTTCTCGCGCTGGGCGGCGTTGGTGGCTGCAGAAATACGTGGCATAGTGACACCTTACCGCAGAATGTCAGCAAATGACGAATATATCGAATGTGTCACCAAGAAATTTGCATAATCCATGCGAATTTTCGCGTTTATGACAAAACAAGCCCCTACAGGAACCCCAAACGCGTCGCCGTCGCCAAATCCGCACCCACCAACGACGCAATCGGATACCCCGTATGGCCACGCCCCGGAGTCACCTGCAGTAGCGTCCGCGCGCCCAGCCCCTCATAGAACGCGATGCCCTCCTGCGCCGCAATACGCGCCGACCAGCTACCCTCAGTGCTCGTCGCCATGCGCCGCCGAGCCGAAGGGGAACGCCCATCCAAAACACCCACGTGCCAGCTCATCAGCAGATGCGCATGCGAAGACGGGCTCAACGCCGCCCGCTCACGCACCCGCGCAGGTATGCCGTCAGCGCCGCCTCCACCAATGAAGGTGGCACCGCCACTGTGAAGCCAGTCAATATCGTGCGACAGCAGCTCATAGCTGAGGAACTCCGCACCACCCGAATAGCCCGCAAGCCAGACGCGGCTCATATCCACCCCGTACGCCAAGGAAATCTCCTCAATCAGGGCGCGAACCATCCTGCCGTTTGAGCGGGCACGAACCCACCAGTTATAGGTCAGCGGAGGCGCATAAGAATCGGTGTCGGTAAGGCGCGGCTCCCGCAGACTACCCGGCGACAGCACCGGCACCGACAGCATATTGAACTCAGCCGCCACCTGCGCCAGCTCGGCACGCAACGGGGAGGTGCGGCGCAGCAGGCGGCTTCCGGCGCGTGAGATGTGGTCGCCGTCGAAGTAGAGGAGCAGCCCGGGCGCCCGGCCGGTAGCGGGGTTGCTGAGCAGGTTGAGGTTATCCACGCGGTAGTAGATAGTGCGCCCTCGGTGCGAGAACGGGCGGTAACCCACAATCTCCGAAGAGGCGAGTACGAGCGGCTCAAATACCGTGGCGGCCGCTCGAACCAGGCGCGCCGCGCGGGGGAGGAGCGGATGCAACCGCGGAATGTGCGCGCTGAGCCGCCGCTGGTTGCGGTGGATCAGCGGACGACGCAGGCGGTGGCTCAACCTCTTCATGGCTCCATTGTAGGCAGAGCCTCGAAGCCGGACGCCACCTCTCGCCGCGGGCCAAAACGCCCCAGAGGCGCATGGCGCGGCTGCGCCCGAGCGTCCGAACTTTAGCGCGGGCGGCCCCCAACCTGCCCGGCGCACGGTATATGGGTACTATTAGAGAGGCTCGGGTGGCAGACGAGCCCACCGAACGCGGTCCACGTGCCGCATTTGAAGTTTACGGTGGTCAGCCCACCACACAACCACCACTAGAAACACAACGCATGAGAAAGAACCTGGGGAGAGTTATGGCTAAACCCGTTAGCGAGTCGAAGGCTCAGACGAGCACCGTGAAGGTGCCGTGGGCCGGTCGTCGCGGCTACTTTGATCTGTTGCTGGCTGCATCCTGCGTCATCCTGATTATCTCGAATATTGGCGCAACCAAGGGCGTGGAGTTCGGCCCGCTGCCCTTCGATCTGCCTGTCATCGGTAACACCATCGTGACCGACGGCGGTTTCTTCCTCTTCCCCCTGGCCTACGTGATTGGCGACCTGCTCTCCGAGGTGTACGGCTTCAAGCGCGCTCGCCGCGCCATCGTGGCTTCCTTCGTGGCAGCCGCCTTTGCCGCCGTGTGCTTCCTAGTCATCATGTACCTGCCGGCCGCGGGATTCTACGAGAACCAGAAGTCCTTTGAGGCGGTGCTGGGCCCCGTGTGGCAGATTTACGCCGGTTCTCTGCTCGGCTACCTGTGCGGTCAGACCCTGAACGCCTGGATCATGGTGTCCATGAAGAAGGCTACCAAGGGTCGTTTCCTGTGGCTGCGCATGATTGTCTCCACCCTGGCCGGCGAGCTGGTTGACACCTTGATTTTCTGCTCGATTGCGGCTCCGGTGCTCGGCATCGAGACCCCCGAGGCTTTCCTGAACTACGTGTTGGTCGGCTACGTCTACAAGTGCCTGGTTGAGGTTATCCTCATGCCCATTAGCTACCCGGTCATCGGCTGGTTTAAGCGTCACGAGCTGGAGTACGTGGCCTAGCCCCGACACCGGACTGACGCACGGGGCCGCTCGATCGTTTTGTTCGGGCGGCCTTCCTCTATTCACACTTCATTTTTCGATACACAGCATTCCTAACGAAAGCGACACGTTATGTCTACACTGCGGGAGAATACCTCTGAGCAGTCGAAGGGCGACTCCCTGAGTCGTTCCCTGTCCCACGGTCAGCTGACCATGATTGCGATGGGCTTGGCGCTGGGTACGGGTCTGTTCCTGGGCTCGTCCTCCGCGATTAAGATTGCGGGCCCGGGCGCTATTGTCTCCTACGCGATTGGTTCGATGATTGCGGCGATTATCGCCGCCTGCGCGGGCGAGATGTCCGTGCGTCACCCGGTTCAGGGTGGTTTCGGAACGATTGCGAGCCGCTACCTGAACCCCTTTAGCGGCTACATCACCCGCTGGGCCTATTGGGCCTGCACCGTGCCGCTGGCCGGTGCCGAGCTGGTGGCCGTGGGTCATTACGTGGCGTTCTGGTTCCCTCAGATTCCACTGTGGGCTTCGGTGACGTTCTTCGGCGTGCTGATTCTGGTGCTGAACCTGGTGAGCGTGAAGTCCTTCGGCGCGTTGGAGTTCCTGCTCTCCTCGATTAAGGTATCCGCGGTCATCGTGTTCATGGTGATTGGCCTGCTGCTGGTGTTCGTGGGCCTGCCGAACCACGGTGCCGCGGGCGTGCAGAACCTCGTCAACGACGGCGGCTTCCTGCCGAACGGCCCCATGTCGATTTGGATTTCGATGGCCGTGGTCATGTTCTCCTTCGGCGGTGTCGAGATGATTTCGCTCTCCGCCGCGGAGGCGAAGGATCCCGCCCGCTCGGTGGCCTCCAGCGTGAAGGCGATGATTTGGCGTCTGTCCACCTTCTACGTGGTGTCCATGGCGATTATTCTGTGCCTGGTGCCGTGGCAGACGGCGGCGCAGAATTCTGACCTGACCGAGTCCCCCTTCGTGATGGTCTTCTCAGAGATGGGTATTCCCTTCGCGGCCGACATCATGAACTTTGTGGTGCTGGTGGCAGCCCTGTCGGGTGCGAACGCCTCGCTGTACGCGGCAACCCGTCTGATGCACGCCCTGGGTGCCGATAAGATGGCCCCCTCGGTTGCGGCCCGCACGACCTCCCGCGGCGTGCCGATGGTGGCCCTGCTGATTTCCTTCACCGGCGTTATCGTGGCGACCGTGATGGCCGTGGCCAAGATCGGTAACATCTTTGCCCTGCTGATGGCTCTGGTGACCCTGTGCATACTGATTGTGTGGATCATGATTCTGCTGACCTACCAGGCCTACAAGAAGGACCAGGGGGATGCCTCCTCCTTCACGGTGCTGGGCGGCCGCTTGACGGCGGGGCTGGCCCTGGTGGGCGTGCTGGGCACCCTGGTGGCCCTGTTCATGCTGGACGGCTCGGGTGTGCAGGAATCCATCATGGTGGGCGTGGTCTTCTTCGTGCTGATTTCTATCGGCTACGTGATTGCCTCGCGCCGCCTGGGCGGGTTCAAGCGCCCCGACCTGGATGCAATGCACGAGGCCGAGGAGCTACAGGCCCGAGCCACCGAGTCTTAGTCTCAAGTTGAGGTTATAGGATGGGGCGTCGCGGGCAAGAGCCGCGGCGCCCCGTCGCATCCGGTAGCTCCCGCCTCTGCCGCAGGACGTGCGAACCGGCACCCGTACAATGGAATTATTCGCGCCCGCGACCCAGCGGTTTTGACCCCTCGGTTTCTGCAGCGCGAGCACACAGCACACATCACGCCCTCGGGCGTACTAAAGGAAGGCACAGCCGTGTCCCACAATGACAGCACCCGCGGCCCCGTCGCCGCGGGAACCGCCGAGCCTCGAACCCTTAAGCGTTCCCTGTCCCACGGGCAGATGACCATGATCGTGATGGGTTCGGCTCTCGGCACCGGCCTTTTCCTGGGGTCGGGCACCGCGATTGCCATGGCCGGCCCCGCGGTTATTCTGACCTACGCCATCGGTTCGGCGCTCGCTTCGGTGATTGGCGCGGCGACCGGTGAAATGGCGATTCGCTACCCGGTGCGTGGCGGTTTCGGCACGATCGCGACCCGTTACCTGGGGCCCTTCGCGGGATTCCTGACGCGCATCGCCTACTGGACGGCGACGGTGCTGATTGCCGGCGTGGAGCTCGTGTCGGTGGCGACCTACCTGAGTTATTGGTGGCCGCAGCTGCCGCTGTGGGTGGGCATCGCGGCATTCGGCGCGGCGCTGATTGTGCTGAACCTGACGAGCGTGAAGTCCTTCGGCATGCTGGAGTTCTTCCTCTCCTCGATCAAGGTCATTTCGATTGTGGCCTTCCTGCTGGTGGGCCTGTGCCTGATTTTCTTCGGCCTGCCCGGCCACGCCGCGGTGGGTACCGCAAACCTCTTCAATGACGGCGGTTTCATGCCTAACGGCCCGGAGTCGGTGTGGCTGTCGCTGGCCGTGGTGATGTTCTCCTTCGGCGGTATTGAGATGATCTCGATCTCTGCTGCGGAGGCGAAGGATCCCTCCCGTTCGGTGCGTTCTTCCGCGAAGGCGATGATGATTCGCCTGGCGACCTTCTACGTGCTGGCGGTTCTGATTGTTGTGGCCGTGATTCCGTGGCGTTCGGCATCGGGCCTGGGCGACGCTGTGGATGCTTCCCCGTTCGTGCTGGTCTTTGAGCAGCTGGGCGTGCACGGCGTGGCGCACTTCGTGAACTTTGTGGTTCTGATTGCGGCCCTGTCGAGCGCGAACGCGAACCTGTACGCCGGCGCGCGTCTGCTGCACTCCCTGGCGGTTGACGGTATGGCTCCTCGACCGCTGGCCGGGGTGAACCGCGCGGGTGTGCCTGCGCGTGCCGTGTGGCTGTCGACCAGCGGCATGGTGATTGCTATTCTGCTGGCGCTGTACAGCCCCAAGGAGGCGTTCCTCTCCATGATTTTCGTGATTATGGTGTGCGCGCTGACCGTGTGGGTTCTGATTCTTTTCGCCTACATCGTGTACAAGCGCGTTGAGCCCGCCGCGCACGGGTTCCGCCTGTGGGGTGGACGCTTCACCGCCGGCGTGGGCATTGTTCTGCTTTTCGCGGTGTGGGTGGCGCTCTTTAGGGTGCGCGGATCCGCGATTCCCTCCGTGGTGGGCGTGGGCTACTTCGTGGTGCTGAGCGTGCTGTACTTCGCTCGTATCCGTCACAGCCACACGATTGACGACCAGACGTTTGCAGAGGCGCAGCGGGCGACGGAGGGCTACGATGCGGCGCAGCACGACGCCGACCACGCCCTCGAGACCGCGGCAAAGCTGGGACGCTAATCCCCCCTCGCGGTTCTCCCGCGGCGCGAACGTCAAGAAACGAAAAATACGGAAGATTAAGGCTTCTGCCGTAATATAACCGTAAAAATAACACAGGCCCTCGAAAGAGGTCTATTATAAATAGTGAACCGTATGATCTTGTATGCGTTCAAATGTCTGTGTGTTGGATGAGGCCTGAAAGCATCGTAGCTTTCGGGCCTCATCGTTTTAATTCGAGCCAATATTTTTAGTAGTGAAATTTCCGAAGAACATAGATTTTAATGTAAATATGTGTTTATGTGTGAATTTTCCGGAGTATTTCCGAAAGGAGTAGAGTTAAAGCCATGCGAAGCCACGAAAACCCCCAGAAAACCACTTCTGCGGCCGGCGCCTCCGCCGCCACGACCGCGGCCGATGAGCTGACCGTGTACGTCCCCGCCCGCTGGGGCGACATGGACGCCTACGGACACGTCAACAACGTTGCCATGCTCTCGATCATGGAGGAGGCCCGCGTGGCCCTCTTCGGCCCGCCGCCCTCCTCGGGACAGAAACCGACCGTGGCACCCAACCCGCCCATCCCGCTCTTCGACCTGGTGCCCGAGGGCGTTCAGGCCCTCATCGCCGAGCACGGCATCCGCTACCTCGCGCAGCTGCCCTACACCGGTGAGCCCGTGCCCGTACGTGCACGCGTGGAAAAGGTGAGCGCCGCATCCGTGCGTATCGGCTACTCGATTATCTCCCCGGTGGATCAGCGCGAGTGCGTGCGCGCCTTCACCGTGCTGGCCTTCTGGGACTCCGTGGCGGGGCGACTGACTCGACTCAGCCCCGAGCAGCGAGAACTGCTGAGCTCCTTCCTGCCGAAGGAATAAACGCGGGAGGGTACGGGCCTGCGCAGCCCGGATGGCTTGCGCGCAGGCCCGTATTCAGGCGGTGTTCACGGGAAACGCGTATGCTTAAGGTACCTTCTGCAAAGGGTGCAAAAGGTACAGCCCAGGAGAGAACAATGTCGTTTCACCACACTCAGGTAGCCCCCGCAGGCTGGGGTCGCCGCACCGTGCGCGCCACCGGATGCGCCGCCGCCCTACTCTTCGCCCTGACCGGATGCTTCGGCGGCTCCCAGAGCACCGCCGAGTCCTCCCCGAACCCCACCGCCACGGCCTCACCCACCCGCCACCCGCTGCCTTCCTCCACGGCCACGCCGACTCCGAACACGCCGACGCCGCACGCAACGACCGGGCCGACCGTCACGGAAACCACGGCCCCCGCCTCAACCGCTGATTCCGTCCCCTCCGCATCCTCGGCGGTTGCTGAGGCAAAGGCAACCCCCGTCGCGGATGCCAGCCCCGCCGCCGCTGAGACGCCGCGCGCGCCCGAGAAGGTGGAGGCCGAACGCGCCTCCGCCGGCGAGCGCTGCGGGCACATTGGCCGCAAGGGCTACCTGAAGACCGGCGCGGAAATCATGGTGCTACGCGGCACCGTGGACTGCGCCCACGCCCTGGACGTGCTGACCGAATACGTCACCACCCCGCGGGCTGACGACAACCTGACCCAGAACCAGATCGCGAAGGTCCAGGACGCCACCTGCTACTGGAACCCGCAGTACGAGATGGTCGAAAACCGTCGCGAAGATCGCGGCGCCCCCGAGTGCACCATCGGCGAGGACACCGCCTTCGTGGCTCGCCTGCAGAACCCGGACGCCCCCGAGATCCCGTTCCTCATGGAGCCTGCCCGCTACGATTCCGGTGCCGGCTACTACCGCTTCAAGAGCTACGACGAGCGGACCGTCTGCGAGCTGAACCCCGCCGAGTCCACCCTGGCCTGCGAGCGTCGTCTGGGCGGTCAGCTCACCGACGGTAACGGCGCGGTGGGCCGCACCTTCTCGGCACCGGTGCGCATCACCCGCATGAACTTTGCCACGGGAGCCTACGACGAGCGCGTGGAGGATGTCGCCCCCGCGGCCCTGCACGCCGAGAGCACGACCGCGAACACGCTCATGCTGCGACCGAATAACGTGACGGTGTTCCCCACCGATTCCGGCAAGCAGATTACCTGCTACGGTGAGCCGGAGGAGGGCGTGATGACCTGCCACGACGGCGGAACCTACTCGGTGCCCATTGGCGGCGGCCAGTTCTAGGTCGGAGTGAGATCTCGGGCGTGACGAATCGCGGAGGGGGCTCCCCGCAATGACGGAGAGCCCCCCTCCGCCCATACATAGCTTGTGGAGGTGCGGCATAGCCCCCGCATAGGCGGCGTTCTAGAATGGTTAAGGAACCCGGAACCAAAGACGCAGAAAGGTCACCATGCAACCGGCACAGACCCCTCACCCGCACCGCCGGATGAAACGCTACGCCCCCGCAGCCCTTGGCGCGACGCTCCTGCTCGCCCTCGCGGCCTGCTCCGGAGGCGGCGGAACCTCGGCCTCGCCGAGCGCCACCGCGACCCCCAGCCCCAGCGCGACGAGCGCGAAGGCAACTCCCACCCCCAGCCCCACTCGCACCGTGACCGTCACAGAATCCACCCCGACCCCCGGAACGGTGCAGACCGCGACCGCGGAGGCGACCGTCACCCCGGGCACCATCACGACCGCAAGCGCTACGGCTACCGCGAGCGCGCAGACCGGCGGTCAGGCTCAGGCTTCTTCGACGGCCCGAGCTTCTTCGGCCCCCTCGAGCACCGCCTCGCTCTCCTCCTCCGAGGTGAAGTCCGCGGGAGGCACCTGCGGCACCCTGGAGGCCACCGGATACCTGAAGCACGACGCCACGATTCAGGTGGCTTCGGGCGCGGTGGATTGCCTCTTCGCCAAGGAACTGATTCGCCAGTTCGTAGTACAGAACCCCGCCGAGGTCACCGACAAGGCCAATGGCGAGCGTACCGTCATGTCGGCACGCTGCTACTGGAAGCCGGGCGACGGCGTGGACCGCGCGACCCCCGAGTGCGTGTCCCTGGACGGCGGTAACACCGTCATCACCGCGAAGCTGACCAACTAGCCGGCATCTCAAAGCCCGCGCAACTCAGAAGACGGACCCTATAGCATGAGCGCCGCGCTGACGATTCAATCGTCAGCGCGGCGCTCATGTTATTTCGAGAAGCCCGTGCGGTGGGGTCTACGCCTCGCCGCGGGTGGCGAGCACGTCGTCCAGGCGGGCGAAGGTCGAACGCCAGGTGGTGCGCACCTCCTCGTGAACCGAGGGAGGCATGGGGCCAATCTCCACGACGATACGGGTTCCGGACCCCACGCCGTCGGCGGTAATCACGGTCTCGGGGAAGAAACGGTGACGCTGGTAGACCAGCACGCTGCCGGGGTTGCCCAGGTGATCGGGCAGCTGCTCGGCGTACTCAATCTCCTTGAAGGGCTCGATGGCCAGAAAGCGGCTCTGCAGGATGCAAGACACCGAGGGGTCCACCTCGTTGATCATGGACAGGCGCTGCATGCCGCCCACCACGGGTTCAAGCACCACGTCGGTGGGGCGCACGTGCCAGCCGGCCGGGCCGTACCAGCGGACCAGCAGCTCGGGGTCCATGTACGCGCCGAAGACGTCTTCGATGGGTGCGGCAATCTCGTGGTCGAAGACGAGGAGCTCCTCGTCGGGGACGCGGGTGATGCTCATGGTTTTCTCCTGATGAGGTCGTGGGCTGTGCGGTCGGCGGGCTTAGGGCTTCTTACCGGAGTAGTAGTTACCGAGGAACTCGTCGCGGTACTCGAAGTAGGTGCCGTCCTTGATGGCCTCGCGGGCGTCGTCCACCATGCGCACGATGAAACGCTCATTGTGGATGGAGGCGAGGGTCGCCGCCAGGCGCTCGTCGGCCTTGAAGAGGTGACGCAGGTAGGCGCGGGTGTAGTGGGTGCAGGTGTAGCAGTCGCAGCCCTCGTAGATGGGCGAGAAGTCCGCCTTGAAGCGCGCGTTGGTGATGTTGTAGCGGCCGGTGGGGGAGTAGACGGCGGCGTTGCGTGCCACGCGGGTGGGGGAGACGCAGTCGAAGGTGTCTACACCGTTTTCGATGCCGACGAAGATGTCGTCGGGTTCGGAGATGCCGAGCAGGTGGCGGGGCTTGGATTCGGGCAGCTCTTCGGCGCACCAGCGCACGATGGTGCCGAGGTTTTCCTTCTCGAGCGCACCACCGATGCCGAAGCCGTCGAAGGGCATGGAGCCCAGATCCTGGCATGCCTTGCGGCGCAGGTCCTCGTACTGTGCACCCTGAATGACGCCGAACAGCGCCTGGTAGGGCTTGCCCACGCGCTCAGTGGTCAGGCGCTGGTGCTCGGCGATGCAGCGCAGCGCCCACAGGCGGGTGCGTTCGAGCGCCTCCTCCTGGTAGCCGCGGGAGTTGTAGAGGGTGGTCAGCTCGTCGAAGGCGAACATGACGTCGGCACCGATCTGGTGCTGCACCTGCATGGACACCTCGGGGGTGAAGCGGTGAATCGAGCCGTCAATGTGAGACTTGAAATTCACGCCGTCGTCGTCAATGTGGGCGAGGCGTTCCTTGCCCTTGGCCACGTCGTCGTCGCCGAGGGGGCGGCCATCGGCGCCCTTAGCGTCCGCGACGGTGCCCATGTCGATGACCTTCTTGAAGCCGGAACCCAGGCTCATGACCTGGAAGCCGCCGGAGTCGGTGAAGGTGGGGCCGTCCCAGTTCATGAACGCACCCAGGCCGCCTGCCGCATCCAGGATTTCGGGGCCGGGTTGCAGGTACAGGTGGTAGGCGTTGGAGAGCAGAGCCTGAGCGCCGAGCTCCTTCATGGATTCGGGTAGGACCGCCTTGACGGTTGCCTTGGTGCCCACGGGGGTGAAGGCGGGGGTCTGGATCTGTCCGTGCGGGGTGGTGATGACACCGGTGCGTCCACGGAACTGTCCGCCGTTGGCTTCTACACGTTCAGCGCTGGGAGAGGCGGTGTCCGCCAGGCGGCTGGTGATGGTGAAGCCAAAGTCCTCGGTGGGGAAAGAGTTATCTAGAACGCTCATTCTTCTCTCGATTGTTTGCTTTCCGTCTGAATGTCTAC
>FLSH01458032.1_pt1 | contig 12337 bp, 3 predicted proteins | sample 1550441 | NCBI WGS metagenome assembly FLSH01 (sample SAMEA4031756, study PRJEB14383) | metagenome | biome: human; feature: oral; material: saliva | place: Philippines | collected 2014 | reverse complement strand
TGCTGCACAGCCCACCGAGATTCACGCCAAAAAGCGCTACCTTCTCTTACGTCCGCAGCCCAATTCTCAGAATCCCTCGACCCCGGCAAGCTACCGTTATGAGGCTGGGGTGCGGCAGTCGGTAAGACGGGCGACACCTTACCGCGCGAACGCTGATACCTATACAAGAACGCAACAACAGAGCGAGGAGAAAGCTGCGCATCCGGGTGGAACTTGCTATCCGCCCAACCGAACGTAATGCTCTGCTGACGAGCCCACACAATCGCGGCATAGTCCGGGTCGCTGGGCTGAACATCCGGATACGGGCTGGCCTCCGGAAGCTCAACCTTCGGCGAACCCGCCAACATATAAAGAGCCACCGTCAGATCACGGCGCGTCATATTCTCAGAATAATAGAGCTCTGACTTGGGAAGCTGCTGAGCCTTGTACCACCTCTTCGCAGCCTCACTCTCCTCAAACGCGTTCACCACCAAACCAAGGTCGGTAGAAACAACCTGCTGCACAGAATCCGCGGCACCACCCTGACCGGGAAGAACCTTCTCCACCACCAGCTTGTAACCGCCCTGATAATTCAGCGCCTCACCAGGAACAGTGAGCGTCGCCTCCGTGTAACCGCTCTGGATGCGGTCAGCCGCAATATCCTGCTCCAGCGCCTTCTGACCGGTCAGATTGCCAGAAGCATCCGTAGCCTGCAGCGAGAAGCGGTAATGGCCCTCGGTGAGCTTCGGCAGATTCACGGCACGCACCTGCAACGTATTCTTCTCCCAATAGGGGCTCACCTGCGGTGAGTCAGAATAATATTGGTCCCTCTGCTGCGGCTCGACGCGCAGAACCGGGGCGGCATCCTTCACCTCGGTGTTCCGGTTGGGCGAGCGCACCGGAATAAACGGGGCAACATCCGTCAGGAGGCTACCGGGTACCTTCTCCTCATCCGGATTCGGGAAGAGGCCACTGTAGACGCCAATCATGTACGACTTACCCGGCTGTAGAGTGCCCGCAGGAATTGTCACATCCGCAGAGAAATAGTTATTCAGGAAGCTCCAGCAATAGTATTCACCACAATCCGTATAACGAACCGCATGCGTGAAAACAGGCTTGCCCACCATCAAACCCGTGGCAGGGTCAACCTCATACAGCATCAGAGACGCCGGGGCGCTCCCCGGCTCAAGAAGCTGCTTAGAGAGAATATGGTAGCCCTCAATCTTCAGCTGCGTATCAGCCCAAGGGTTATCAATCGCCGGCATGCTGTACACGTAAGTAGTCTGATCCGGCTCAGGGTCCTGAGTCAAGCTGAGCGGAGTGCGGGCAGTAAGGCGGGGGTCCTCATACTCTTCAGCGCTCGGCTCAGGTTCGCCCGCCGGATAGTAGGTCAACACCACGTCAAGGGCAGGCGAAGGGGTCGCCCGGATGGTCTGCTTCTTGACCTCGAAGGTGAAGGTGAGGCTTCCGTCCGGGTTGTCGTGGACGATACCGTCTTCTCGAAGATGATCGACCTTGCCGCGGTACAGGGGATTTTGAGTTGCCTCACCGGTACGGGACCATCCGTAATCGGTACCACGGTTCACGAGGCCGAACTGGAAGAGCTTGTACTTCTTACGGAACTCGGGGCTCAACGGGGAAGTCGTCACGGACACCGTGCCACCCTGAGAAATATTGAGAGTGCCGGTGGTGACCTTCAAATCAATCTTGTCAGTATCGCTCACGCCAGTGGCTGCGGCACCAGCCTCAGCGGCGGCGGGGGCAGCAGCTACGGGGGTTGCCTGCAACGATGCGGCAGGGGAGGCGGGGCTCGCCGGATCCGATTGAGCAGACTCCACCTGTGCAGGCTGGTACGGTGCCGCCAGCGCCGCCGGGGTAATACCCGCAAGCGGTGTCATACCCAACAGCAGGGAGAGGCTGATCGCCTTTTTGCCCCGGGTATTTTGAAGGCGGTTTTTCTGGGCAGGCGTCTTAGCGCCCTGAGTTGTGGTTGGTTGGAAGAAAGAAGACACGGTTATCCCATCTAATGTTCTGCACTGTGCTTTCTATACCGCGGCTTTACACGGTGGTTTTTGCAGGGTGGTTTTCTGCACAGTGGCATTCTGTACGGTGATTGAAGTGAGTGAGGGAAAACGTTGAGTGGAAGGGGAGAAAAGAACGGTGAAAATGAACGAAAAGTTGAGTAGAAAAAGGGGTGCACCAGGCGCCTGAGCGAAAGTGCTGGCGGGCTGAAAAACCGGGCGAATCAGCCCGAAAATTTCAGCCCGCCATCACCGATTGTAAAGCAACACAACAACATGCCGCGTTGCCACGGGAGGCGACTCTCGAATAGCTACTTCACGGCAACTGCTTGAGACGACTACTTGAGGCGGCTGCCGCCGTGCTCCATGCGGTAGAGCATCAACGCCAAGTCATAGACGGACGTTGTCTCCATGAAAAAGCGTTCGTGTTCCCAATCCCCGGTGTAGCCCCAAATGCGTTGCTGAACAGCCCACCGAGATTCACGCCAAAAAGCGCTACCCTCCTCCAAATCCAGAACCCATGGGTTAGCGCTCACCTCAGATTCATCCGACCCCGGCAGGCTACCGTTACGAGACTGCGGTGCGGCAGTCGGCAAGCCGGGAGACACCATACCGCGCGAACGCTGATACCTGTACAGGAACGCCGCCGTCGAATAATTGTGCATGTTCATCTCCGGGTGGAAATTCCCATCCGCCCAACCGAACGTAATGCCCTTCTGACGAGCCCAAATATACGCGGCGTAGTCCGGGTCATCCGGAGCGATATCTCCATAAGGACTCGTCGCCGGAAGCTCCACCTTCGGCGAACCCGCAAGACGGTACAGCGCCACCGTCACATCGCGGCGCGTCATATAGCTGTTCCTACCTGAATCAGAAAACTCAGGAAGAACCTGACGGCGCTTAAACCAGGCCCAGGCGGCGTTGACTTCCTTATTCTTCGTAAACTGCAGCTGTAGATCCTTCGAAGTAAGCTGCTCAACCGACTCAACCGTACCGTCCTTGCCGGCAGTCACCTTTTCCAAGAAGAGCCTGTACGAGCCGTCATAATTCAGCGGCGCACCGGGGATGGTCAGCTTCTCATCCATCGTGCCGTCATGGATGCTCTCAGCAGCAATCTCCTGCACCAGCGTTTTCTGACCGGCCAGATGTCCCTGCTCATCAACATGCTGCATCGAGAAACGGTAAGAGACCCCAGGCTGCTTCTTCAAGCCGACGGCACGTACCTGAAGGATATTTTCCTCATCATAGGGGCTCACCGTCGTAGCCTTCAGAAACATCTCAGGGCTCGCCGATTCCTTATTCAGTGAACGTACCGGAATGAAATCTGCAACATCATTCAGCAACTCACCGGGGTAATTCTCATCCTCCGGACGGTCTTTACCGTAGAAACCAATCTTATAGACCTTACCCGGCTTAAGCGTTCCCCCAGGAATCGTAATAGACGTCTTAAAATGCCAATTCAGGAAATAAACGCGCTCTCCACTACGGGAAGCCGGGTACGGAATCCGAGTGGTGAATTCTGGTTCGCCTACAATCTTTCCGGTCTTCGGGTCGACTTCATAAAAAGCCAGAAGCGCGGGGCCATCCTTGCCCTCTCGACTACCGCTCGTAAGGATATGGAACCCCTCAATCGTCAGAGTCGTATCCTTCCACGGGTCATCAATCGCGGGCACACTGAAAATGTACGTCGTCTCAGTAGGCTTAGGGTCCTGCACAACATTAATAGGTGCACGCGCCACAAAACGGAATTCGGACGGCCAAAAATCCTCCCGGTGGCCCTTCTTGTGGTACGTCAAAATGACGTCGAAAAGAGTGCCTTCTTTAGCCTCAATAATGTACGGCCCAATATTGAGGAAGAAGGTGTAGCTCCCGTCTGGGTTTTCTACCATCTGTTTCGGGTTGGGGTCACGGTCAAAGAGGTAGCCAAAGTAGGCATATCCGTCAATGCGGGCATACGCGCCTTTGAAGTACGAAGAACCGCGATCAACCAGAGAAAATTCGTAGAATTCGTAATTCTGACGGAATTCAGCACTGAGCGGAGGCGTCGTCAGGGTTACGGTGCCGCCTCGAGAAATGTTGAGAGTCTCGGGAGAGACTTTAAACCCTTCCATTTCAGGATGGCGAGAATCATCCACTTCCGGATAGCGAGAATCATCTGCCTCCGGAAGCGAAGACGTGGGTTCGTCAGCATCCTCTTGAGCAGCGGCGGGAGAGGCGGGGGTGGCCTGCGCCGGTGCTGCCAGCGCCGCCGGGGTGATACCGGCAAGCGGGCTCAAACCCAGCAGCAACGACAGGCTGAGCACACAGGCGCTCGCTGGGTGGTGCGGGGTATCGGAGTGGCGCGGGGCGCCTCGTGGTGTGAAGAATGAAGACATCATTATCCCATCTACAAAAAACTGTACGGTGAATGAAGCGAGCGAGTAGATGAAGCGAGTGAAGAAGTCGAGCGGATAAAGCGTGAAAAGAAAACCCCGAACAGGGGAGAAGAAGCATCCTGGAGAGGCGAATAGAAAGGGCTGCACCGGTGGGCTGAAAAGCCGAACTAATCCGAACATTCCAGCCCACAGGGTATCCCTCACCACGACCGGGTGCTACTTGAGGTGGCTACCGCCGTGCGTCATACGGTAGAGCATCAGTGAGAACTGCCAAGAGGAAACAGTATCCAAGCTGAAATTCTCACCGTGGCCTCGATAATATTCTGCGTATCCCCAGATAATCTGCTGGGTAGCCCACAATGATTCCCGCCAGAATGCAGTATCCATACACTCATACTCGGGCCAGTGCACCCGCGAACGTGAATCCCGTGTGGGAGACTCCTCCGGTACATTACTGCTATCTGACGTATCGCTCTTCGGTACAGGCGAAGACGGCAAACTGCTCGACTCCGGCGAAGACGCAGGGGTTAGCGCTCGTTGGTACCTGTACAGGAACGCCACCGTCGAGGCAATCGAAAGGTTCGCCTCCGGGTGGAACTTACCATCGACCCAACCGAACGTAATACCCTTCTGACGAGCCCAAATGTACGCGGCATAGTCTGGATCATCCGGGGCTACATCCGCATAAGGGCTGGTTGCAGGCAGCTCAACATGAGGTGCGCCCGCAAGACGGTACAGCGCCACCGTGACATCGCGGCGACTCAGCACAGCCTTATGCTCATCCAGAAGAACCTGCTGTTTAACCCACTCAACAGCCGCTTCCTGCTCCGCAGTGTAGCTTACAAAAAGCTCAAGGCCCTCAGAAGTGACCTGCTCGACCGTATCTGCGGCACCGTCTTTGCCGGGGGTTACCTTCTCCAGAACAACCCTGTAAGACCCCTCATAATTCAGAGCGCTACCGGGAATATTCAGCTTCTCATCCGTAGAACCATTCTGAAGGCGCTCAGCAGGAATGACCTGTTCCAGGGCCTTCTCGCCGGTTGGCTCGCCAGAATCATCCGTTGCCTGAACCGAGAAACGGTAATGACCAACGGTAAGCTTCGGAAGATTCGAGACTCGGGCGGTGAGGGTATTCATATCCTCGTACGGGCTGATGCGCTTATTCAGAATGTACAAGTCCGGACGCGCTACAGGCTGGTCAGGGTTAGGCTGCGTAGACCGCACGGGAAGGAACTCAGCGACACTGGTCAGTAGGCTACCGCTGTACTCCTCCTCGCCAGGACGAGGCAGATTAGAACCGTAGATGCCAATCATATAGAGCCTGCCCGGCTTCAACGTACCCGCCGGAATCGTCATCTCCGTGCTGAAGTAACGATTATGGAATCCGCCGCAAAGTTGTCCGCAACTTGTCAGCGGAATTATGTCGGAGAAAACAGGGCGTCCCATAATCTTTCCGGTGGCCGGGTCAGCCTCGTAGAGGGTGAGGTATGCAACCGATTCATGACCGCCTACCGCATGAGGATCGAGGATATGGTAGCCCTCAACCGTCAGAGTGGTATCCTGCCACGGCTTATCGATCGCCGAAATGCTGTAGCGGTACGTTGGCTGAACAGGCTCAGGGTCACGCACTACCGGCAGAGAAGCTCGTGCCGTAAGACGGCGGTCTGTCGACTCCCAACGCAAATCCGGCTCAGCTTCATCCGACGGGTAGAACGTCAACACGACATCGAAGAGAGTGCCCTCGGGTACATCAAAGATTTGCTTGCGAACATCAAAGGTGAACGTAATGCTTCCATCAGGGTTTTCATGAACCTTCCCCTGATTTCGAAGGGTAGCGACTCTCTTACCGTACTGGGCTTCAGGTAGCTTACTGCCGTAGCTTGACCACTCGTAGTCCTTCCCTCGCTCCACAATGCCGAACTCGAAGAGCGTGTACTTCTTGCGGAACTCAGCACTCAGCGGTGCAGTCGTCACAGAGACAGCGCCGCCCTCAGAAATATTGAGGGTACCTGAAGTGACACTCAAACGCACTTCATCAGATGCGGGAGGATTTATCGGGGTCGGAGGAGCAGCCAGCTGCACGGGCGCAGTGACCGTAAAAATGTGATTACCCTTCTGATAAAGAGAATCTGAGAAAGCTACCCTCAGCTCTGCCTCAGAACCAAGGTACACATTCTGCAACTCCTTGATGACTGCAGAGTCAATTTCAAGTTCTACGGTGCGGGTACCGTCAGGGTTACGGACAACAATAATGTCATAATCAAAGTAAGGAATGTCAGTAATTCCGACGATAGTCTTTCGAGCGGTTTTACTATAAATGTCGACGGATTTGACGTAATACCCCAAATCAACTTCCGGGGAAATGTTAGAAATAGTAACTTTATATTTCCCTGCATGGTATGGATCAAGCGTCTGAGGAGACAGTGAAACCTTCGGAAGAGTATTGCGGTACGTATTGCTCTGGTAAGGCATTTTCGCGGGGTTCTTACCCACAGGAATGAAGGGGAAATCGCGCGCTATAGCGTTAATTCCGAAGGGAGAAGAATCAACCCCAGAGGGATAAGATCCAACCACGCTCAGATAATACCCCTTACCAGGCTTTAAAAAACCGGCAGGAATCGTAATCTTACGCTGAAAACGACCGTTAGGAATCAGACCATGAAAAACCCGCTTCAAGTACGGAGAATCTGCAGGAACTAAATCCTCGAAATCTAAATAACGATGATAACTTTCAGGATTATTCGGGTCGATTTCCACAAGGGTGAAACGCAGCTTATTCATCCCGTCAAAACCCGAACCCGTCATATTGATTTCAATTGGTTTTCCGGAATTAATCTGCTCCTCAGAAATAGAATCCACATCATAGGTAATAGAAGGCAAAGCAGACTGCGGGAAATTACTCGTCACGGCGAGTGTTGTGCGAATACGGTCCTCAGTGCTCCACTGATAGGGGTGTGCGTCATCCAGCGGACGGTAGGTCAAGATAACTTCGTACTCCATGCCCGCAGGTATGCCGTTGGAGGATACTTCCAAGTCGGCGCTGAAAGTTCCGTCTGCTGCAGGCGCCGGAACGTCAAAGCGCGGCCCCTGGTATGTGGGCTCCTGGTAAGGACCGACATAGGTAGAGGAACCCTTGGGGGCAATAATGAGGCTACGCAGCTCATGGTGCGCCAAGAACTCGGGAGTGAAGCCGGTGCCTTCAACATGCACCGTGCCGCCAGTCTCAATTTTTAACGTGCCACTGGTGACACGCAAAGTCGGTAGCGAACTGGTCTGCTCGCCCTGGGCTACAGGATTCTGCTGGTTTTCTGTCTGGCGCTGGTTCAAAGCTACAGCGGGGGAGGCGGGGGTCGCCTGTTCCGGGTCTGCCTGAGCAGGTGCAACCTGTGCCGGTTGTGCCGGGTTTTCGGGCACAGCTAGTGCCGCCGGGGTGATACCGGCAAGCGGGCTCAAACCCAGCAGCAACGACAGGCTGAGCGCACGGGCGCTTGCCGGGTGGCGCGGAGAGGTGGAACAGCGCCGGGCGCCTCGTGGTGTGAAGAATGAAGACATCATTATCCCATCTACAAAATTTATACGGTGATTGAAACGAGTGAGTAGATGAAGTGAGTGAAAAAGTTGAGCGGATAAAGCCTGAAAAGACCCCCCCAAAAAAACAGAGGAGAAGTAGCCCCGTAAAGCCTGGTGCTAGGCAAAAGAACTCGCAGAGGCAGGGAAGAAAAACCGGGGTGGCACCGGCAGGCTGAAAAGTCGAACTACGTCGAGCATCCCAGCCCACCGGTTACCTCACTCACCACGACCCGGCGCTACTTGAGGTGGCTGCCGCCGTGCGCCAAGCGGTACAGCATCAACTTCAAATCACCAGAGGAAACGAAAGACCTATCAAAGTCCTCATAGACGTATTCCCCATCAACGCGGTAACCCCACATGCGGTGATCAACAGCCCACTGAGCCTCACGCCAAAAAGCGCTACCCTGACGAACCTTATGCTGCCAGCCGCTAGCACTCCGAGGCGCATCCTGGTTACCCGGCACAGACAAGCTACGCGGCAACGAGGCAGAGGTCGGCGCCTTCGGCGTGACCTGACCCATCGCCTTCTGGTACCTGTACATGAACGCCACCGTCGACGGGGTCGAAAGCTTCGCCTCCGGGTGGAACTTGCCGTCCGCCCAGCCGAAGGTAATACCCTTCTGACGAGCCCAAATGTACGCGGCGTAGTCCGGGTCGTTCGTTGCCACATCCGCGTACGGGCTAAAAGCAGGCAGCTCAACCTTCGGGGAACCAGCCAATCGGTACAGCGACACCGTCACATCGTGGCGCGTCATACCGCTATGCCAGGACATCGGCGAAGGATTAGGCAAAATATCACGATCAGCAAACCACTGCTCAGCAGCCTGCAACTCACCCTCACGCGTCAGCTTCAGAGGAATATCCTCGAAAGCAAGCTGCTCCACCGACTCGCCGGCACCATCCTTACCGGGGGTGACCTTCTCCAAGACCAGACGATAAGCACCCGAATAGCTCAGCTGCTGAGCGATCGTCAGATTCAGCTCCACCCTGCCATCCTTGATGAGGTCAGCCGGAATCGCCTGCTGGAACACCGTCTGACCGGTCAAACGCCCCTGCTCATCAACATGCTGCACTGAGAGGCGGTACGATCCTTCACCCGGCGCAAAGAGCCCGGTAGCGCGTGCCGTAAACAAGTTCGTCTGCGCGTACGGGTTCAGGCCCACCGACCCAAGGTGCAGTGTGGGCCCCGCGGACTCCTGCTCGGGAGAATGCACCGGAAGGAACTCGGCAACATCATTCAGCATAGAACCCGGAGAATCTTCCATGCCGGGGTAAGGCAACCCGTTCCCATACATACCAATAAAGTAGAGCTTGCCCGGCTTCAACGTACCCGCAGGAATCTTCAGCTCCGCACTGAAATAGTTATTGCGGAACCACCTGGTGTTAACCCCGTAGTACGTGTAGTCATCCCGCTGAGTGAACACAGGCTCACCCACCATCTTTCCCGTTGCAGGGTCAGCCTCATAGATAGCGATGACCGGCCAATCATTACCAACCATTTCACTAGCCTGGGAGAGGATATGGCGTCCCTCAACCCGCAGCGTCGTATCCTTCCACGGGTCATCGATAGCGGATTGACTGAAGGTGTAGGTCCCACGGGTCGGTTGCGCATCCTGAACCACATCAATATGGGCGCGGGCATACAAACGGTTGGACCTACTCGAAGGTTCCGGCTCAGCTTCATCCAACGGGTAGTAGGTCATCACTACATCGAAGAGCTCACCGTCGGCAGCCTCAACGTACTGCGGGGGAACCTTAAACGTGTAGGTGAGGCTACCGTCCGGGTTCTCCCGCACCTGATGATCCAGATCCTTGAGCATCCCGCCGTACTCGTCGAGAGGCGCATAAATATTGTGTTCCGCATACACGTACACCGACCCGCGCTCCACCAGAGCCAGCTCGTGGAAAGTGTACTTCTTACGGAACTCGGCGCTCAACGGGGAAGTCGTCACCGACACCGTGCCACCCTGAGAAATATTGAGGGTTCCCGAATCGACCTTCAACTTAACATTCGCCGGGTTCTCCCAATCAACAGCATCAGCGGCAGGAGGGGCCATCGGAAGCTGCGCGCTCACCGTGAACTTATGGCTACCGTACGAATACTGAGAATCCGAGAACACCACACGCACTTCAGCCATCGAACCGCGAGAAGAAGGCCTATTGTAGGAATCACCGTGAACCTTATACTCAACCTCCACGGTCAGAGTGCCGTCAGCGTTGCGGGTTACCAGCTCGTCACGCTTATAGTATTGACCCGCTACATCATTCCTCGCAAAATATCCCTGCTCACCAGAGGTAGCGTTATAAATCGACACAGAGTCAAGGTAGTACCCCAGGTCAACCTCGGGGGAAATATTAGAAATAGTTACCTTATAGACGCGGTCCTGACCGGGATCAAAATCCTGCGCGGCAACAGATACCTTCGGCAGGGTATTCCTGAACGAATTATCCTGATACGCCATGCGCGCAGGGCTATTACCCACAGGAACGAAGGGGAACTTGCGCGTCAGCTTATTCCACCCGTGGGTTTCTACACCGGAAACACCCAGGGAATACCCCTTACCGGACTTCAAAACTCCCGCGGGGATAGTGACCTTTTTCTGGAAATAGCCGTTAGGAATCAGGCCCTTGAAAATGCGCTGATTCTCTTCCGTATCCGGTGCCTTCAGTTCACCAAGCGAAGCCACATTATCGTTCGTGACCTTTCCCTGCTCATCATGCTCGGACAAGGTGAACTTCACGGAGCTGACATCCTGAAAACCGGTACCCGTCAACGTCACCTCAACCGGCTGACCGGAAGCAATCTGCTCCTCAGAAATAGCCGAAACATCATAGGTGATGGAGGGAAGGACAGCCTTCGGGAGGTTGAACTCCACCGGCAGCGCCGTACGGACGCGGTCCTCAGTGTTCCACGCGTAGGGGTGGGCATCGTCTACGGGGCGGTAGGTCAGAATGACCTCGTACTCCAGGTTCGCCGGCAGGCTATTCGCCGGAACCGTCAGGTCATCGCTGAAACTGCCGTCAGCAGCCGGTTTCGGGGCGTCAAAGATAAGGCCGCGGTGATCGACCTTTTGGTAGGGGTTAGCGTAGGTTGAAGAGCCCTTCGGGGCAATCGTGAGGCTACGTAGCTCATGATGCGCCAAGAACTCGGGGGTCAGCCCGGTACCCTCCACGTGGACGGTGCCGCCGTGGAGAATGTCGAGGGTTCCGCTGGTCACGCGTAGGGTCGGCAGGGGTGCATCCTGCTTATCACCCTGCGCGGGCGCATTCTGTACGGGTGCTGCTTGAAGTGCTGCCTGCTGCTTGCCTGTCTGCTGCGTATCTGCCTGCTGGGCGGGGGAGGCGGGCGCCGCCTGAGCCGCCACCGGCGTCAAAGCCAGCAGCGGAGTCAAGCCCAACGCCAGGGAAACACCCACAACTTTTCGGTGTGTACCATGGGGCGGTTTAAAGAATGAGGACATCATTATCCAATCTGAATTTTCTGCATGAAAGAGGGCGAATGAGAAAAGAAGTTGAGAGGATAAATGAGTGACAGTCCACCGCACCGAACTCGCCCCGAATCCATATCGTAGAGGAGCCGTAGCGGCGGCATGCTGAAGTGCAATTTCAGCCTACCAACCCGCGTCTTAAACAATCAATGAAAACACGAGAAAAACATGCCGATGAGAGTTATAAGACAAAAAATTCAAAAATTACGCCCCGGTTTTAGATAAAGCTCAAACCCCCAAAAGACCACACAATAGAGAGGCAAAAATTGGATACATAACCATCACTAAAAACGGTGCCTAACAGCGCCCGCACTAGAAAACGGGCACACGAAAAGGGGCGGTGAAAGAAAAACTCTCACCGCCCCTTCTATAGGCTATAGGCCACTATCTTCAGCTGCTGTTCGCAGAGGTCAACCCAAGCTAAAACACGCGGGCTCAACCACCCGGTTCAAGGCACCTGCCGAATCTTAGTCATCGATATAGGGGCTGTTGGGGATGGTGTCAAGCATGTCGAGCATTGACAAGACACGAGCCAGCTCCTCGCGGGTAGCAGTCTTGGTCGGACGGAAATCCTTGCTCTTATAGTGATAGCTCGTATCGATATTCACCGACGAGTGCAACCACACCGACTCGGTGAAGAACGGGGCACCCGGCTTCATATCCTGCGGGGTAGTGGGACGGAACCAATAAGAACGACGACCGGGGGTAAGCATAAAGTAACGGTAGAAGAACGCAGCCATCGTAGCGCGGCTAGCCACCGCCTCCGGGTGCATCTTACCGTCAGACCAGCCGGAAGTCAGACCGTTCTGATACGCCCAAATATACGCCGGGTAACGCTCATCCTTCGGGGACAAATCCGGGAAAGGAGAACGCGCAGGAAGCTTCACCTTCGGCGAGCGGGCGC
>FLSH01002551.1_pt3 | contig 12388 bp, 10 predicted proteins | sample 1550441 | NCBI WGS metagenome assembly FLSH01 (sample SAMEA4031756, study PRJEB14383) | metagenome | biome: human; feature: oral; material: saliva | place: Philippines | collected 2014 | reverse complement strand
GCATTCTCACGTTCAGTCTGAATGGTTTGTGAAATACGTTTTATAAGATCTTGAACTTGTGTGTTTAGTTCATCGAGGTCTGCGTCGTCTTTATCTAGAGCAGCTTTCAGGTTTTTCACCTCGTCAGCGAGTGAAGCTTTTACGCCTTCTTCTTTGACTTGAGCAACTAATTCATCAGCTTTCGTTAAGAGTCCTTCTACTTGAGCTTTTCGAACATGATTGCTTTGTTCCTCAGGCTTAATATCATCATACAAACCTTTCAAAAACTCATAGACTGCTGTTTTAGCACTATGGCCATCCACTTTTTCTGTATCTAAAATCGTTTCAGAAAGCTTACTTGTAACAGATTCATTCTTCAGAGCTTCTTCAACTTCCAGTTTTGTTTGATAGATTTCTGGGAATAGTTTGTTCAAGTCAGTCGCCTTAAGGAAGGATTGTGATTGATAAAGTGTCCAAGTTAAGTTAGCAACTTTATTTCTAAGAGTGTCATTTAAGCGACCGTCAGATAGATGTTGGTAGAAATACTTGATGTACTCGACTGTCGTAACACCAGTACGGTCATTAAAATCTTGCAAGGCTTGTAACTTAGCTTCAACTGCATCTAAACCTGCTTCATCTTGAGCCAATTTGTTTTCCTGAAGCTGAGTCAAGAGATCCTTCTTAGGAAGTCCATATGCATCTGTATCCAAGGTATTAATTTTATCTACTAAAGCTTGATATTTCTTGTCTAAAGGACTGATTTCTGTTGGTTTTACGCTAGCATCAACATGGATATACTGCTTGTCAAAGAGATCTAATGCAGCTAGATAACCAGCTGTAGAGTTGGTTGAGAGCTTCTTCATATTTTCAGAGAATTGTCCCAAAGCAAGCTCGATCTGTCTCTGTAGAATTGGTTTATCCTTGTAAACTTCTCGACTTTCTGCTAGAAGCTGGTCAACCTTATTTTGAACAGTCGCTTCATCAAAGGCTCCTGGTTGGTAGTTGGATTGCAAGGCAGGAATCTTATGTTTCAAAGCAACTTCATAACCTTTAGTCTGAACTTTAATGTAATGGTTATGGTCTCCATGAGGGATAACAAAACTACCATTTTCAACCTGTAAGCTATAAGGAGAAACACCATCACGTAAAGCAGTTGTATAGAGTTCGTTTAGGAAATCAAGTTCTGCATCACCTGTTTGAAGCGGAATTCGGACGTGTTCCTTACGAACAGCGTAAGGGTGAATATGAGTAGGGTCATAAGCCTGGTCTGGATTACCAAATACAAAGAAACCATTTGAAATACGGATGGCTTCAAGCGGAACTCCGTATGTCTTAGAGATATATGCTATCTTTTCTTCATCGCTAGCATCTCGAGAGAAACTTTCTACAGTCTTGGCAAGAGGTTTAACAGGTTCTGCCTGTTGGTGACCATGCAAATGTTCCTGCGCAGCCTTTATCTGCTCTTTCGACAAATCTTTCTTAAAGAAATAGTGGGCATGATCTCCATGTGAAACCACAAAACCTTGCTCATCCTCACTAATCACTCGATCAACTTCAAAGCCATGGTCGTGCTCTTCTTCATGATGATGATCGGCACCTTCGTGGTCATGGTCTTCTTCGTGATGATGATTGGCATCTGTGTCATTATGATGATGTTCATGGACTTCGTCTGGTTTACTTGGAGTTTCTACAGGCTTTGACGGTGTTACCAGACTTGAAAGTGGCATCAAACGTGCAATTTTTTGCTCCAAAGCAGACATACTACTATAAGGGATGAAATGATAGTGATTACCGTGTGGAATGGCAACACCTGACGGTGTTCGACTTGTGATTTTAGCTGGGTCAAATACCAAACCATCAGATTCTTGATAGCGTTGACTAACTGGTAAGGCATAAAGTTGTGCTAAAAGATTTTGAAGATTCTCCGCTTGATCAACTTGATGGCTTGTTGCTGGGCTTTCTGCTTGGGAACTTGGCGCAACGCTTGGATTTGGTTTATAGTCTGTTAAACTTGGTTGACTTCCTCTTCCCAGCAGATATGCTTGAGCTGCTGCTAGCTCAGTCGAAGACAAAGCACTCTTAGGAACGTAATGATAATGCCCACCATGTGGTACGATGTAAGCATCACCCGTATCTTCTATAATATCAGCAGGATTAAAGACATACCCATCATCCGTTGTATATCGGCCTTGAGCTCTGGCAACAAGAACTTCATTGCTTGTGCTGCCACTATCTGATGTGTGTTCTTGTTTTTGTTTCTCGATTTGTTCTTTGGTGCGAATATTATCAGCGTGACTTGCATCTTTTAAATAGACATAGTATTTACCGTCCACTTTGATGATATAGCCACCTTTAATCTCATTAATGATATCTTCGTCCTTCAACTGATAGTTTGGATCCTTCATAACTAGTTCTTCACTAAAGATAGCATCATAAGGCACCTTACCATTGTAAAAATGAAAATGATCTCCATGGGATGTCACATATCCTTGATCTGTAATCTTGGTAACAATCTGTTCTGCTTCAACCCCTTCTTTTTGGTTGACTTGATCAGGTGTCAGATTTTCATTCTTTTTAGTATCAGATTCCTTCCCATCAACATAAGAAACACGGTTATTTTCTTTTTTCTCTGGGGCTTGATGTTGATTTAAAGCGTAAGCGCAGACACTTAATGCAAGGACCACTGCAGATCCTGCTAAATATTTTTTATTAATTTTCATAATCTCCTCATTTCAATTCTTGTGCTAAGATAGCCATATTCTCTTCAAGGTTCTCCAAGTAAGACTTGTCATTTTGTGGATCAGCCTCTAAAGGATTTAGAGTTTTAAGACTCACACCAGTTGATTTAACGAGCGTGTCCGCAACTTTAGAAGAAAGATTAGACTCTGTAAAAATAGTTTTAACTTTATAAGTCTTGACAAACTCTTGGATTTCAGTCAACTGTCTTGGGCTTGGTTCTTGATCAGGTGATATTCCTGCAATCCCAAGTTGATTTAGTCCAAATCGTTTAGCCAAATAAGAAAAGGCTGTGTGTTGAGTTACAAATGTTTTCTGACCTGATTTTTCAAAGATTGGCTGGTATTTCTTGGTCAAATCGTGAGCTTTTGCACTAAAGTTTTGCGCATTTTTCTGATAAGTTTCCTTGTTAGCACTGTCCTGTTCAGATAACTTGTCAGCAATAATCTGTGCTTCTTCTGCAACCTTTTCGGGATCAAGCCAGGTGTGAGGGTCGTACAAGGTCTTCTCATCAACACCGTTTCCGGCTTCCACATCTTCCAAGCCAGGGACGCGCTCCAAGGTCATACCATCAGATGCTTCTATTACTTTTACCTTAGATTTTTGCAAACTCGGGTCTAAACTTCCTGCCCATGATTCTAAGGTATGAGAATGATAGATGAAAATATCCGCATCATAAATAGCTGCAATATCATTTGCGGATGGTTCATAGGAATGAATACCAGAACTAGATTGAATCATCCGAACATCATTTAGGTCACCCGAAACCTCTTTGACCATAGCATAGATAGGATAAAAACTAGTCACAATCTTCATCCCCTTAGTTTCATTACTATTGTCTTGACTAGCTCTTTGTCCACAAGCTCCTAAAACGAGAGCAAAGAAGACAAGTATAAGCCATAGGACACTTCTTTTTTTCATAACAACTCCTTAACTAGTGTTTAACCAATTAATTAACTAGTAAACATTCTACTCCTTAAAATTTAAGATGTCAAGTTATAAATTCACTTTTTCCCAAAATTTTACTAATAGAAAAACACCGCTTTAACGGTGCTTCTTACAAACTACCAATATTTATTTCTGGAAACTTTTTCTGAAGGAGTTGCCAAAACTCTTCTAATTGCTCTTCTACTCTATTAGTGTTTCGAATAGTTAGGCTATACTTTTTAGAACTATCTTTTCTAGTATATACAAACTGATAAATTTTTCTAAAACGGCTATAACTTGTACGTACTAAATAGATTCTCCACACATCTCTAAGATCTAAAGCTTGGGTTCCTTTGTAATAAGTAATGAGGTGATTTTTATACAAAATAACTTTCAAGTCTTGATTGTAGAACTCGGCTAAAGTATCAAGCAACTCAAAATTTCCTTCTAATTCAGGATACAAACGATAAAGCTCTTTGAATGAATCAATTGTTTTCTTTCGTATGATAAAGGCTGCGGCTAAGGTCATTAATCCCATACCAGAGAAAATCACGATACCAAAAATATAGCTTAAACTATCCCTAGAATATTCACTAAGACTGAGATAGATTCTTGTATTCATATTTCGTGCAACAACTGATTTAGCAGGAAGTATCGAACTAATAAACTCGTCAAGATTTATAATCTTGGTATTTTTCGAAGTATTGATAAAATTGGTATTAGTGAGGGGTTCTAACTGAATACCTGTGAGAGTTCCAGGATTATCAGCAAGACTTTCTGCATTCTCAAGAAGCTTATTGATTGATTCATCTTTCACTTTAGACTCAACTATTGCAAATTTCCCATCTCCTTCATTACTGTATTTCACAATGTAGACCACAGTTCCACCATCAACCTCACCGACTGGCTCAGGATAGATACCATAAACTTGCATGGTGACTTCTCTTCCAGTTTCAGACGTATCTGCAAATCTCTCCGTAGGTTTCTTATGAATCTGACCTAAGAATCCAGATATAGTAGCGAGTGCGAAAAATACGAGTGAAATCAAAAGAACTGCGGTAAAGCCTTTATTTCTTTTTTCTTTAAACATTAAAATCTCCTTTAGTCTCTTAATGAAATTATAACAGACTTTATTTCATATCTCATCTCTAATCCTAGTTATTCTTAGATTTTAACAAAATAAAAAGCTCGAATTTTCATTCGAACTTCATTTTTATTTTCTTGCAGCTTTTTCATCTTCTTCGAGTTGTTTGACCAGTTGTTCAATGCCGTCAAATTTCACCATATCTCGGATACGATCTAACCAATAGACGGTCACAGTCTCTCCATAAATATCCTCATCAAAATCAAAGATATTGACTTCAAAGCGCTCCTCTTCTCCATCGAAGGTAACATTCTTACCGACACTGGCCATTCCACGATAGAGTTTTCTCTTGATTTCGATATCAACAGTATAGACACCATCTGCTGGCATATAAGTACGGTCTAAGAGAACAAGATTAGCAGTAGGATATCCAATTGTACGTCCACGAGCATTACCGTGTACCACAATTCCTCTTGTCGGAAGAGGGCTTCCTAGTAATTGACCTGCTTCTTTCACATTTCCTTCTAGGATAGCTTGACGAATACGAGTAGAGCTAATCTTCCCTTTTTCATCTTCTACAGGTGGTACTACAACTACTTCTCCATCGAAGATTTCTTTTAAGTCCTCTGCAGATTTTCTATCTGAACCTAAACTATAGTCAAATCCAACGACAATAGTATCAGCTTTAACTTCCTTGACAAAGGTATCTACGAACTCTTGCGCTGTCATATTAGCGATTCGGCTTGAGAAATCCATCAGATAAAGATTTTCAACACCAGCTCGTTTAAACTTACGTTCACGTTCTTCTGCATTCAGGATATGAAGTAAATTTTCTGGTGAATAGGGTTTTAAGGTTAACTTCGGTGATTCATGAAAGGTAATTAAAGCAACGCTTAATCTTTTCTTTGCAGCAATTTCACCAGCAATGCTAAATAATTTTTGATGACCAAGGTGAATCCCATCAAAATATCCTAATACAAGGACTGTTGGGCCAGGAGTTGCAATGTCTTTTTCAGTTTTAATAGGTATTGTTACAATCATAGTCATATTATACCAAAAAGAAGAAGGCATTCAAAACATTACGAATTTAAAAAGACTATAAGCTACTCTTTACTTCTTTCCTAAGTTGTTCCAGACTTTCGATGTTATATTTGTCCATAACTCTTGGAAGATTTTCGATAATATCTGGACAAGCATACGGATTAGTAAAGTTTGCTGTTCCGACACTGATTGCTGAAGCACCTGCTAGATACATTTCTAAGGCAGCTTGAGCTGAATCAACACCTCCCATACCAATGATTGGTAGATTGGTAGATTGGGCTACTTGACGGATTAATTTAAGTGCAACTGGAAAGACTGCTGGACCTGACATCCCACCTGTTCCATTTGCGAGGATTGGTTTTCTTGTCTTGAGATCAAAACGCATACCGACAAGAGTATTGATCATGGTGAGACCACTAGCACCGGCATCTTCTGCTGCTTTTGCTATGGTTACGATATCCGTCACACTTGGAGTTAGTTTCACGTAGACAGGGACATCTGAAGCCTCAACAGCTGCCTTTACCACATCATAAGCTAACTCAGGGTCTTGTCCAATTAAAAGTCCATGATTTCCATGATCGACGTTAGGACATGAGATATTGAGCTCGATGGCTTTTACGTTATTTGCCTTTGAAATTCCATGAGAAACGGTTGCGTACTCCTGTTTTGAAAAACCAGCAACATTGGCGATAATAGGGAGATTTGGATATTCTCTTTCAAGCCAAGGTAACTTTTCAGACAGAACGACCTCTAAACCAGGATTTTGTAGACCAATAGCATTCAGCATGCCAGCAGGAGTTTCTGCAACTCTTGGAGTAGGGTTCCCAAAACGTGGCTCAAGCGTAGTAGCCTTTATCATGATAGACCCTAAGAGGTCTAAATCATAGTATTTTGCATATTCTTGACCAAAACCAAAACAACCTGAAGCAGGAATGATAGGGTTCTTTAACTCTAAACCAGGTAGAGAAACTTGTAATCGATTTTTAGTCATGACACTCTCCTTATAAAACTACTGTTCCTGTTTTAAATACAGGTCCATCCTCACAGACACGTTGACTAACTGTTTCACTATCTGGCACTTTTAAGACGCAAGCATAACAAGCTCCCATACCACAAGCCATACGCGATTCTAAAGATAGATAGGCTCTTGGATGGTCGTAAAAGGTTTGATTGATGTATTTCATCATGCCAGGTGCCCCACATGAGTAGATGGCATCAAATTCGTTGGCAAAATCATTAATGACTACCGACACATTTCCTTTGATCCCATAAGAACCATCATCTGTTGTTACAAAAACCTGACCATATTTAGATAATTCATTTTCAAGTATAACAGCATCTTTAGTAGCAAATCCTAGAACAGTTGTAACTTCTACACCACGCTCATTTAGTTGTTTAGCTACTTCAAGTAAGGGCGGAACTCCGATACCGCCACCAACTAGGAGAACACGACTACGCTGGTCTAAATCTGATAAATCAAATCCATTTCCTTGAGGTCCCATAACATCTAAGCTATCACCAGTTTTTAAGGTTGAAAAGATAGCTGTACCAGAACCTTCGATACGATAAATCAGATGGCATTGTTTCTTAGATTTATCTATGGATGAGATTGAAATTGGACGACGCAAGAGGTGGGCATCATCCGGAACTCGTAAATGAAGAAATTGTCCAGCTCTCATAGCTTCCACCATTTCTCCTTCTAGTACTAGCTCATAGATTGCTGGTGCAATCTCATCTTGGGCAACAACTTTCATAGTTTCTAAGCGAATAGCACCCATGCGTTTTTTACAATTTGGATTCATACCTTTTCCTCCTTAAAGTTTAAGGGGGTCAGAAAAAGAAAAACCTTGCAATCGCAAGGTTTCAGTTAAGATACTTACAGAAAAGAATCAAATAAACTGTGTTTACTCGAAGTTTGTGTAATCTATTTTCTATCTGACACCTTGTGAGCCTCTCTGGACTTCCCTTAAAGGTTAAATTTTCACTAGTATACTGTAACCAACATAAAAAGTCAAGTAAAAATAGGTAAGGTGTCTGATGAATTTTAGTTTACTTTTTTTGCGATGAGAGAATTTCCTCTAATTTATGGTAATCTTTGACGCTATCAATTTCGTAGATGCTATTTTCTTCTAACTCTTCTACATATACATCTAGTTGTTTGATGTTATCTTTGACCATGTTATCCCAGTAGAGGTCCACAAATTCTCCGCTTGCATATGCCTTGTCAATAAACCCAACAATCTTCTCAGCAGTTGGGGCATCCCAAAACGACACACCACTCAAGATACGTCCATTCTTGCTATCAACGATGATATCTTGTACTTTATAGTCATCACCGTAAACCAAGAACCATTCATTGTCACAGTCTTCACGATAAACGCTGAAGTATGTTGAACGCTCGATATCATTACGGAACATATTCTTGAAAAGATAGTTATCCGCATCGATAACGTAGCTATTCGCCAACTCTTCTTTTACTAGATAAAGTGAATAGAAGTTATTGTAATCAGCATACTTATCATTGAAGACCAAGCGTACGCCGTACTTCTCTTTAAGGTAGTCGAACTGTTCTTTCAAATAACCTACGACGATGATAATGTCATCAATTCCTCGTTCTTTTAAATATTCAATTTGATATTCAACCAAAGGTTTTTGATTGACTTTAACCAAGGCTTTGGGAGTATTTTCTGTCATAGGACGTAAACGAGTTCCCAAACCTGCTGCTAAGATGATCGCTTTCACGCGTTTTCTCCTTTATTCTTTAATGATAATATAAACCCCAGCCATTACAACAAATGAAGTTATAATGGTCAAGACAGTCAGAGGTGTCCCCAAGAACATCGCTGCAAACAGGACAGTCCAAACTACATAACTGACATTTAAACCAGTTGCTTTTGCTGGTTGCAATCGATTGATAGCCATATAGTAGGCAAGATAAGAAATCATATTAAATGCTGCAAAGACAATTAATAGACCAAACAATTGGCCATTTGCCACTTCTGCAAATGAGTGATGCGTGAAAAGCACAATAACAAGATAAGACAAGAAGGATGTAACTTGACGAATCAAGAGAGCTTCAATTTCGCTGAGGTCACTTTCCATAGCAAAGGAGCTCAGAACACTTTCACTTCCCCAAGCAAAAGCACAAATCAAGGCGCAAAGAATTCCGATATAGAAGGAATTGACTTGTTCAACCTTGTAAGTCTGAGCAATAATCCCTGCAATGATTAATAAGATTCCAAATACTGTATTCTTAGAAACCTTATGCTTTAAGAAAAAGAAAGCAAGAATGACAGATACTGCAGGATAAATAGCTGAAACAGACGAAGCTAAGGAACTACCTATATATTTGACCGCGTAGAGATTGGCCTGCATACCAATAGGACCCGCTAAAAGTGCTCCGACAATAACACTGACATTTCGAATGTTCAAAAAGATTGAAAAACGTACTTTACCTTCTTTAAATAGAAGATATCCTAGCAAGATAAAAATACTTAGGAAATCGTGTGCTGCTGCTACTACAAAGGGCGATAAATCCGTGAATATTGAAAAGATATAAGCACTAATAGTTAATCCTAATCCCCAGAACACACCTGATAGTAGCCCAAAAGAAACTCCATTTTTAGTTTTCATTTAAATCTCCTTCAGACTCTAATTCTTTTACTGCTCTATTGTAACGAGAGATTCCGTAATCTCCGAAATCTGCACCATTTTCTTCTTTGTAAATAGTCCAAAGACTCCAAATGATATCTTGCAAGATTTTGTAAATACGAATTTTTTCCCTTGAAACTGGAGTCTTGTCACTCTCGTAATGACTTAAAAAGTCTTCTTCTTCTGCACTTGTAAATTCAGATTCTAGGAAGAGGGCTGCCAAATCCCACATAGGATCATTCATAGAAGAATATTCCCAATCAATTAGATAAAGATGTCCGTCTGGACCTTCAATAAAGTTTTCTGGAACCAAATCAATATGACACGATTTCTTATCAATTCCAATTTCTTCAAGTTGGTCTTTCAAAGAAAATACAGATTTTCTGACAACTTCATAGTTCGGATAGGAAATCTCCCCTTGAATCAATGATTCATATTTTTTAATTTCCTCAAAAGGAGCAAACTCTCCTTTTAATTCTTTACCCGAAGCATGAATCGTTTGTAAAATTGGAGCTATCTTCTCAAATTTAGTTTTAATGGTAGTTGAATCAAGTGTCTCTGCATTTTCGATGTATTGATTGACCTTGATACCTGCTTCGATATCAAAAAGATAATTTTCTACATCTAATTTCAAATCCTTCAACAATTTAAGATTGAATTTTTCGTTCTGACGGTCGATTAATTTATCTGTACCTTTTCCAAAAAACTTAACAATATACTGATTTGAAGATGTTTTGACCAAGTAGTTTTGATTGGTCATCCCACCTAATTGCTCAACACTTAGAATATCCTCATTAGTTGATAGTAAAGAGGTAAGTTTTTCCTTAATGATTTTTTCCATAATCATCCTCCATTAGACTTCCCACTTAAAGACTGTTTTAAAAGCAGTATTTAAGTCAGTTGCAAATACTCGGTGAATATCTTTGATTTCTCTTACAGGTTCCTCTAGATAAATGATATTCTTCAAACGATTTGCAAATTTCTTGACTTCCATCATTTGAATTGCCTTTTCAAAGTCAATTCGCCCAGAACGAGAAGAACCTACAAGTAACAAACCTTTTTCGAGGGCATCACGGGTATTTATATTTACCTTATACTCACTAACACCCATCATTAATAGAGTTCCCTGGGGTTTGATGTAACGAATCAAGTCATTTATAGCAGGTCCACATCCATCACCACCACAGCATTCAAAACCATGGTCAAAACTAAGATCCTCTGGGATGCTATCAGTAATGTAAAGCTCTTTAGCAAATGAGAAGAGTTCCAACTTTTCCCAGTGACGACCAATTACGATAATTTCAGCTTCAGGCAAGGTATAATTTATAATATTCGCCATGACAAAGGCTAGACTACCATCACCAATGACAGCTATTCTCTGTATTCTGCTATGAGAAACTGTCAAAAAACGATTCATGGCATGCATACCAACACTGACAAATTCAGTGATAGCAGCTACCGTATCTTCGATGTCATCATAAGCTACTACACGATCTTTTGGAAGAGAAACAAACTCACGCATGAATCCATCATAACCACTTGACAAGAAGTAGGTACCTGTCATGTAGTTTTCATAGAATTCCTCGTCACTTTGCATAGGTGGTTGATTTGGAATCATAACAACCTTCTGACCAACCTTATAGGTACCTGTTGGATCAGAAATAACAGTTCCACAAGACTCATGAATCATAGCCATTGGAAGCTTTTTAGATAATATTTTGGGATCACGCTTTCCTTGGTAATAGCGTTGATCCGCATGACAAACCGCCATATAATTTGGTCGAATGAGGATATGATTCTCTTGGTCAATCTCTTCTTCCTGATATTTAATATTGATAAATTTTGGTTTTGTCAGTTGATAAATTTGATTAATCATGTCTCTAGTCTTTCTCAATCATGCTTTTAGCAATCTTCAAGTCTGTAACTGTTGTAATTTTAAGGTTTGAGTATTCACCTTTAGCCAAGGCCACATCTTTACCCTTAATGACAAAGATTTTACATGCATCTGTTAAAATTTCTTTTTCTTCTGCTGATAATGAACCATACAAATCAATAAAGTCTTTACAACGGAATGTTTGTGGAGTCTGTCCTTGGTAAAGATGAGCACGATTTGGAATATCTGTAATAAACTGACCATTTGTGCTTTCAACAATTGTATCCACCGCTTCAACCACAGTGTCAACCGCATCATGTTTTTGAGCAAGAGCGATATTGTCTTGAATCATACGAAGTGTGATAAAGGGACGAACCGAATCATGTGTTACTACGATATCATCTTCTGTTAGTGGACGGTAAGCATCGATGGCTTCAATAATCTTTTCAATACTAGAATTACGATCAGCCCCACCTTTTGTAATGATGATACGTTCCTTGTGGAGTGGAAGGAATTTTTCAACTAAATCTTCTGCATGTGTCACCCAGTCGCCATGAACCCCAACAACGATTTTTTCAATACTTGGTTCTAAGACGAATTTTTCAATTGTATGAATTAGAATTGGGCGGTCTCCCAACTCAAGAAATTGTTTAGGTAAATTACTGATACCCATGCGCGTGCCGGTTCCACCTGCTAAAATTCCAGCGTAAATCATATTGATTCTCCTTTAGTTTGTTCTAAAAACTCATTCTTTCCTATTATATCATAATCTAGCACTATCTTAAAATAAATACTAGGTCCCTCTAGCTAGAAACTAGTATCAAAATCACGTTTTTGGCAAAATTGAGTTCTAATCTGTCATTTCTAGCTCTCGATTAATATAGAGTTGTTCAGAATAGTATAGAAAACTTAAAGAAACCTTAAAATGAATTTAGATAGAAAAAGAGCACTAAAATTAAAAATAGACTTTTCGTATTAAAATTGATAAAATAAAATGGAAAATAAAAGAAAAGGAAGCTAACTACCTCCATGATGAATATGCAAAACATGATGCGCCAAGCTCAAAAACTTCAAAAACAAATGGAACAAAGTCAAGC
>FLSH01458381.1_pt1 | contig 12435 bp, 9 predicted proteins | sample 1550441 | NCBI WGS metagenome assembly FLSH01 (sample SAMEA4031756, study PRJEB14383) | metagenome | biome: human; feature: oral; material: saliva | place: Philippines | collected 2014 | reverse complement strand
CTGGCTGGTGTGGCGGGTCTGATTGTGGCGATTGGTGCTACGGCTGACTCGTTCATCGTCTACTTTGAGCGTATCCGTGATGAGATCCGTGCGGGCCGCACAATCCCGTCGGCGGTGAACCACGGTTGGCAGCGCGCATCCCGCACTATTTTGGCGTCGAAGGCTGTGAACCTGCTGGCTGCTGTGGTGCTGTACGTGGTGTCGGTTGGTTCAGTGAAGGGCTTCGCGTTCACCCTTGGTTTGACTGCGATTGCTGACCTTGTGGTCGTGTACCTGTTCACCCACCCGACGCTGACTCTGCTGGCGAATACCCGCTACTTCGGTGAGGGTCACCGCCACTCGGGCCTGTCGCCTGAGTCGCTGGGTGCTACGCCGCTGTACCGTGGTGCCGGTCGCCTCCGCAGCCCGGAGGAGAAGCAGTTGAGCATCGCTGAGCGTCGCCGTGCAGAGCGTGCCGCCGCTGAGGCTGACGAGTCTGCTTCTGATGAGAAGAAGGAGAGCTAAGCATGGCTACCGATGTGAAACCTAATGCTTTTGCCCGCTTCGGTAATGACCTGCATTCGGGTGCCCGCTCGTACCCCTTCGTGGGTAAGCGCCGCCTGTGGCTGTTGCTTGCGGCTGTGCTGATGGCGGTTTCGGTTCTGATTCCGGCTGTTGGTGGCGGCTTCAACCTGGGTATTGATTTCCGTGGCGGTTCGGAGTTCGTGGTCTCGAAGACCGCGCACGTTGATACTGCTACGGGTGAGCGCATTATTCACGAGAAAGCTAAGGACGCTTCGGATGTTCGCGTGACCAATATTGCCCCGGGTACGATTCGTGCCCAGATGAGTAAGCTCAGCGATGATGAGACTCTGCAGGTGAAGGCGGCTCTGCAGGAGGGTTACGGCGTCTCTGAGAATGACGTGACCTCCTCGTTTGTGGGCCCGACCTGGGGTGCGGATGTGACCCGTCAGGCGTTCTGGGGTCTGGTCGCGTTTGTGGTGCTTGCGCTGATTGGTATGGCGTTCTACTTCCGCACCTGGAAGATGTCGCTGGCGTCTATTGCGGGCCTGTTCTTCACCGTGGTGGTGACGGTTGGCCTGTATGCCGCGTTCGGCTTCGAGATTACTCCGAGTGCAATTATTGGTTTCTTGACGATTCTGAGCTACTCGCTGTACGACTCGGTGGTGGTGTTCGATAAGATCCGTGAGAACACCGAGGATGTGCTGGAACGCCGCGACACGACCTTTGCCGAGCAGATTAACCTGGCGGTGAACCAGACCCTGGTCCGTTCGATTAACACCGCTATTGTGGGTGTTCTGCCGGTGGGCGCGATCCTGTTCATTGGTGCGTTCATCCTGGGTGCGGGTACTCTGCAGGACCTGTCCCTGTCGCTGTTTGTGGGTATTCTGGTGGGCATGTTCGGCACGCTGTTCGTGTCTGCTCCGCTGTATGCTTCGCTGCGTTTGGGTGAGCCTCAGATTCGTGAGCACACCGCGAAGGTGGAGAGCGGCAACTTCAAGGATGCTGACGAGGCTGAGGGTGACTCTTCGGAGGAGTCTGTCGAGGCTGAGAAGGCTGCTAAGTCCAGCAAGGTAGCTAAGCCCGCGAAGGCTGAGGAGCCTAAGAAGTCCGAGGATTCCGCAGAGGACGAGAAGGCGGCCGAGAAGCCCGCTAAGAAGCCGGCACGTGCAACCATTGAGATTCACCGCGTGAACCTGAACGGTTAGCCAGCGTTCCGCCAGTGCTACTAGTGCTACTGTGCTACTGGCGTTGCTAACGATAGGGGAGTCGATACCGAGAGGTGTCGGCTCCCCTTTAGCGTGCCCGATTATTTCCCACACAACGCGCTCTGGTGTGTTAAAACGTCGCATAGTTTGGCGCGTTCCAGGCCGCTGGGTAGGATAAGAAGTGAAGATACTGTGCGCTCGCGTTTGAGCCAGCTGAGCGGGCTAGGGGCCGGTTTGGCCGGTATAGCCCTCAACGATGAGGAACCTGAGTGTGCGGCTGATTATCTTGAGTCCGAAGGAGCCTGGAATGAGTGCAGAACCTGCCGTGAACACCAACGCTGAGAACCCTGCAGGGACCGCCGAGAAGCCCGCGGTTCGGCCCGCTGGCCCGATTCCTCTGCCTGAAACTGATTCGTCTGACGCAAAGAAGAAGCGCGGCTCGCACCGCGTCATGGCTGCTGGCGGACGTGTGCCGAACCGCCTGGTCTTCGGCAGCCGCAGCAGCAAGATGGAAGCCTCCGACTCGCACGGCGGCACCATCCGTTTCTCCCCGATGATCGCGCCAGTCGTACGTGCCGTGCGCCGCTACCACCCGGACGAAGACATCCAGGTGTTGCAGCGCGCCTACGAGGTGGCGAACCGCTGCCATGAGGGTCAGAAGCGTAAGAGTGGCGACCCGTACATCACCCACCCGGTCGCTGTGACCGCGATTCTTGCGGAGATGGGCGCGACCGGTCCCGTGCTCGCCGCCGGCCTGTTGCACGACACGGTGGAAGACACCGACTACACGATGGAGCAACTCACCGAAGATTTCGGCGAGGAGGTCGCCTACCTGGTCGACGGCGTGACCAAGCTGGACAAGATGACCTACGGTGAGAACGCCTCTATTGAGACGATCCGTAAGCTCGTGCTGTCCATGAGCAAGGACATCCGCGTGCTGCTCATCAAGCTTGCCGACCGCCTGCACAACGCGCGTACTTGGCGTTTTGTGCCGCAGGCTTCTGCCGCGAAGAAGGCAGAAGAGACCCTGAAGATTTACGCGCCACTCGCGCACCGCCTGGGCCTGAACACGATCAAGTGGGAGCTGGAGGATCTGTCCTTCGCCGCCATGAGCCCGGAAATTTACGCCGAAATGGTGCGCATGGTCGGCGAACGCACCCCCGCGCTCGAAAAGTTCCTGAACGAGGCGCGCACCAAGATTAAGGAGCGCCTGGCACAGGTCGGTATCGAGGCGACCGTGACCGGCCGCCCCAAGCACTACTACTCGATTCATCAGAAGATGAAGACGAAGGGCCGCAGCTTCGACGAGATTAACGACATCCTCGCCGTGCGCATCATGGTTGAGGAAGAGGCGGAGTGCTACACCGTGCTCGGCCACGTGCTGTCCCTGTGGCCGTCGATGACCGGCCGCTTTAAGGACTACATTAAGAACCCGAAGAACAACAACTACCAGTCGCTGCACCTGACCGTGTACGGCCCCGGTAACCTGCCGCTTGAGATTCAGATCCGCACCTACAAGATGCACGAAGAGGCTGAGTACGGTGTGGCGGCGCACTGGCGTTACAAGGCGGCGTCGCGCGGCGAGAAGGTCGCGGCGCGTGGCGGCGCGCCCGCGAAGGACCCGAAGGAGCCGGGCACCCAGACCTCGGCGATGATGAACGTCGGCATCCTGCAGTCCATTGCGGAGATTTCGAACTCCAACCCGGAGTCGGAGAAGTTCTACGAATCGCTGGCCGACACCCTCGACACCGACGAAATCGTCGTACTCACCCCCAACGGCGAGGCAATCGCCCTGCCCAACGGCTCCACCCCCGTGGACTTCGCCTACGCCATTCACAGTGAGGTCGGCGACCGCACCGTCGGCGCGAAGGTCAACGGCCGCCTGGTGCCGCTACACACGGTGCTCCCCACGGGTGCGACCGTGGAAATCATGACCACGAAGAACGAAGACGCCGGACCCAGCGAGGACTGGCTGAAGTTCGTTCGCTCCTCGCGCGCTCGCACGAAGATCCGCCAGTACTTCGCGAAGGAACGCCGCCTGGAGGCGCTGCTCGCCGGCCGCGAGATGCTCACCAAGAGCATGCGCAACAGTGAGTTGCCGCTGCAGAAGATGATGAGCCCGGAGATTATGACTCAGGTGGCTCAGCTGCTGCACAAGAACGATGTGGCGTCGCTGTACCGTGCGATTGGTGAGCACGAAATCGCGCCGAAGCAGGTCATTGACACCCTGGTTGAGGTGCACCGCGGCGACGAGCCGGCACCCGAGGTTGAGGTCAGTGACTTTGACGAGACGCTGCTGAAGTCGACCCGCAAGGCGATTGGCGATAACGGCGTGATTGTGCCGGGTGCTGAGGGTGTGCTGACGAAGATTGCGCGCTGCTGCACCCCGGTCCCGCCGGATGACATTATCGGCATTGTGACCCGCTACAACGGCATTTCGGTGCACCGCCGCGACTGCCCGAACATGCGTAATGCTGACGAGGAGCCGCGCGTGACGACGGTTGAGTGGGCGTCTTCGCCGACCGCTACATACCGTGTGCAGATTCAGGTGGAGGCACTGGACCGTAAGGGCCTGCTGAGCGACCTGATTCACGCGATCTCTGAGTCGGGCGTGAACATTCTGGATGCGCGCGTGCACACCTCGGAGGATCGTACCGTGGTGGACCGCTTCGCCCTGGAGCTGGGTGACCGCTTCATGCTGGAGCACGTGCTGAACGTGGTCCGTAACGTGACGGGCGTGTACAAGGCGTACCGCCTGACCGGCGCGAAGCCCTCGGAGGCGTAGGCTCTTTCATACGCCGACTTACGCTGAGAAGCCACATGTGTTTCGAACACATGTGGCTTTTCGCCGTTTAGGGGAGGGTCGGGGGAACTCTCGATAGGTTAGTGTCTTCACTACGGGTTAAAGACCCACGGCGAAGACACTAACCTATCGAAACGGCCAGTTACCCGCCGCCGGTGAAAATTCAGTAATGACTTAGCAATTTCAGCCATGACTTAGCGCCTTTGGTCGTAGTTAAAAACCATGGTCGAAGACACTAAACCATGGCACAAATTCTGCAGGCGCAGCCCCTTATCTTGTCAGGGGTACCCCGTACTTTGGTGGTAGAGAACAATGACGCGTTCTCGCCCCCGCCGAGCGACCAAAGGAGCCCCCTCATGTACACGGTTGGTTACCACAATGACGAAGACTTCCGCGCCTTCTACTCCGGTCAGGACGCCGCCAACATTGACGACTTCTTCACTGACAACGGCGAATACCTCATGGTGTACCTGCCGGAGGTGACCGACCGCGAGTTCCTCGCCGGCCTCCGCTACGGTAACGGCTGCGATGCTCTCTGTCAGAGCGGATACGCCCTCGACGAGGCAGAAGAGGCTCTCCGCGACATGTATGCGCTCGCCGTATAGCCCGCCCACGCCAGGTATCCCAGTGATGGGGGATCCTGGCGTCTTTTTGTGCCCAAACGCCACTACATGTGGTCATGTGGGTCAACGGGATGCAAACGACTGTAAACGTCCTGTAGGGTGGTGACTGTAGTGTTCCATGGCGCACCGATACGTTTGTTGGACGCGCTACGGGGCGGTTTTCCTTCCGGCGGTCGTTTTGACTGTGAAAACTAGCCCGACACACACGAACTTTCACCGAACAAATAGGAGTGTCCTTTATGGCATCTCGTATCATCAACCGCCGCGCGATGCTGAGCGGCGGCACGCTGCTGGGCTTGAGTGCTCTGCTTGCGGCGTGTGGCCAGCAGGCAAATAACGAGGCGGCAGCTACTGCATCCGCAACGCCGAGTGAAACTGCTTCGGCTTCTGCCGCTGCGTCTGAGCCACCTTCAGCGAGCGCAACCCCGTCTACTGTCCGAGGCTATTCCGGCGGTTCTAAAGCCCCCGATGGCGAGTACCGTAAGGCCGACTGGCAGGGTCCTGCACAGAACGTACCTAAGCCTCCTGCACCCGAAGAGGGTTACAGCGAGAAGTCTATCTCTGGTTTGGAAAAGACCATTCGGGCATGGGCCAATTGGCGCAACTATGCGGTAGAAACTGGAGATTTCACTGAGGCCCGACAATACATAGCCCCGTCGCTAAAGTCAGAAGTAAGTTTCTACGATGAGATGAGCGGCCTCTATCAAAAGGGAGGTTGGATTATAGACGGCCATAACGAGTTCGTATCAGAGGAAAAACCTCAGAAGGTAGACGATCAAACTTACCTTTGGAAGGTTTACCGTAAGTGGAATTTCGTTATGTACGTTCAGCCTGATGGTAGCTGGGAAACCCGTGAGAACCGAGAAATAGATAATAATTCCTGGGAACTTTCCTGCGCATATGCAGATGGCCGTTGGCTTATAACTGGTTTGAAGAAAATCAACAAAGCCAACTAAAAATCACCTTCACCGATATAAGGATTCCATTTCATGACTTCCGTTTTTCTTACTCGCCGTACCCTGCTGAGCAGCGGCGCGCTTTTGAGTATCAGCGCGCTGCTTGCGGCGTGCGGCACGCAGGGTAATAGTGAGGCGGCAGCCACCAGCTCCGCCGCACCGAGCGAATCGGTATCCACTTCTGCTGCGGCATCTGATGCGGCTTCTGCTTCTGCTACCCCTAGCCCGGTCATTGCCCGAGGCTACTCTGGCGGATCGAAGGCACCGGACGGCGAATACCGTGAAGCTGATGAATACGGTATGGCTCAGAACGTTCCTCTCCCCAAGGCTAAGCCGCAGCAGTACCCTGAAACCTTTGCTGGTCTGCGTGAGATGATGACCGATTGGATTAGAGCCCGTAACTACGGCATTCAGACCGGTGATATGCAGTATGTATGGCCCTATATGCTGGATACCTACGAGAAGGATATTAAGTTCCTCAAGGATATCGAGGGCCTTTATCAGCGCGGCGGCTGGGTTATTGCGGGAACCTCAGATTTTCAAGCAGAGAGTACCCTCAATTACGACAATCAAACAAAAGAGTATTGGGTTCTTACTCGGCGCCTGTGGACCTATGCCATTTATGTCAATCCTGATGGCAGCACGATTGAACGTTCTAATACTAATCACGACAATGAAGTTTTCATGATGCGTTATCGCTATAAGGATGGTTATTGGTATTTGTCTGGTTATGTTTCCAATAAGCAGCTCCGTGAGCAGGGAATTATCCAGTAGTCCTTTGTAATTCACACACCACACCGATAGAAGGAATCTACTTCCATGACTTCCAATCTTTTGACCCGCCGCGCAATGCTGAGCGGCGGAGCGATGCTGGGCATGAGTGCTCTGCTTGCGGCGTGCGGCCAGCAGGCGGCTAACGAAGCGGGTGCCCCGGCGTCCTCAACCACAGCAACGCCGAGCGAGACCGCTTCGGCTTCTGCGGCGACTTCTAACTCGCCTTCGGCGAGTGCGACCCCGTCTACTGTCCGTGGCTACTCGGGCGGCTCAAAGGCGCCCGACGGTGAATACCGCCCGGCTGATAAGTATGGTCCGGCGCAGAATGTTCCGAAGCCTAACGTTCCGGAGGACGGCTACAACGAAAAGTCTCTGGAGGGTATGCGCAAGACGATGGATGCCTGGATTTTGTGGGGTAATTACGGTACTCAAACCGGCGATTACTCAATGGCTTTCAAGTTTATGTCTCCCTCTTTCGAAAGCGAGATTAAAGCCTATTCAGGCGTCGAGGACCTTTACAAAAGCGGCGGATGGGTCATTGGCGGTATAAACCACTATATTGCTGACGGTAACCCCTGGTCTGAAGACGGTGAAACCTACTTCTGGAAGGCGTACCGCGAATGGGATTACGAAACTTATGTTGAATCCGACGGTAGCTGGCGCAAATGGAGTAACGACGATAAAACCGATGACACCTTCAAATTTGAGCTGAAGCACAACGGTCAGAAATGGGAAATCATGAATTATGAACCTGTCGATGACTAGCCCCTCCACACGCGCCTAAAAGTCCGCATCCCGCAGACACCCCGCAGATATCCCGCATCACGCAGATACTCAGAAGCCACATGTGTTTCGAGAAGCCACCATTATTGTGGCTTTTCGAAACACATGTGGCTTCTCGGCGTTAATCTAGGTCAGTAACCCGGGGCACCAGCCTCTACCAGCCAGCACCCCGGGCACTATCTATCGGCTAGAGCTCCGGTTAGACCTTAGTTGCCGAAGCCCTGCAGGGTTGCTGCCCAGGCGCGGCGCGCCTCCAGAGCTTCCTTAGCCTTGGCGATCTTCTTGGAGTCGCCGCCCTTCTCAGCTGCGGCGAGCTCTGCTTCCAGTTCGGCGAGGGAGTCCTCGATCTGTGCGAGCAGGGAGTTCGCGCGTGCCGCCTTGGCGGGGTCGTTGCGCTTCCACTTTGCCTCTTCGGCGCCGTTGATTTCGTCCTGAATGCGGCGAAGCTCGCCGTCGATACGGCGCAGGTCGTTGCGGGGTACGCGGCCTGCCGCATCCCAGCGGTCCAGGATCTTCTCGAAAGCTGCCTTCGCGCCCTCAATGTCCTCGACGGGCAGGAGCGCGCGTGCTTCTTCGAGCAGTGCTTCCTTGACCTTGAGGTTTTCGGCGTAGACTGCGTCCTGCGCTGCTTCGGCTTCGTTGCGGGCGTTGAAGAATACGTCCTGTGCCGCGCGGAAGCGTGCCCACAGCTTGTCATCCTCACGGCGGTGGCCGCGGGGTACCTGCTTCCAGGCGCGCATCAGGTCGCTGTATGCGCGGGAAGTTTCAGCCCAGTCAGTGGAGGTGGATAGCTCTTCCGCACGTGCGATCAGCTCTTCCTTGGCGCGCTTGATGCGTGCGTTGCGGTCGTCCAGCTGCGAGAAGTGCGCGCGGCGGTTGCGGTCGAAGGTGGTGCGGGCCGCGCGGAAACGCTTCCACAGCTCGTCCTCTACGCTCTTTGCCAGGTGAATTTCGCGCTGAGCCTTCTTCCACGCTTCGAACAGTTCGTTCATGCGGGAGTGGGAGTTCTTCCAGTGAATCTGGTCGGGGTCCTGGCCGGCAATCTGCTCGGCTTCTGCCACGATTTCTTCGCGGACGGCGAGGGCGCGTTCACGGTTTTCGGTGCGTGCCTGCTGCTGCTTTTCGCCGAGTTCAGCGATCTGCTCTGCGAGGGAGATGAGGCGCTTCTGCAGGCCGGAGTAGTCACCGACCATGTTGCGCACACCAATCTGTGCACCGATGGAGGTGATGCCCTTCTGCAGGTCTGCGGCGGGGGCGTTGTTGGCGAGGCGGGATTCGAGCAGGGCAACCTGCGCCTCGACGTTTTCAAACTTGCGGGCGAAGTAGCTGAGCGCTTCTTCTTCGGAGGCGCCGGGCAGCTGGCCTACGGCGTATTCTTCGCCGTCGACAATGACGAAGACGTGGCCGTCCTCGGAGACGCGGCCGTACTGGCGTGCCTTTTCGAGGTTTACAGTGTCGTCGGGTTTGGTAGTCACCGCTATAACTCTTTCACTCGGGGGTGCTGGGGGTGGGGCGCCTTTGCGCTGTTCCCCGTGGTGGGCACCCGTTTGGGTGTGCGTGTGCACCTCCTAAGCATAGCCTCTGTGGGGTGTGTGTGAGTAGTGTCTGGTCGTGTTGTGTTGTGGGCGAACCTTCACGCGGACGGTTTGCTGTGGGTTTGTGCGGGTTTGCGCCGGGTGAGGCGGGGGAGTGGGTGCTGTGCTGGGGTGGGTGTTGGTATGATGGGTAGATATGCCCGGAGGTGTTCCGGGGTTTTGTTGTCGAGTTCTTTGTCAAGGAGTATCGCGTATGGCTCGCAAGGCTTCGCTGTCTGGTTTTCCCGAGTATCTTCCGGCTGAGCGGTTGGTTGAGAATCATGTTCTGGACACTCTGCGTGAGACTTTTGAGTTGCACGGTTTCTCCCCGATTGAGACTCGTTCGGTAGAGACTATTGAGCAGCTGCTGCGCAAGGGTGAGATTGACAAGGAAGTTTACGCAATTTCTCGCCTGCAGGAGGACGAGGCAGCTAAGGCTAAGGAAAAGCTGGCTCTACACTTTGACCTGACCGTGCCGTTTGCCCGTTACGTGGTGGAGAACGCCGGTTACCTGAATTTCCCGTTCTCGCGCTACCAGATTCAGAAGGTGTGGCGTGGTGAGCGTCCGCAGGAGGGTCGTGCCCGCGAGTTCACTCAGGCTGACATTGACGTGGTTGGCGACGGCGAGCTGCCGTTCCGTTACGACGTGACCCTGGCGCTGGTTGTTGTTGATGCGCTGTCGAAGCTGCCGATTCCTGAGTTCAAGCTGCGTGTGAATAACCGCAAGCTGGCTGAGGGCTTCTACCTGGGCCTGGGTTTGACTGATACTGCGGCTGTTCTGCGTTCTATTGACAAGCTGGAGAAGATTGGCGCTGAGCGTGTGGCTGAGGAGCTGCAGGCTGAGGCTGGTGCGAGCGTGGATGCTGCCGCTGCCGCCTTGGAGTTGGCGCAGATCCGCACTGAGGATGCTTCTTTTGTGGAGCAGGTGCGTGCGCTTGCCGCTAAGTATTCGGTGGAGCACGAGCTGCTGGATCAGGGTCTTGCTGAGCTGGCTGAGGTCATTGAGGAGGCGTCCCGCCGTGCGCCGGGTAAGGTGCTGGCTGACCTGTCGATTGCTCGCGGCCTGGACTACTACACCGGCACCGTGTATGAGACTGTTCTGGTCGGTCACGAGTCGCTGGGTTCGATCTGCTCGGGTGGCCGCTATGAGTCGCTGGCGTCGAATGGTAAGAAGACGTACCCGGGTGTTGGCCTGTCGATTGGTGTGACCCGTGTGGTGGCTCGTATTCTGTCGCAGGGTTTTGCGCAGGCGAGCCGTAAGGTGCCTTCGGCTGTGTTTGTTGCTTTGACGAATGATGAGGGCTGGTCTGCTGCGAATGATGTTGCGGATGCGCTGCGTGCCCGCGGTATCGCGTGTGAGGTGTCTGCGAATGCGGCGAAGTTCGGTAAGCAGATTAAGTACGCTGAGAAGCGCGGCATTCCGTTCGTGTGGTTCATTTCGTCGGATGAGTCGGGTGCCCCGGTTCACGAGGTGAAGGATATCCGTTCGGGTGAGCAGGTTGCTGCTGATCCGGCTTCGTGGATGCCGCCGGCTGAGGACCTGCACGTTCAGATTGTGCGTGCTGAGGGCCTGTAAATAGATCGGTAAAGAGTAGGGGCCTGAACACCTGTGGTGTTTGGCCGCTGTAATATCTGGCTACTCTAGTATCTAGCTGCTCTGGGCCTGCATATGGACCCGCATATGGACGTGGACCCGCCTGGTGGGGAGGATATTGACCTCCCCGCCGGGCGGGTTTTTGTTGCGCTGTTGTGCTCTTTGGTCGCGTGGATTTGTGCTGTGTTGATTTATGCTGCGCGGATTTGTGCCATGGGTTAGCAACTTCTGCCATGGTTTTTAACTACGACAGAAGACACTAACCTATGGCACAAAAATTCTGAGATACAACCTAAACCTGTGGATAGTGGATATTTCCCTCAAAACAGCGAAGTTATCCACAGATTTCACGAACAGGCCCCACAACTTCGCAGAGACTGTCAGGATAAAGCCATGAATACCGCAAATATCCTGAACCCCCGAACCCCAGCCGTGCAAGTCCCAATCACACGTGCAGCCGAGCTGTATCCTCTCGTGCTCACCCCTCGCATCCTCAACTCACGAGGTATCGGAGCCCGGCATATCCGTGCGATGGTAGCGGCAGGAACGTTGCAACGTATTCAGCGAGGAGCCTATATTTACACCCGCGATGCTCAGGTGCTCACTCCCGACGAGCGGCTCGCGGTACGGTGCATTGCTGCCTACCTCATGGGTCTTCAGGGGGTTTTCTCCCACACATCAGCAGCTGCACTCTGGGGGCTAGATGTACTTAACGCACCCTCAATCGTGCATGTTTACAGTACCGCCACTAGCCCATCCGATAGGGGGCGTATCTGCAGGCACAGGCGAGGTTTTGACCCTAATGCAGTGACCGCAATACCCGGTACACACGTCATGGCGACAACTGTGGCTCGCACACTGCAGGATTGCGCTCGCAGCATGCCCTTTCGGGAGGCGGTAGTCCTCGCCGACTCCATCATGCGGCGAGGGCTCTTGGAACACCGCGAAGTAACCGAGATTCTACTGAACCTCACGGGGTACGGCAGTTCCACAGGGCCCCTCCTGGCGCAGGCGGTGGACGCATCCAGCGAGTCGGCGGGCGAGAGCCTCACCCGGTGCCTACTCATGGAACATGAGTTACCTACCCCCATGACGCAGTATCCGATTTCGTGCGAGGGGCGTAACTATCGGGTGGACTTCGCCTGGCCCGAGGCGCGGCTCATTCTCGAGTTCGACGGCGAACAGAAATACGTGGATCACCCCGGCAGGGACCGCTACGAAGCCGCCCGCGACCGTGCCCTAACCCGTGCCGGCTGGACGGTCGTGCACCTCACGTGGGCTGATATTTTTCAGAGAGAGCGGGAAGTTATTGCCTATCTTCGGGGACTACTCATACGGTAAGGCTAAGACTATAAATTTCGACCATAGGTTAGTGTCTTCTGCCAGGGTTTTTAACTACGACAGAAGACACTAACCTATGGCACAAACCCGCGCCCTGCCTCCGCACCCTATTTTCTGCCCTTGACCTGCCCGGAGGGGATACAATATATGAGGCGCACGCAGTGTGCGCATATCATCAACCGCGTGTACCCGGCTACTGTCTATAGTCGTGAGGTGCCCGCTATGAAAGGAATGTCTGTGCTTCGCACTCACACCAACGGCGAGCTGACCGCCGCAAA
>FLSH01003444.1_pt1 | contig 12440 bp, 6 predicted proteins | sample 1550441 | NCBI WGS metagenome assembly FLSH01 (sample SAMEA4031756, study PRJEB14383) | metagenome | biome: human; feature: oral; material: saliva | place: Philippines | collected 2014 | reverse complement strand
GCACATCTGCTCAACAATCGAACAAAATCAGTCAAGGACTCTAATGACCGATTCGGGTTAAAAACGTCATAAAATGCTGATTTATAAAATATATTTTTTACTTTTGCATTGTATTTTTCGCAGATATGAAGCATGCTATGTCTGATATTAAGGAAGATTCTTTTCTTAAGGCTTTGGCAATAGGAGACGAGACCGCTTTCAATGAGCTTTTCGTCCTCTATTACCCAAAGGTGAAATCGTTTGCCCTAAGACTTATAGGCGATGATTTCATCGCAGAAGATGTGGCTCAGGATATTTTCATGAAGCTATGGATACGTCGCGATGAGCTTGAATCGATCAACGATCTTAAATCCTATCTGTTCATAGCAGCGCGAAATTCATCGATAAAGTCAGTCAGACAACTTATGCGAAAGACAAACATCGATGATATAGCCCGGCAGTTGCATGGTCCGGAGACTGACACTGTGGAATTGAACGAGCTACTCGACCATGTGCGCAGGGTTATTGACGATATGCCCAGCCAGCAACGTCGCGTGTTTAAGATGAGCCGCGAGGACGGTATTGCCAACAGGAAAATAGCAGAACAATTAGGAATCAGCATCAGGACAGTAGAGAACCACATTGCGGCAGCAATGAGGAAGCTGCGAGAAGCAGAGATTATAATGGAGCTGTTGTTATTGTTATATCTTTCACATTAATTAACTAAGTAGTTCTCTTGGTTTATGGAACTTAAAGATGTGACAGAATACGAATAAGACTATAACATGCAACCTAAGATTATCTATAAACTACTGATGAACCTGACTAACGGCTCACTTGCCCCTAAATACAGAGAGAGCATATACCGGCATCTCCTCAATGCGGAACATGACAACGACGACGCGCTGAAGGAAGTGTGGGACATGCCCAATATAGTCAGCGAAGAAGACACTCATAAGGCTTTGCACAGATTACCAAACGGGAATGTCTGTAGACTTTAGTCAAGGAGTGCTTAATCTGGAAAAGAAAGTACGGATGAAGTCAAAGCGAGAAAGAGTGACAACCCTTATGGATGAACTTTCTGCCAAGGAGAATGTGGAATACGAAATCGCCGGGCGTCACATTATCGTCACCAGCAGGGCGAAGACGGTAAAGGAAGCCGGCGCCGCACAGCAAGACAATGTCACGGTCGGGGGGACAGTCACCGATAAAAACGGCGATCCGCTCATAGGTGCTTCAGTAAAAGTGAAAGGTCAGAATATAACAACCGTCACCGATATTGACGGCAAGTACAGCCTGACAGTGGCAAGAGGCTCCGTTCTGGTATGCACCTATGTGGGCTTTGTCACGACGGAACAGACGGCTAATGGAAACAGAAGCGTAGACTTCGTGCTTGACGAGCAGAACCGGTCACTCAACGAACTGGTTGTAATCGGTTATGGTTCGCAGAAAAAGCAGTCGTTGGCAGGAGCAATCTCAGCTATATCATCCGACGACATCGTCACTACAAAGAACGAGAACGTGCAGAACATGCTTACCGGTAAGATTCCCGAAGTGCGCGTCGTGCAGAACACTGCCGAGCCAGGAGAGTTCAATAACAGTTTCGATATTCGTGGCATGGGTTCACCTCTTATTATTATAGACGGCATACCTCGCGAGAATATGACACGCATCGACCCACAGGACATTGAGAGAATATCAGTGCTGAAAGATGCGTCGGCAGCTATCTACGGTGTCAGATCTGCCAACGGTGTTGTACTGATAACGACAAAAATAGGTCGCGAAGGACATCTCTCCTTAGAGTATAATGGCAACTATGGCTTGCAGTTTCCGTCAGGTTCTCCGGAATCGGCACTGGCGGCTGACGCCATGACAATACTCAACGAGAAGAAGATGCACAATGTAAATGGCGGCAGCCTGCGTTTCACCGACGAGGAGATAGCATCCTACCGTAACGGCACGAACCCATCGACGGACTGGTATCATGAGATAATGAAGAGCGGTGTGCCTCAGACACAGCATAATATAAGCCTCAGCGGTGGCAACGAGAAGATAAATTTCTATACATCACTCGGTTACGACAATCAGCAGTCGTTCATCCGCAGTGGTGATGTTTACTATGAGAAGTTCAACATGCGGTCAAATATTACAGCAAAGCCATTTGACAATCTTACCGTAGAGACAAGCATGTCGTGCATAATGGAGGATAATCACAAGAGCAATTACGACACACACTGGATAATCCGTTGCATGCAGCGCTCTCCGTCTTACTTCCCCATCTATGCAAACAATAACCCGGATTATCTGTTCGACACGCGTGTCGACGATAACCCTTATGAACAGTCGCACTCAAAATATGTGGGTACAAGACGCTATAAGACAACATGGATACAGACCTCTGCATCGGTGAAATATGACATTCCCGGAATTGAAAGGCTATCTCTCAAGGCTCTTATCAATTACGATTACCAGATAAACAATAATAAAACATACTGGAATCAGTTCTATACTTATTCCTATGATGCAAACACTGACACATACAACGTTACGTCGCATAATGGTCCTAACCGTGTGAGACGCCAGGCATATTTCCGTAAGTCGTGGATCTATCAGCTGTCGGCTGACTATCGGCATACCTTTGCCAAGGCTCACAATGTAGGTGCGTTGTTCCTTATAGAGGGCAGAGATCGTCAGGGCGACAACTTCTATGCCCAGCGTAATCTGTCGATGGCAATGCCACATCTCTTCGCCGGTGACGCCAAGGACCAGCAAGGAAATATGAACAGCGGGCAGAATGATGTATATCATCTGACTAATTTTTCTTACATAGGACGTTTAAACTACGATTATCTCTCAAGGTATCTTTTCGAGTTCAGCTTCCGTTATGACGGTTCATCAATGTTTGCCAGTGGCAACCGCTGGGGCTTATTCCCTGCGGTATCAGGCGGTTGGCGCATCTCGGAAGAGAAATTCTGGAAAGACTCAAGAGTGAATTTCATTGATAATCTGAAGTTTCGTGTGTCATACGGTAAACTCGGTGACGACACGGCAGCAGCTTATCAGTATATCTCTGGCTACAATTATCCTGCCGGCGGCAGTTCGAACAACCTGCCGGGGGGATACATCTTCAATGGCTCTTTCGTAAATGCAAGTTCTAACAAGGGCATTCCCAATACGGCTATAACATGGTACACGGCAAGAGTTTACGGCGAAATTCCAATGGAAGATTTCAGATATGGTCCGCAATATCTATACAATCATTTCTGGGTACTTCGTGTTCCTTCCGGACTGACAGGCGAGGCTCTTTGCCGTGAAATCAGCGGTGCAATGACAGAAAGCACGAATGCTGACCAGATAAATGCATTCGGTGATCAGTACAAATTGATAAGGGAACTGAATTATTTCATTGCTACCATAGACAAGTATGCAGGCAATTTCACAGAGAACGAGGTGAAAACATGGAAAGGTGAGATGTATTGTCTCAGGGCTTTCGCTTACTATCAGATGGTGAAACGATATGGCGGCGTTCCTATAGTCGAAGATGTTATCGATCCGGTGGGAAAGGATGTTTCGGTAGTAAATCAGCCACGTAACTCTGAGGAGGAATGTTGGAAGCATATATCAGCCGACTTTGATCAGGCTATAAGTCTCTTGCCTGTGTCTTCTCCTGAACAAGGTCGTGTCAATAAGAATGTCGCTTACGGTCTGAAAGCACGCGCCATGATTTATGCGGGAAGCATTGCAAAGTATAATGATGTGAATTTTCGCGATGCCAAGACAGGCGACCGTGTCTGCGGTATGGACCCAAGTCTTGCCCACGACTTCTTCCGTCAGGCTTACGAAGCAGCAAAAGCTGTCAGTGGATACAAGCTTTACAAGGATGAATGGAAGGCTGATGACAAGAAGGCACAATACACCAACTATTGTCATATCTTCAATAACGTGACTAACTCTGAGGTCATGCTTGCACGAGAATTTTACTATCCTGATGATGTACATGGCTACAACGCTTATAATGTGCCTCATCAGTTGCGTGGAGGAAACGGCTACTCTTCAGAGACTAACCCTACGCTTGACTTCGTAGAGATGTTCGACGGACTGCAGAAGGATGCCTATGGACATATTGATGTTTACAATGCTGACAATACGTATAAGCTCTATGACGACCCTATGGACCTGTTTAAAGATGCTGAACCTCGCCTTAGGGCTAACGTGGTGTTCCCTAATGATGTCATGAGCGGTCAGAACATTGAGATATGGAGAGGTATATATACTGCTCAGGATGCCTCTACAGGAAAGATCAATCGCCTTATAAGCGATGGAGAAACACGTACGTATCAGAGTATTCCGGAGGTTGATGCGAAGATAGTTTATTCGTCAAATGATTCTCAAACCCCTTATACCCTGCATAACGGAAACACAATGAATCCGGCAGGACGTAGCGGTTATTTCACCGGTTCCGGCGATTGCGCGCTCTCCGGGTTCTCTGTCAGGAAGTACATCTCTGAGACTCTTACTGATGATAACACCCTCGAGAACCACGACGACGACCCCTGGATAGAGTTACGCTATGCAGAAGTACTCATCACAGAGGCTGAGGCTGCTGCTGAACTCGCTTCTTATGGAGACAACTCAAAACTGAACGAGGCATACGAATGTATCAACCAAATAAGAGAACGCGCAGGTGCTAATCTGTTAAGCGATGATGAGAAGAACGGAGTGGATAATTTCATACAGGTTGTACGCAAGGAGCGTAGGAAGGAACTTGCATTCGAGAACAAGATATGGTGGGACTTGAAACGCTGGAGAGTGATAGATAAGGAACAGAACAACCGTCGTTGGCGTGTGCTGATGCCGTTCTATGCTGACCATGCAGGCAAATGGTTTTTCGATGCACGATATGACGAAGGAAACCGTATCTACACCTTCGATACACGTTGGTATTATTAGGAGATACCTTCAAATGCTATCTCCTCAAGCAATAACTTGATTATTCAGAACCCGGGATATTAAAACTATAAGCATCATGATAAAGAAAATATTATATCTGTTAGTAGCCGCATCTTGTCTGACATCATGCAGTCTTGACGATTATGACGAGCCTTCTGAGACATTCACCGGACAGTTCATCGACAAGACTACCGGTAGCAGAATACAAACAGAAGTGGGTAGTGGCGGCATACAAATATACATGTATGAGACGAGTTACAAAGAGAATCCAACCCCATGGTCATTCACTGCTCGTCAAGACGGAACGTTCAATAACACTAAGGTCTTCGCCGGACACTACACAGTGCTGCCTTATGGACCTTTCGTTCCTTTAACCGAGACCGATGAGAATGGTGTATACACGAAGGATGAGCGCTTGAAGAACTTCAGAATTTCGGGAAAAGTCGCTCATAATTTTGAAGTTGAGCCATTCCTGAACGTATCTATTGTCGGTCAGCCAACGGTGAAAGACAACAAGATTTCCGTCAATGTGCATGTTGAGCGTGGTACTTCGAATCCTAATTATCAGCAGGACTGTACGGATGTAGTGCTGTTTGTCAACAACTCAAGCAGCTATGTTGGCAACAACAATTACGACAGTCGTGTATCAACATTCATCGGTGGTGACGCCGCAAAGAATGCTGTCGGGCACGACATAACCATCACTTCAGAGGATGTAACAAAGGCTAATGGTGCCGGTCAGAACTATTATGTGCGTGTCGGAGCACGTATCAACTATGCTACGAATGGTGTACGCCGCTATAACTACAGCGAACCGCTTGTAGTGGCTGTGCCTTAAGTAATATATCTGAGAGAGACTTTCCGTTATGGAGAGTTTCTCTCTTTTGTTTATATACAATGTTATTATTATGAAAAAATCCTCTCTCTTTCTTTTTCTCACCTTGCTTTGCGTTGCAGGCTATGCGCAGAACGCAAAGGAGAAAACAACATTTCAAACTGCCGCTCAGTGGAAACCTAACACTGATATCCGTTCTGACATTGTCATGGTATATGGCGCCAACGACCATCGTAACATGACTTTTCCACAACGTGTCCGGTCTTGGCGCGACCACGGATATACGGCTCACTTCATGACGGGCATCGCCTGGGGCGAATATCAGGATTACTTCACGGGCAAATGGGACGGGCGATGGCATCTCGACGAGGGTCAGAAGACGATGAATGGCGATACTATATGGCATGGACAGATGACGCCCTATATCGTTCCTTCCGAGAATTACATAGAATACTTCAAGCAGCGCCATATAAAGCCTGTGATTGATCAAGGCATCGATGCCATCTTTCTTGAGGAGCCGGAGTTCTGGGCTCGGGCGGGCTACAGCGAGGGATTTAAGAAGGAATGGAAGACGTTCTATGGTTTCGAATGGCGTCCGCAGCATGAGAGCGCGGAGAATACATATCTGAGTAACAAACTGAAATATCATCTATACTACAGGGCATTGGACGAATCATTCAAGTATGCTAAGGCTTACGGCGAGGGAAAAGGGCTTGACGTGCGTTGCTACGTACCGACACATTCGCTGCTCAACTACTCTCAATGGCAGATTATTTCTCCCGAGGCAAGCCTTGCCTCAATGAGAAGTTGCGACGGATATATCGCTCAAATCTGGACGGGTACGTCGCGTGAGCCTAACTATTTCAACGGCAAGGCGAAGGAACGTGTATTTGAGACGGCTTATCTTGAATACGGATGCATGGAGTCTATGACGCGACCGACGCAGCGTAAGATGTTCTTCCTCACCGACCCTATCGAGGACTTGCGCAGAGACTGGGCTGACTATAAGCAGAACTATCAGGCTACATACACTGCACAACTGATGTGGCCGCAGACAGATAACTTCGAGGTAATGCCGTGGCCCGACCGTATATACGAAGGACTTTACAACGAAAGTGCCACGAACGACAAGAAGATACATATACCGCCATTCTATGCAACCCAAATGCAAGTGATGATAAATGCGCTTAATGACGTTCCGCGGTCGGACAATGCTGTCAGTGGCAGCCAAGGCATCAGCGTGGCAATGTCTAACAGTCTTATGTTCCAACGGTCGCCACAGCCTGTTGAAAACTACGACGACCCGCAGTTGAGCAACTTCTATGGCGAGGCATTACCGTTGGTTAAACGTGGTGTGCCGGTCAATATTCTACACCTTGAAAACACGGGGTATCCCGAGACATGGGTCAACACTAAGGTTCTCCTCCTCTCATATTCTAATATGAAACCAATGGAGCGTGCTGCAAACGACAATATTGCGCAGTGGGTGAAGAATGGCGGTGTGCTGATATATTCTTCGCGCGACGACGATCCTTTCCAGCGTGTCATGGAGTGGTGGAACCGGTATGGCAATGACTATGCTGCGCCTTCAGAGCATCTTTTCGAGAGTTTAGGACTCGACAGAGACGCTAAGGAGGGTCGCTACGAGACTGGCAAGGGTGTAGTTTATGTCATACGTCAGAACCCGAAGGAGTTTGTCATGGCTGCTAATGGCGACGCTCAATTCATCAAAACAGTGGCTAAAGCCTACGAGCAGGATGCAAAGGCGGGCAGACTGGAGTTTAAGAACTCGTTTGCCTTGGCGCGTGGAAACTATGACCTGGCGTCGGTCATCGACGAGAATGTGGTCTCCGACGCACCATACGTGTTTAAAGGTTGCTATATCGACCTCTTCGACAATACCTTGCCGGTGCTGAAAAAGAAGATCATCAAGCCGGGGCAACAGGCGTTTCTCTATAATATAAATAAGGTGGTCGATAAGAATAATCCACAGGTTTTAGCGGCTGCTTCACGTCAGTATGACGAAGTGCGCACCACAGACTCCTACTCTTTTATCGCAAAGAGCCCGATAAACACCGTCAATATAATGAGGGTGCTTCTGCCTAAAAAACCGAAGAAACTCGTTGTAAACGGGAATGCTTCGCCTATAGAATGGGATTCTTTCAGCAAGACACTGCTGATATCGTTCGACAACGACCCGTCGGGCGTTCCTGTGAACATCTATTGGTAGGGATAATTTCCATTGCCACACTCTATATTTTGTCATAATCGGTCATCAGAACATACGCTTTTACTTCTCTGATGACCGTTTTTATTAAATCTCGGAGTTTAAACTTTTTTAACTGAAACGGAAACGGAAGTGTCGCATATTATATATAGTTTTGTGAATATTTGTTAGGGAAAACGGTTCAGTTTCTATTGCACTACTGGATTGGACTTTCTTCTTAGCAAATTTGTCCTGCTGATTCTCCTGCAGGGCATAAGCCTTTTTATAATTAAAAAAACAAGTAGTGCGGTAGTTTTATTTATGAAAGGAAAGCTATACTCTTTACTTTTGGCAGGAATGTTGGGCGTTATGTCAACTTCAGCCATGGCAGCAGTACGCTATGTTACCGTTAGTGGTAATGGCGACGGTAGTTCTTGGACAAATGCCTCCGGCGACATTCAAGCCATGATTGACGCCTCAGAGGCAGGCGACGAGGTATGGATAGCCAAAGGCACCTATAAGCCTGAAAAGCTTATCCGCAACAACAAGCCTACCAGCAAGGCGTTCATACTCAAGGACGGCGTGTCGCTGATAGGAGGCTTCGCCGGCAGCGAGACCGAGACCGATGCGCGCGAACGTGTTGCAGGCGGCGAGCGTTGGGATTTCGTCAACGAGACTATTCTCAGCGCCGATGATGATGTTGCCGATGTGTGGGAGCGTGAATTTAAGAACACATACCGCCTTGGTTGGAAGGAAGAAAACAACCAGGTCATAGGAACATCGTCGAACAGCACTCATGTACTCTATCAGGCTAACGCAATTGTGAACCTCACAAAAATTGACGGACTGACCTTAAAGGGTGGCAACGCCAATGTTTATCAGGTGAAGGCATGCGGTGGAGCCCTTTATGCCATAGGCAATGTAGTGCTTCGTCGCTGCAAGGTGGTGGAGAACTCAGGTTATTTCAAGGCACAGTCTATTACCGACAGCAACACTTACGGCGGAGCGGTTTACCTCAAGGGTGGTGAAGAGGCGGCAATAAGTTATTGCTATTTCGCACGTAATTTCTCACACTCTTCTTACGGCAACTCCTACGGTGGAGCCGTATATGCGGAAAACGTCAACATCAGCAACAGCACCTTCGAGGACTGTGTGAGCAACGATGCCGGAGGTGCCGTGGCAGCCGTTGGGGGCGGAATCAACAATTGCATCTTCAAAAACTGTTATGGCGGCATTGGCGGAGCGGTTTATCTGCAGAATGCCACAGCGGAAGGTATCACTGTCACCGACTGTCGTGGACTGAAAGGCGGTGCCGTCTACAGCGACACAGGTAAACTTCTCTACAGCTTTATATACAACAACTATGCCGACGCGCCTGAATATGGCGACGAAATGGGAGGACAAGGCGGCGGTATATATGCATTGAATGGCACGGTTGCCGATAACGTGATATACAATAACACGTCATTCGTTGGCGGTGGTGTCTATGTTCGCGGTGCGAAACTGTATAACAACACCATACAGAACAACAGTCTTCGTGCAGAGTCTACCCTCGCCAATGTCGGATTTGCAGAGGGCTCTGACGCATCAAGTCTGGTGAACACCATATATGCTACCGACGTTGCCGCAAGCAACTTCGTCAAGGCGTCCGACTTCAACGGTTTCACAACAGACACCGACGCACGCGCTAAGCTCGACAACGTAAGTTATGAGCTGACTGAAAACAGTGAGTTCGTAGACTCTGGCGAGAAGTCGGAAGAGCATAACACCGAATGGGATATTATCGGCAATGACCGCATACAGGGCAACGGTATCGACCGTGGAGCCTACGAGTCAAGCTACTCTAAGGAAATCATAGTAGAGGAGAAGCCTGCTATCACCATCACTTTCGAGACAGGCACGGCATCAGCAAAGCTCGGCGTTGGCGGCAAAGACGGCACGGCATTCACTATCGACTGGGGTGACGGCAATAAAGAGGAGTATAACAAGGCTGACTACTATACCGGCGAACTGAAGTCAGGCACTGTTAAGATTTACGGTAAGGGAATCTCCGTTCTGCTGGCACCAAAACAGAATATCACCGCTGTCGACCTCTCTGGAGCAAAAGACCTGTCGCGCATAATGCTGGGACAGAACAAACTCAGCAAGCTTGATGTCACGAATAACATAAACCTCACTGGTATATATGCAGAGCAGAACGCCATTGATGCCCTCAACCTCAGCAACAACACCGCACTGCGCGTGCTTGATGTTCACGACAATAGGATACAGGGAACGATCGACTGCTCAAGGATGATCCACCTCTCTAAGGTCGACATTGCCGATAACCTTGTTGAAGTACTCAACCTCCCGCATCACAGCACAGTATTCGATGTTGACTGCAGCAATAACAAACTAAGCTCTATCGACCTCGACAGACTCTCTGGTCTCGAGGAACTGTCAGTAAGCGGCAACAGCCTTACCGAGCTTGACCTTACGGGACTTACCGCTCTCAAAGAGCTGTATGCTTACAACAATAACTTGAAAGAGCTTGACGCTACACCTGCCACAGTCCTTAAAACGCTTAATGTGGCTGGAAACGAAGAGTTGGGCAAGACCGCTTTAGAAAGAATAGACATAAGCAAGAACACCGCGCTTGAGGGACTTTATCTATACGAAAACAGTCTCACAAGCCTCGACCTGAGCAACAACAGAAATATCCGCTGGTTGAACGTAGAAGGCAACAAACTGCAGGAGTTGGACACCAAGAACATGAACAATCTCTCTTTGCTCCTTGCAAGCAGAAACCGGATAAAGGAAATCGACCTCTCTGGCAATCCTTCATTGAGCCAGGTCAAGCTGGCAAGCAATCTTCTCAAGACAATCGATGTCAGCCATCAGCCTAACCTCTCTTGGTTGAAGATCGACAACAACCAACTGAAGGAAATTGATGTCCACGCTAATAAATACCTCTACTGGATGGAGTGTGGCGACAACCAACTGACGACACTCAAGCTTGAGAAGAACACCTATCTGCAGTGGCTCGCAGCTGAGCGTAACAACATAGCTTCGCTTGACCTGTCGCATAACACCGGGCTGCAGGGGCTCACCCTTCAGGACAACAAGCTGACAACGGAGAGTCTTAACACAATCATCGCAGGTCTGCAGGACGTGAACGGCGTCGAGATTACCGACAACAATCGTGCCTTTGCGCGCATTCTTAATATCAGCAATATGCCTGGCACAAAGAATGCAAATGTGGCTGAGGCTTTATCAAAGGGATGGAAGGTCACCGCTGAAGTCACCACTGGCATCAGCACAATCGACGACGATAGCATCATTGGTACCACCGAGTACTACTCTATCGATGGTAAGCGCCTCGCAGCACCTTCGCAGCACGACGTCTGCATAGAGCGTGGCGTTAATGCTGACGGTAAGAAGACCGCAAGGAAAATCATTAACAGAAAGTAGTCGACACTTCTACATTCTGGAGAATAACTCAAAAAGGGGGGTATGGCAGTGGCTGTATCCTCTTTTTGAGCCAAATCGATCAAAAGATTACGAACTGATTTCGTCTGATTGTGAAGCAGACCAGACTTATTTTCTCTCTGAAGACTGCTTTTCATCTACCAGAAATTGGTATGCCGGCAACTGTAGGAGCGTGATTTATCACGTTCCGAAATCCACAACAACAATCCGATGGACGTTGCAACGTGATTGCTAAAGCGGAACGTGATAAATCACGTCCCTACGGTTGGCTCCATTGCCCGCTATACACAAATCCTTATTCAGAGAAAAAAATATCTCAAACTCATGTTATGAATAAATTCAACAAAAAGGCTATTCTAAGCATGCGTACAGTAGATATTTGCAGGTGGATTGGCGTTCGGTGCCAAAAAACGCTTATTTTTGGCATTACATTCAAAATGTTGATAATCAGCTTAATAGACTGTTTTGATACCAACAAAAACAAGAATCAGTTTCAATAACCGCCGTTTCTTAAGGCTAAAAGCGCCACTTCTTGCCGATGAAACCGCTGTTTTTTGCATCAAGAACCATCGCTTTTTGAACAAAAAAGCGCGGAATGAAGCAGTTTTCTGCTATCGTCGGTTTTCAAAGACGCAGCGTTATGCCATGCTGACTTGGCAAATTATCAATTTTGATTTTCTATTTCACTAAAAAAGGCGAAGATGATTTTTCTTGACGATATGTAAAGTTCGTGGGAAAAAATTCTATAATTGTTATGATACGTTCTTATCTAAAACTCGCGTAGAACGTAAAATTACGCAGAGTCCACGCGTTTGCCATTATGAATATTTATCATAGAATGGCGCGTGAAATCTGCGTAATTATTTATCCCGAATCGTTCATTAGAGTCCTTGCCTGATTTTGTTCGATTGTTGAGCAGATGTGCTGACGTTTCATCGAAGGCGTAGCGGGCTACGTCGAGATGAAATGGTAGCGCAGATGCCGGCAAGCGGACTAAAGCAG
>FLSH01000216.1_pt3 | contig 12440 bp, 8 predicted proteins | sample 1550441 | NCBI WGS metagenome assembly FLSH01 (sample SAMEA4031756, study PRJEB14383) | metagenome | biome: human; feature: oral; material: saliva | place: Philippines | collected 2014 | reverse complement strand
AGTAACAAGGTAAGTGGACAAGTGAACGAGTAGACGAGTTGAAAAGTTGCTTGTTTCAAAGACAGAGTAACATGGTAAGTTGACGAGTAGAGGAGTTAACAAGCAACTTGTTTACTTGTCTAACTTGTCCACTTGTTCACTATCATGCAGAAGGGCACAAATAACGTTCCAATTAACGCCCTTTTAGCTTGCAAAAGATGCTCTTTAAGACCCTTACTAACGCCCTTTTGGAATCCAATTAAGCACCTATTAGTTTGCAATTTTGTAACCTATTGATTCTCTGTTAGTTGCAGAGTAACTTTTTAAGTGGCTTTTATCGTGACTTTGAAGGGGGATTGAGCGAGAATATGTAATGATTTTTCAGAGTCTAATAGCGATTTTTCTTATCATTATTGCAAAGTGATACCAACTATGAATTTCACTAATTACGCTAATGATTTTTATCCTTTGAACATTGAGGTTTGAACATTGAATTCCTTTACCTTTGAAGTTTGAACTTTGAACATTGAACTTTATGATATGTACCTTTAATGACTACGAATTTCACTAATTGCACTAATCCCTATTGCTAAATAATTCGTGTCATTCGCGTAATTCGTAGTTAACTTTTTGAATTATGTTTTAACCCTTGAGCTTTGAACTGTCACTATATCGGTAATCATAATTATGGATTATGAATTGTGAATTAAAATAGTAATCATAATTATGACGTACTGATGAGAACTTCGTTCGAATAATTGTGAATTATGAATTATGTGTTAAGTTATCAATCACCCCAATTCTTTCCAATATTTGCAAGATTGGAAAGAATTGAGATAAGATTATTTCTACTTTTTAGATAGTATTTCATCTAAGCCATCCCCTTTCACATAAGCCCTTTTAACTTTGTTCAATGAGATTTCTGAGACAATATTCTTTTCTAACAAACCGATGATATCAGTCTTTGCAGTTGTTGGACTTACGCCGAATCTAACCTCCAAGTCTTTAATTGTCACCAGTGCATTAGAATCATCAGCAAATAGCTTGATAATTTGTGCCTGACGCTCGTTGAAGTTCCCCATACGAAGGAATAGGCTTGCAGCTTTCTTCTCTTCTTGCTTTCTTTTAATATAAGCTTGTAGTTGCTTAAATGACTGCTCCAGCACTCTCAAGTTGTATGCAACGAAGTAGCCTATATCCATTCCGTCAGCCTCTGTATATAGGAAGGCTTTTTCGTAGGCTTTCTTAGATTTTGCGATAACCCTTGAAATAGATAGATATTCTGTCAACCAGTATCCCTCTCTTAACATATACCAAAAGAACATCGCCCTGGCTGTTCTGCCATTGCCATCAACAAAAGGGTGGACAAATGAAATCATGAAATGGATCACGATACCGCGAATAATAGGATGTATGAATTGGCGTGGATTCTTGTCATTGAAAAACTCACACAGGTCCTTTATGAACTGTGGAATATCTTTATAAGAAGGAGGGGTATGCACCGTTTCGTGAGTGATACCATTCTCGACAACAACATCATTATTATTCCTAAAACGTCCTGCATCTTCGGGATTCTGCATCGTATTATCAGTCATAAGACGATGTATCTGTAACAACAGCTCTTCAGATAAAGGTTTATCCTTATGCTCTACGATATATTGTATCGTCTGGTAGTTGTTATGAATCATCTGCTGGGATTTATCCTTTGGCGTCATCTTCTTGCGAAGCATTTCCTTTGCCACTTTTCTTGTTGTTGCAGCACCCTCCATTTGGCTTGAGTAGATAGCCTCTTCCATCAAAGAACTAATTAAGTACTGTTCTTTGTTGTTAGTATCAATGATTGAGTTATTTCCCCAGCTACCACCCCAATACATATCAAACTGGTGACACGTTTTCTGCATAGAATTCGTTAAGCTTAATCTCACATCATACTTGTCCCATACTTTTATATTGCTTATCCTCCTTGCAGCTTTCACAAAGGTCCATAACTGCTGGGGAGTGCAATCTTTTGGGCACTTCTTATACTTTATCGAATCCCAATACTCAAAGGTTTCATTGATTTTATCAATCATATCACCTACATGCGCACTCGGCTGATGAAGCATTGCTGAAAATAAATCTTTCTTGCTTATATGTGGAGGTCTTTCTATTTCCATACATTATAGTTTTAAGTGCAAAGCTAATCAATTCTTTCCAATTCTGCAAACATTGGAAAGAATTTGAAGGTTATTAAGGGGGAAAAGTGGACGAGTTAAACAAGTTAACAAGTGGACAAGTGGACAAGATGCTTGTGAAAAAGGATAATAGATGATAGCAAAAAGAAAACGAGTGAATAAGGGGGCAAGTCGACAAGTTAAACAAGTTGACAAGTAAACAAGATGCTTGTGAGAAAGGATAATAGATGATAACAAAAGAAAACGAGTGAACAAGTTAGGAACTCATCCACTCGTCATCTAAAATATGCTCGTATGTTACTTTGTATCACTTTGAAGTGGACGAGTTAGACGAGTGGACGAGTAGACAAGTTACTTGTAAAAAGAAGAAACATGTTCTCATGTTACCTTGTCTTCTTCACAAGCAACTTGTCTACTTGTCTACTTGTCAACTCGTCTACTCGTCTACTTACCTTGTTACTCTGTCTTCTACGCAAGCAACTTGTTAACTCGTCAACTTGTCTACTTGTCAACTCTTCCTTGTAAGTTTTGGCTGTACATAGACCTCACCGATACCGCGGTAGGCACCCATGACTGGTTTAGAATCGGAGAAGCGGTTCCAGCCGTAAGAAGAGAAGGTTTGCTCAGAGGCAAGCTTCTGAGCCTCCTTGAAGACAAGGTTGCCAGCATCGTCAATCGCTAAGAGGATGCTCTCCTGCGTACCGTTGATAGCTGTCTCGTGCTCCTTACTGAAGTCATCAGCAACGATAACTGAGATGAAGTATTCGTAAACACCTGTCTGCACCTCATTCTTTGCAACGACCTTACCATTGGTCATCTTAAAGCCCTTACCTGGGATGAAGTCTACTGCCCACGTGTATTTGTTGTCAACGATGAAGTTCGCCTTATTGGTACCCGTCGCCTCGATACGGACGTCAGAGGTTCTCTCAGACAATGTACGGTCAGCATTACGCATCTTTGCCGTCTGCTTATATTCACCAACGAAGTCAGCCAATGAAGCCTGCACCACCTTCAGCGAGTCAACTAAGCCAGCAGCCTTAGCGATAACCCATCCCACACGAGCCTTACCCGTAGTGTTCTCCGCTGCCTTTACGGTTATTTCGCTTCCTTGCTCGGCAACAGAAAGCCAATCGCCAGTCGTTGTATAGGTGACAGGAACGTTCGCCGTAGCAATCAACGTCTTCTGAATAGCATTATCGTCCGTGTAGATATCCTCACCTGCAGGTAGTCCGAAGGTGATACCCTCTTGTTGAACGTTCAGCGTGATAGAGTCGCCCTGAAGGTTCTTAATAACGAGGAGCGTGTTGCGCGATTGTGGGCTGGTATTTGTTGCAGCTGTCAACACGAGTGTTTCAGCCTTCTTCGTAACCGTCAGCCACGCATCCTGCGCATAAGCCTTGGCAGGTTCAGAAGCCATCTTCACCTCATTCGTACCACCAATCACGTTGAACGCAGTCTGTGCCTTTACGACATTCAATCCTGCAGCATACTCAGGCAATTCGTTATTATCGTTGCTGCATGCCGTCCCAAGAACGGCAGCTGCAACGAGTAGGAATATAGAAATATACTTCTTCATAATTAATTAATTTTCGTCATGTACTGGATATTTGGCAATGTGAAGGCAAATACGTAGTTGCCTTGAGCATCGGTGACAGGCTGGAGGTCTTCGCCATAAGCCACACCAAAGAAGGAGTCAACGGCATGTCCTGTAATCTGACCACTGTCTTCAGCCTTTGCACGCTGCATATCTTCATCCCATGTAAAGAACAAGCTACCCTTTCCTTCACCGAAGAGTTTGCCCTCCTTCTGCGATGCTGGAATCATTACGATACCTGCTGGATACTTATAAGTAGGGTCGGTCACTGGCTGCCCCGGAAGCTCGAGGTGGCCCGTAGCAGGGTCGTATGTCAAGAGAATCTCATAGTTGATATTATTAATATTCAACTTACCCTTCAGCGTGTTTGCCACAGAACCCATCTCCAAGGTAAGCTTGATACGCTTACGCAGGTTCGTCTTGAGTTGCCATTCACCAACCCAGAAGTCGATATTCTTATGGCTCTTAGGCAAGAACTGAATGATTTTAAGGTCACCATCTGTCAACGAGTGGTCGGCATCATTCCATGTGAAGTGCTGATACTTCTTATTTCCGATAACGATAGGCTCACGGAGTGTGATACCCGTATTGGTAGTACAATAAGGCATCTCCCACTTCTTATCGCCCAAGGTAACGCTAAGACGTCTTACCTCCTGCGTGAGTGTTCCCTGTGCAAGGGTATCATTGCCCAAGACAAAGTCGTAGGTCTCGACGTTCATACCCTCCATTACGGTAACAAGACCGAGCATATACTCCTCCCAACTGGTACCCTTTGGCAGACGAGTAAGCACCATCTCGTTGTGCCACTTACGTCCTTTAAGGAAGATACTATCGTTGGTTGCACGGAGGATAGAGAACTCATAGTCGCCCTGCGCACCATCAGGACTACCCAACCAAGTCTCAGCTAATGGGTGAATCACTGCGTTATACTCATTGAATGACAAGGTAGGACCCAAGTCTTTCACTACATCATAGCCCGAAGTAGCCTGTGCCTCAACGTCCTTCACATCACCCATAGCGGTAACATGGCCGTTCTTGAACTTCAGCAACAGCGTGTAACCACCGTAGCTATAGTTCTTTCCTGTATAATACTGCATTACCCAACCATCCTCTGACGACTCTAAAAGTGCCTTATAATCAGCAACCTTCTTCTCTATTCGTTCAGCCGCAGGGAGGTCGAAAGTGGTCTTATCGTCATGTAGACACGATTGCAAAGAAAGTGTCAGTACGATAGCCATGAATAGTAAATATACCTTTTTCATTTGCGTATTCATTTACTTTTATCAGGTTCTGAACTTAGTCTTTCACGCTCTCTCACACCCTTGTGTGGGGAGTTTCAGCCTAAGTCAGAAACCCTTGTTTATTTATTTATTGATAATATACACACTCACGGCTCTGTTAGTTGAGCGTGTTCAAATCGAGTGTACCAATCTTTCCACCTCTTCTGAGGATTGCAGTGCGCAACACTTCGATATCAACATTCCAAGAGTTACGCATATACTCGCGAATCATCTTGAGCTTTCTGTTGATAATGCTACCGCCCTTGCTACCTGCATTCTTCATGATTGTAGCCCAATCCTCTGGCGTACTGGTCACGTAGATAGAGTAAAGTTCGGCAATATCCTCAGCAGGATTCTCCATAGAGTAAGCCGAAACGAATCCCATGCTCTGCGCCTTCTTGTCAGGGATAGAAGTCCAGTTACCACTTACGTAGTCAGAGCGTGAGATATTATCATACGACTCATCGTAAGGCTTCTTCTGATTAAGAATGTGCATGAACTCATGGTGCATCGTGTGGAAATAGTAGTTATTCATACTACCATAGTCCTTCAGCTGGTCATCGGTAAGGGCATTTACCTTACCTAATCTTACCTTATAGCCACCCTCAGCACTACCGATTACCTCCGTACGATAACGTGTGTAACCCGGAGTACCTGTCACTAAGATGATACGTGGGGCATTCTCCTTGATGAAGTCAAGTCCGACGGTCTCTGCATAAGCATCAAACCACATATACTTTGTGAGGATTGCCAACTTCACCGTCTTTGCAGAGTCGGCAGGAACGAAGTTGTAAGCCTGCTCGGTCTCCTCTGTCTTCAGACGATACTGGAAGTCTATATTATAAGGCATGGTGTAGTTCTTGTACAACCACTGGTCGAAAGCATTGCGCTCCACAGCCTTCGTTGAGAAGATAGAGTCACCGCTTATCTTGTCATCACTACATGAAGACAAGACTGCGCCACAGCTGACAAGAGCGATTGCAACCAAATATAAATACTTTTTCATAACCTATCGTTTTAATTATTACGTGGATTAGGTTTCACACCCGCTGTGATGACGTCCTGTGGCAACTGAATAGCCAAGCGTGGGTCGCCAACCTTCATAGAGTCGGTTACGGCAGTAACATTTGACTGCACATCAACCTTTCTACGATACATTGTGATACCATAACGCTTAACATCCTGCAGACGGAATCCCTCATGGATGGTAACCAATCGCTTCAACTGTAAGAGACACTGCAAGAGAGGTTCCTGTGTGGTAGCCTCAACAGTGAACAATGGATTGAGTTTCTTCTTTGGTGTTGGCTTTGTTGGTGTGTAATAAGCCATTGAACCATAGAAATCTTGAATGTCTGCAAGTGTGAGTTGCTTTCTATTCTTTGAGAAGACTGTCAACTCGGTGTTGATGTCCTTCAATGCCTTGTCATACTGACCTAAGAGGGCATAAGCCTCAGCACGCTCAAGCAGGGTGATGTCTGTGCTGAACACTGCATACTCTCCGTAAGGTACTCCAATCTCCGCAGTTGCATCAATCACCTTTGGTACGTATGGAAGCTTGCGCAAGCAATACTTTGACACACCATTATTATAAAGAACAGTATAGTTAAGCGTTGAACCGCTGTCACCCCATGGACCCGGAGCCTGTAAGGTTTCGTTCTTGCTAATCAATTCGCCATGCGCATACTTGCTACCAGCCTGAATAGGAATACTGATAACACCCCACTGTGAAGGAACTGGCAACAACATGATGTTCGCATTGTTACTTGCATTCACGAAGGCGTTTGGTTGTACGTTACCACTTGGACCTAATCGATTCCATTCTGCCCAGTTGCGGAGGATGTCGGCTGGCTGATCGCCCAATACCATGTTAGCATACTTCACCGCCTTATCATACTGCTGTGCATAGAGATAGAAGCGAGTTGCGAAAGCGTAAGCTGCCTGCTTGGTGAAGTGGAACTTAGGCTTCGCATACTTTGTACCGACAAGAGAAATACCCTTCAGCATATCTGCCTCAATCTTCTGATAAAGTTCAGCCAATGTGCCACGCTCTATCAATCTACCAACAACCTTCTCTGGCTCTGTTGGATAAGGCAAACCCAACTCTTTGGCAGCCGTAGTCTTGTCGTAAGCCTGACAGAAGACAGTTGACAACTGGAACATTGAGAACGCTCTGCAAAGCAAAGCCTCGCCCAACTGTTCCTGATATTCATCTTGATTTGACACACTATTGATAAAAGCAATCGCCTCATTACAAGAAGAGATAGCAGCATAATGTGCCGACCAAAGCTGGTAAGGAGTCTCCGTATTGCTCACATCGTCAATATCTTTCCACTGATAAGCCTGCTCTTGGAAACGGTCGAACGCACTCCAAGTACTATGCAGTTGCTCGTCAGTATTGTCCGAATACATCTCTGTGAGGTAAGCTGGGTGCGCTTGTGGATAAGCACTCACCAACAACTGGCTCACTTCCGTAGGGTTTTTAAGGTCCATACGGCTGTCTGGATACTTGTCAAGAAAGTCGTTACACGACGTTAGTGCTAACGCTAACGCAGCCACTGGCAAGTATAGAATATATTTTTTGACCTTCATCTTCATAAAGTTTTAAAGTCCAAGTTTCACTGTTAACGTAAATTGTTTTGGCATAGGCGATGCTACACCACCCACATTATAGAACTCTGGGTCCTGACCATTGAGTCGCTTGTCAGCATAGAGCAGGAAAAGGTTGGTAGCTTGAAGCTTCAACGATACGTTCTTGATCATACTGTTCTGGAACATCTGTGCAGGGAAGTCATAGCCTAAAGAAATCTCTTTGAGGCGGATGAAGTCGCCCTTTGCAATGCGTGCATCGCTGTAGTTGTAAGCGTTATAACCCAAGCGAACATTGGTGTTTGCCATATACTGGCTCTTTGAAAGGATACCCGGAACGTCGGTTTCCTTCTCCTCACCTGCTGCCATCCAACGGTTCTTGAACGCATTGGTCATGGAAACGAGGTCGTTATAACGTGCACGGAACTTAGGATCAAGGCGTACGACATTACCGAAGGCATAAGTGAAGAACACGTTCAGACGGAATCCACGATAGGTGAACATATTACCAAGCGAACCCGTATGTGGTGGATCAGTAGGACCTTCATACTTCAAGAAGTCGGTCTTTGTACGCTCTTGGAAGTTGATATCGTCGGTTGTCACCTGTCCCTTCTCGTTGAGTACCATTGGCATACCATCGCTGTTCAAGCCCATGAATGGGATTGAGAACAAGGCACGAGCAGGATAACCCTTCTTCGCAAAACCATTGCCACTCACAAGACTCATCACGTTACCTTGGTTGAAAAGCTTTGTAATCTCGGTCGTTGCGTAAGAGTATATAAAGCTTGTTGTCCAAGAGAAGTTCTTCTTCTTGATGTTTACAGAAGAGATACTCAACTCAAGACCATTAGAATTCATCTCGGCAACGTTGGCAGCACGGATAATCTCACCACCCAAACCAGCTGTTACCATCGGACCAATCTCGTCGAAGTTTCTACGTGTATAGTAGTCGAAGGTGATACCCAAACGGTTGTTCCAAAGTGAAGCATCGAAGCCAAGGTTCAACTCGTTCTTCTTCTCATAAGTAAGGGTTGAGTTTGCCAACTCGCTCAATTCAAGCTGTGGCTCCTGATCTTCTGCAAAGAGACGGAAAGGAGTTGAAGCGGTGATGATAGCGGTTGAGTTGCTATAAGATGCGTCTGGAGGTGTACCCGTAAGACTGTAAGAGGCGCGCAGAGTAAGTTTGTTCAATGGAGAGAGCTTGTTAAACCAGTTCTCCTCATGTACGTTCCATGCACCAGATACGTTCCATGTTGGCATCCAGCGTGCGCTTGAGTTACGACCCATCTGGTTTGATCCCTCATAACGAAGTGTACCATTGAAGACGTAACGACCCTGATAGCTGTAAGTAGTGTTACCATAGAAGGCTACACTGCGTGAGTTGGTTGGGTTAATAGTATAATAGGTATTGCCCGACTCCAATGCACGCTTGAAATACTGATAGATATAGAATGGCACCATACCGGCATCATAACGCAGACCGGCACCCTCGAAGGCATTGCGCTGACGTTCGATGCTCTTCAACTCCATACCACCAAAGAGGTTCATGATATGCTTCTCGGCAAAGGTGTGACTATAGTTTGCCGTTGCACGAATGTCATAATCGCTCATGCGGTTATCGCCCTTATGATACAAACCACCGTATGGCAACACGGTCATTGGCAACACGTAAGGGTTATTAGGGTCCTTATAAAGATACTTGTTGGCATCGCGAATAATTCCGTTTGACATCGCACGATAAGCCAATGCCTGATTGGATTCATCCTTCACAAAATGCTCCTGTGTTGAAGCCATATACTTGAATGCACCCAAGACTGACAGCTCCAAACCCTTGACAGGCTTGTACTTCAATTCCAATTGGAAACGAGCATCGAGGGTATTGAGGTCGATATAGTTGTTATTCAACTCATTGAAGATGTTGAATGGTGCATAATTCGCTACGTAGGTTGCTGATGGGTCAAGTACACGTGAGGTGTTACTTGCGTAAGAGTAAGGGTTGATATCGAAGTCACGCTTTACCTCACCACCTACAACGTCAACGTCCTGACCAAGTGTTCCCGGTGCACGCTGCTTACGATAAGCCGCACCACCAATGAGGTTCAACGACAGCTTGTCTGACAAGTGCTGTGTGAGATTCACATTGAGCGTATAACGGTTTACGTTGCTCTGCTTATACCATCCCGGGTCTAACAATGCACTGAACGATGCATAGTAGTTTGATTTCTGTGTACCACCGCTCAAGCTGATAGAGTGGCTTTGCATAATATTAGATGAGAACAACTCCTTAAACCAGTTGGTATTGCGGAACTCTGCACGCTGTAGATAACGGTTGCGAGCCTCTGTGGTATTCTCTAAGGCAAAACGCCCTGTACGTGCATTATACGTGTTAATCAGCTCGTACATCTTTCCATATACACCATACTCGCTACCATTGAGTACTTCTGAGAAGTTCAGCCAACCTTTGTCTGCTAACTCTCTGTAGATACCCATCTGCTCCTTTGAGTCGAGGATATCGAAGTTGCTATAAGAGGGAACGAGGCGAGAGGTGAACTCACCAGTATAACTGATGTGTGCCTGACCCTGCTTACCCTTCTTGGTAGTAACAACAATCACACCTGCCATCGCACGCGCACCATAGATAGAAGTTGCCGAACCGTCCTTCAAAATCTGGAAACTCTCAATATCATCGGCATTAAGACCTGCTATCGCAGAAGATATAAGCGTCTCTGGATTACCCGATGCTAAGTCGTCTGCACCGACATTGGCTGCATCTTCCATGATTACACCATCGACAACCCAAAGTGGCTTACTGCTACCGTAGATAGAGGTGGCACCACGAATACGAATCTTTGGAGACGTACCGAAAGTTCCGCTGACATTTTGAACAGACACACCCGCCGCCTGACCTTCAAGCGAACGGCTGATATCTGCCACACCACTCAGGCGCGCCTTCTCAGCATCAACCTTGTCCGTAGCACCCGTAAAGAGACGGCGGTCGGTGCGGGTAAGACCCGTCACAACAACCTCGTTCAGTGTCTGAGTGCTTGACTTTAGCACCACCTTCATGTCGGTAGTACCCTTCAGCGTCTGTGATGCCATACCGATGTAGCCCACAGTAATCTGAGGATTAGCGACGTCAGTGGTAAGCGAGAACTTACCATCAACATCGGTTACTGCACCCGACTTGGTGCCTACGACCATAATGGTAGCACCGATAACAGGCTCGTTATCGTCGGCCGACACTACGGTACCCGAAATTTTAGTTTGTGCCAATGCCGTGCTTATGCACATAAAGAGCATGGCAAAACACATAAGTAACTTTTTTCTCATAGAACATTGTTATATTTAGTCTGATATTATTAAATCGGATTGTGAAACTCTTTCTCTATCATATAAAAGGACAAACAAAACTCTTCTTGAGCCTTCCATACACAGTGACTACAATTTAAACTCATAGTATGAAATATCATTAATCTCAACAAACATGTGATACATATGTATTAAACAATTTGCAAATATAGCAAAATTTATTGAAAATGCAAGGTAAAGTAGTTTTTTTGTTGAAAAGTAGACAAGTAGGTAAGTGGACAAGTAAACCAGTTGCTTGTAGACAGGGTAAATAAAAGACAGAGTAACATGGTTAACAAGTAGACAAGTCAACGAGTGGACGAGTGAACCAGTTGCTTGCAAAGAAAGACAGAGTAACATGAGAACGAGTTTTCCTTTATAACAAGTAACTTGTTTACTCGTCTACTACCCTCCTTAACAAGCAACTTGTTTACTCATCAACTTGTAAACTCGTCTACTTCCCTTCATAACAAGTAACTTGTTTACTCGTCTAACTTGTCAACTCGTTCACTCGTCTACTTGAACACAGCTCTCAGCACCTCATGTCCATTGCTATACACTCCCCATAGTTCTGTACCTTCGTCTATGATTGCATACCATGAGGTTATTATTCCCTCGGTTCTTTCAACCACACACCATCTTTTTTAAGATAAACAATTGGCTCTACATCAAATTTGAAACCCTCTATTGGTCTGCGTTCCTCCCAAATGTCAGAAATTTCCTCTTCCATCGCCTCATATATGGGGTCATATCCGTGTCTTGGAAAATCTTTGAAATATTTCATTGCTTCTTCTAATGGACGAAGTATAAATTTGCCTTCTGAAGAATTCTCTACAAAGAAATTAAATCCCTTATATTTAACAAAGGTTATTGTATTAAATGCGCTTGAAATATCTTTTTTTGAAACATATTTATAGCTTATTATATTATTATGTTGCAAGAAACCTATTTTGCTCAACTTTTCATATTGGCACTTTCTATCTATTAATTCAAACATATCAGGATTATCTGTTTTATAAAAATAATACTCTTGTGATAGATAGATAGCAAAATTTCCTCGTTTGTACGTTCTCATAAAATTACTTTATAGATATAAATTTATTTTCTTTCTTGCTAAATATTACTTTTAATATCTCTCTGCCATCGCTAAAAACTTCATACAACTCTGCTCCATCGTATAGCTCGGCATAAAATTGGTTTCTAAATTTAAATTTGGCAAAGTCAAGTACCAAGTGCGAATTTACTTAATCTTTTTGTTAAAAACAAATTCTGGGGGGCTACATTTCAATTTTTATCTTTATCCTGTGATTTCGATACTTCAATTGGTAACATGGTAAGTGGACGAGTAAACCAGTTGCTTGTAGACAGGGTAAATAAAAGACAGAGTAACATGGTAAGTGGACAAGTCAACGAGTAGACAAGTGAACAAGTTGCTTGTAGACAGGGTAAATAAAAGACAGAGTAACATGGTAAGTGGAC
>FLSH01003626.1_pt1 | contig 12471 bp, 15 predicted proteins | sample 1550441 | NCBI WGS metagenome assembly FLSH01 (sample SAMEA4031756, study PRJEB14383) | metagenome | biome: human; feature: oral; material: saliva | place: Philippines | collected 2014 | reverse complement strand
CTTCTTTATAGCTCTTATACATTCCAGTAAGATAAGAGTAGTCAGTAATGCCTTCTACAAAAATAAGGCGATCATCCTTGCTAAAGAGACTAATGGCATTAATACCAAGCGCTTTTTTAATCTCAGCTAGAGTATCTGTCTCATGCTCTGGGATAGATGAAAAATCATTAATTATAGTTGAGCCATTGTATTCGCCTAATGGCTTAACAATCCTAACTTCATCTAAATTCTTTGCATCAATTATATAGTTAGAGTGGGTTGTTACAATAAATGTTATCCCTTGCTCCTCTCCAAAGCTCTTTAAAAAGCTTCTTGTCTCTCTTTGAATCGGTATGCTTAAGTGTGTCTCGACTTCATCAATAAGAATAATGTCTCCCCTTCTGATATTAGCTTGAAATAAGAAGTCAAAGAACATGCCAAAGAACTTTCTAAAGCCAACACTTTGCTCCCCAATGGCTAGAGCTAAAGAGTTCTTTCCTCTCGTAATCATAAGAGATATAGTCTCTTCATCTAGTAGGATTTGGAAGTTATAGCGTTCTCCACTCTTAGAGCCATAATAGAGCTCGTTAAAACGTCTAGTAAAGCCATTCTTGATTAAATCATTAATCTCGTCTTCTTTCTCTTTTACCGCACGAGAGACACCTCTGCGCTCAAGCTCTGCATTTTTTCTAATATAGGCAGCTTCTATGCTCTCTAATGATACTCCAGCTTTTTCTAAGAAACATCTAAGAAATTCGCTGTTTTCAAGATTATCTCTTTTAGTAGTAAGATCGCTATCTTTTATCTCTTTGCCACTAAATTCAAAGATACGAGGGGTTGCTAGGCTAATCTTTTCTAAGAGCTCTTTATTCTCTCTTAGCCCAGCTGTATCTGTTGTATTTTTATTATCAGTATCTATCTTTGTTATCATAGATGTCAAATAAGAGGTACTAGTTTCATCCCCTCTATTTATTTTTCCAAGAATTTCTAAAGCTGCGTCAGTAGATAAATTAGATGTAACTCTGTCTATTCCTTCCTTGCTTACCTCTGGGACAACTGGAGCCATATAGCTCTTTTTATCTTTTGCACTAAAAAAGCTATGATAGACTATGTCTCCTTTTAAAGATAGAGAGTAAGTTACAATATTTTTATTTAGACCCTTTAAGCTAGATTCTTCAATTTCATCTTCTATTATTTTTGTAGCCACCCTTTGAAGTTCTTGTTTTAAGATAAGGGCATCAGCCAAACCATTCTCTTCTACAGCCCTTTCAGCTATTTCTGGTGTGGCATAAAATTCAAAAGTGATCGATAATGGGATAGCTTTAGTAAAATCTGTTAGTGCATCGATTTGAGTATAATCTTTTATCAAATAGACTTCAAAGATATGGGTATTTACTCTGTTATTAGCCTTAGCGCAAAGGATTTTAGCCATCTTTGGAAAATAAAGATAGATAGTGCCAATATTTAGTTTTCCATCTATTTTATTATTAACATAGTAGGCAAAGACTACTGGCTCTGAGAGCAACTCTTCATTATATTGTTTAATCACATCTCCTTCGCTTAATCCGCTTGTCTTTATAACACCATCCATGGTCTTTTTATTAAAAGCTAGGGCAAATTTATTGATGTAAAATTCTTTCTCTATTACGCTAGGAGGTATAATCTCAAATTTTTCATCACTCTGCGTTTTATATTTTTTATAATCAATATTCTCTTTTTTCTCTTCGTTAAAAAAGTTATCAGAGCTTAGGCTGATCTCAGTCTCATATTGACCGTTATTAAAACCAGAGAAGTAGTAGTTTGGGATGTCATTTTCAGTAAGATTTTTCTTTCCAAAGCTCTTAAGAGCTCCTAGTACATTAGATTTTCCTGCATTGTTCTCTCCTAAAATAACACAAAGACCACCTTGGTCAGGGATATCCAGAGAAACCTCTTTATCTACACCTATATTTTTATAATTCTTTATGATGAATTTTCTCATCTTTTAATCCTTTTAAACATTTATTTATAAAACGCCTATGGCGTAGGTAGGCACTTAGTGTGCAACTCTAATTCTGGTTCTTTAATCTATATTTTGGCTCTCTCCTTTCGTTAGTATCTCTAAATTTTTCTCATATTTTTTGATCATCTTCTTTAGTTCTTTTATCCTACCAGCCATCTCACCATTTTTATAAATAACATCTATGGTATCGGCTAAAAAGTCAGAAGCTGTTTCTAATGGCACTCCGTTATTGATCTTGTCAATAAATACTTCAACCTTATGTATACTAGCATTTGCTACTTTCTCATGTTTTACTTGTAGGTGAGCTAGTTCGTCTTTTAAGCGCTCAATTTCAGCGACTAGAAATCTAATTAATTCGTTGTTCATTTTTTTATCCTTCAATCTTTTCTACATTACTCTCTAAGCGCTTTAGAGTAATGTTAATGTAATCAATTATACCAAGAAGCTTGATAACCTCAACAGAGACATCTCTCATCTTTTCAGGATCAGCCTTACTAGCTTCCATAACTTCCACCTCTTTGGTCTTCTCGTCTAGCTTTTTCTTAACCTTCGCAAGAAATTCTTTGTGAATATTTATCTCACTATTGACGGCTATGCCTATGCCAACACTAACATCTTTAGTAAGTTTAGTTTCTTTGAGGTATTTAGTAAGATCATCTTGTGGGAGCGTCTTTGGAGTTACACCACTATTAATATATTCATAAAGTTTTTCTGCATCTTCAAGAGATATACAGTCGCTGTGAGTTTTTACCTTTAGTCCAAGCTCTTGGGCTTTTTCGATAACCTCTCGACTGGGATAGCCTAACTCGTTCGCTATTTCTGAGATTTTAATTCTGCTCATTTTTCTTCTCCTTTTCTTTTTTAATTATATCAACACCAATCAAACGACTCTGATAGTTCTTCATTTTCATAAAGATTACCTAAGATTTCTATTTCAGAAATATAACCAGGCACGTCTGGGCCACCAGAGATAAATTCGTGAATATTGCAAAAACTATCAGATATTGTATATTTACATTCGTCTTCCCAATATTCAACAAAACCTATAATATCTTTTTCTGTCCCTTTTGTAAATTTTGTAAATTTTATAATATCTTTTTCATATATTCTTTTACCACGAATATCTTTCTTGCCTGTATATTGCATAACCTCATAGAGGTCAGGGCAATCTAGTATTGCTCCAAAAGACGGCACATCAACAGGGCAACGATCATGAGTCCTCTCTACGTTATATATCATTTTTTTATTTTTTTTATCCCAAACTCTATATCTTGGTCTCATACTTTTCCTTTTTTATAAATTTTAAAAAAATATAGCATAAAATTACTTAGAAATAGCTAAAAAATACTATGAAATATGGGGTATTTTAAAGTAGAAAGAGGAGGCGGAAAGTCCGCGAATGTCCGCCTCTATACCAAAATCAAGGAGGCCCCAATGGAACAAAGGTGACCTTGACTAAAATGATATCAAAAACTTACTTATAAATAACTTAATTTATAAAGACAATCCATCAGAGTAAGATGAGAATTTCTTTCTGTTAGCCTCTTGCTCAGCAACCTCTTCAGGCGTAGGCTCAGAGATATTAATACCATTAATTGCGTTCTCAAAAAGAAAAGCCTTTATCTCATCTTTCTGATTAGTCTCATAAAAATGAATCAATTTTTCTTTAAATTCAGCAATGTCTTCAACTTTAATATTGAGCATGCCAGCGCCATTTTCAATAAGTACTCTATTGGCACACAAAGTTGCTGTCCTCTTATTACCATCAAGAAAGACTTGAGTTCTCATAATATAAAGCATAAGCTCAATAGCTCTTTCTGTGGCATTTTCTATCTTGCCTATGGCATCAAGTGCATCGACTACATCATATCTTTGAGGTATGTCAGGTTGCCAGTCAGTGCCACCTATGTTTACATTTTCTTTTCTTAGAAATCCACTATTTAAAAATAGATTATTTGCACCAACTATTCTATTAATCTCGCAAATGTAAGCGTAGTCCACTTTAGGATATTCCATAGATTCAAAGAGAAATTGCCACGCATGCTTAAGGTTATTGATGATAAGGACATCATCTACCTTTAAAGTGCCGACATTTACGCCATTGTAAATAGCCTCTGTTTGAGGGAAAGTCACAGCAATACCTTCAAGCTTTGCACTCTTATAGATGCTTTCAATGACATTTCTTCTGGCTAATGCTATATTTTGTTCTTTTGTAAGATTATATTTGTTATAGATATTCATTTTTAAGCCTTTTTGAAGTAAAGAGAGCGGCTAAAAACGTTCTAGCCGCATAGATATCCAAGGAGTCATCCCATTACTAGGTCAATGACAGAAACAATAATATCAAAAATATACTTATGTATCGCTTAAAATTATTAAAGCCACAACCAGAAATAAAGGGCGATTGTGACTTATAGGATTATTTTTTTGTAGAAAGAAAAAGGGATGAGAAGTTCTCGTCCACAAGTTTGCCACCATTTTTATAGTGGCTCGCTATAAGGGAGTTGGGAGTTACTCCAACTCTATAACAGAGGTGCGAAAAGTTAGCTTCGCACTTGTGTCGAGCTTCCATCTCAGATGAACAACTCTGATTTGTATTACATTTGATGCACTACAAATATATATTGCAAAGTCCTGAGGACTAAAATTAATAAGCCCGAGACTTTTGCAATTTTATATTTATTTTAAAATCCTCAGGATTTTAAAATATTATCAGGGCGGAGAGCTAGCTCTTACCGCCCCGTACACCTTTCCTCGTTTGAGGCTAAGGGCAAATCCGCAAAGAACCTTGGGCTCTATGCGAATGAATGTTGTGCTACCCCAATGAGGCAACAAATGTCAATCAACAAATAGAATAATATCAAAGAGATACTTAAAAACAGCTTAACTAAAAGCTACTCTCCGCAAATTTTTACCTCCATTTTTACTGGATGTCCGCCAATAATGTACATCTCTTTATCAGAGCTATTTTTATCTCTTAGCGCTTCTAAGCTATCTCTGCTAGCACTTAAGCATCCACGTTTGATAAATACAATGCCTTTAGTCTCTTTATCAATGAGGTCAGGTAGCATATTAAGCGTTACTGGTTGTAGTATTTCTGCTGGGTAGCCACCAAATTTATCCTTTATTTCTTGATCTTTCATGGTCGCAATGTCATTAGCAATATTAAAGAAAAGGTGGATAGCGCAGATTGTGGCTACAAATAGTAATATAACTACTATTGTAGACCGCATTTCTGGTGTAATTTCAAATTTCATCTTTTCCTCACTCATAAATCTCTACGCTGATGCCATCAACGGCTGACATCTTTTCAACAATTAGTGGTCTCACTTTGTCCCAATCCAAGCCACCTAAGCCACAACCAAGTTTTGGCATAGCCACCGACCTTATGCCAAGTGCCTTGATTTGATTTACAAGATCATCTAGTCCTGCACTGACATATTCAATCTTTGAGCTATCTCTCCAATCCGCTTTTGTGGCAAGGCAAATGATCATCGGACCATTTATTTCTTGGTAGGCCAATACCTTTTCAGTTGTCATTTCTCCATTTTGGCAAGCTCTCTTATAGTTTTCAAAGTGTGCTGGATATTTTGTTTTAAAAGCTAGAGCTAAGCCTTTGCCCATCACGCCTTTGGTGTTTACTGGGTTTACCAAGGCTTCACACTTACTATTGAACATATCTCCGTTAGAGATTATGGTAATTTTTGTTCCAGCTCTATCTAGTTTTGCTGTTGGCATATCTAGTTCCATCTTTTATCCTAACCAAGTTTTACTGGGTATATCCCAAATTGATCTGTCGAATTTTCAGAACCATTAAGAAAAATTAAAAATTTTTCCATAGCCTCTATCTCGGAGCTATATTTAGACAAATCATAATCAACATTTAGCACATTACTAAAGTTATCATTCATACAAATTACAATAGAGCTTCTTCTTCCTAGTTTGTCAAGTTGGATAAACTTAATAAGATCAGTGTTTATGATTGTTGGCGGTTGGCATTCACCTTTCAAAAGCTTTAGCATGTTTTATCCTTTGTTTTTAATATAGTAGGATTATAACATAAAAATACTTAAAAGATAATAAAAACTAATAGCAATTAATCTAGTTTCTCTGAGGTAGTGAGCCTAAATTCAGTACCATCTTTCCCTTTGTAAGCTTCATAAATTCTATCGGCATAAGCTGTCATCTTTGGTTGGTGACTAATCAAAGTTATATTAAAACCTAATCTTTTACAAAGCTGAGAGATAAAGTTGCTAAGACTTGGTTGATATACTTCAGAAACAAAGCCAAGACTTTCATCTAGAAAGAGTATTCTATCTCTTTTGCAATAGATGATCATCACTACCCTTAGGCAAAGGCTAATCACTGCTAAAACTCCACCACCAAAGCTCTCTTGAGTGCCATGTACTCCGTTTTGAGTAATGTCTATGTGATACTCAGTCTTATCTCTCTTGATTGCGCTTGTGATCTTTATCTGTATATCCTCAGAGAATACTGCAAGCAATCCTTCGTTTACAATATTTTCGATCTCACCTATTTTTAGGTTAGATTGTTCTCTTACAAGCTCGGTTAAAATTGAAGAACAATCTCTTGCTAACTTAGCTTCTTTTTTGTCATTTTCAATTAGCTCAAGCTTCTTATTTATATCCTTTTCAAGAAGCTCCTTTTGGATAGAAGCCCTACTATACTCTTTTAGAAATTGATCTACAAGTGCTTTCATTACTTAGCCTTTATTGACCTGCTCTAGTAGCCCTTCGACCTCTTTAGTAAGCTCTTCTAGTTTTGGCTCTAAAACAGCTATATCACTACTGCCAAAGCTCTCTACAATTTGAGGTTCTAACACTTCTAGTTGCTCTCTTAGCTCTTTAACTTTATTCGTAGCAAGAGCCAACTTACTTGTAACCTCATCTTTTTTAGCAAGAATTTTACCTGCTTTATCCATAATCTCTTTGTTAATTTCCATTTTTACTTACCTTTTCAACGTAATATTTAATCTTCTCTCTTATTGTGGCATCTACACCACTGACTCTATTTAAGATGCTGTCAATATCATTCTCTTCTTCAACATTGCTAAGCTTGTCGATAAATGATTTAATAGCCTCATCTAGATTTTGATCTCGCTTTACCTCAGCCTCTATAAAGGACTCAGCAAAGCTTTTATGAGGTATATCAACAGTAGCTATACGACCACTATCTGTATTTAAAGCCACAAACTGCGGTATATGCTCATCGTTAAGTGCATAACTGTCTCTTGCTAGCCTAGTAAAAGACCAAGGATTTATAATTGTAATTCCATCTACCACCTCTGTCTCAAAGCCTTTATGTAGATGTCCGCAAACAAGGTATTTACATTTGCTGTTTGGATTTGATTTTAAGGCCTCTACTACATCTTGGTAGTATAGATAGTTACCAAATCCACTATAATCTTTTTGGCTAGGATATATATGTTCGTGCACTACTACGATCTCTTTGAGAGATGCCGTTGATAGCCACTCCATTAAAGGTGCTGTCTCACTTCTATAATCAAAACCTGATAGCTCAGGTAGATCAGATGAGCTAATATCGATGATAAGCTCATTATCAACTAGCCATTGATAGACACTATCACTCTTTCTATCAAGAGAGGCTGAAGGCAAATCATGGTTACCTGCGATTGAGCAAAACTTGATCCCTTTATCTTTTATACTTCCAAAAACATCAGTAAGCTCTTTTATAGCCTTAAAGTCATAAGAGCTTGGAGCTTTGATATCTAATAGATCGCCAGTAGCCACAATGTGATCTATCTGCTTCTTTACACAAAAATCAACCAGGTAGTTAAGTTTATCTTTTATCTCATCGTGAAAATTCTCTGTCCTGCCTATTGGCTTAGGAAGCCCAAATCTAAAGTGAGGGTCTTTTATAAAGGCATATCTCATTACAGCTCCCTTTGGCATAGAGGACAGACACCAAGAGAGTGTATTTCTTCATCTATCTCTTTTAGCTCTTGCTCATTTTGCTCTATGCTCTCTTGAGCTTTATCCATCTTTGTTTTTAGCTCTACTAAAGATAGAATCTCTCCTAGTTGGTCTATTTTTTCTTTAGCATTTAGGGTGAGAGTTTCTCTTTTTTCTTTTTCTCTTACTTCGTTAGTTTTTTCTACATATCGTTTAGCTAGCTCAATCATAGGGAGTAGTTTGGCTACCTTACCAACAATCTCTCTCTCATTTTCTACTCTCTTAAGCTCTTCTACCTTATCAAGATAATTTTTAATCGACATAATCTTTTGAGTTAGATCAATAATCTTACTCTCTAATAAAAGTCTCTCATATTCTGGCTTTTGCTCATCATAGGCGCTCTTTAAACCTATATATTGTTCAATTAGGGAGTAGTCTGTACTTAGTTTTTCTATGACCTCTTTTATACTCTCTAAGCGATCAAGATAGCGCTGTACAACTCTTAGCTCTTCTTCCTTAGCACTTAGGTCTTTTTCGTGTACTTTTATTGTCTTTTCAATATCTTTTGCTTCTCTACCAGCTTCAGCTGAAGCTCTTTCAAAGGCATCCATCTTAAAGGCGTTATTTAAAATAGCTGTGTTTTCAGTATCACTATTGCCTATCATAAATAATGGCTCTAATTGTGTTGCGATATTTAGTTTGTATTTATCGCCCTGCGCTTTTAAAGGTTGCCATCCAAATTCAATATATTCATCAGGGAGATTTTCGTTGGACCTACCCATTTTGTCATAGCTCTTGCCATTGACTGTAAAGGTATTCTTTTTTATAGTATCTTTTCTATACTCTTTTTCTACTTTAACTATATTTCCATCTCTCTCTAGCTCAATCTCAGCACTCTCAAAGCCATCTCTTATATAAGAAGCGTCCCAATCATTGTAGATAACTGTTGCAAATGCACGCCTAATTGCTGATTTACCAAGGTTAGATGAACCTGTAATAACAGTAAAACCGCTAAGGTCAAGGTTTGCTTCTTTGATAGATTGAAAGTTTTTGATTGATAGTGTTAAAGACATTTGTAGTTCCTATGAAGAGAAATCCCTAGCCGAAGCTAGGGTTAAAATCAATTAAAATGGTATTTCGTCATCACCTTTAAGATCATCGAAGTCATCATCATCTTTAGGTTCAGATTTTTTTTCAATTTTTTTAGCTGGTTTTTTATCAGCTTTTGGTGCTGTTGAAGCTTCTACCTCAATATCACCTTTAAGGAAGCTATCCATTGCTTTGCGATATTTTCTTAGCAATACTGAGAATTCATCATCTACATCATCAACTGTGATCTCTTCACTTACGTTGCCAGCTTTTTTATACCAGTCTGACTCAATCCAATCTTTCTCACGGTCACCATCTCTACCTTTTGAAGGAGTAAAGACATCGCCTCTTTGGTTAATTGGTTTACCAGCTTGTCTCATAATCTTATCAGTGAAGTATTTAGCTGTTGCATAATCTTCTGCTGCAAGAAGCACTTTAACTAGGTTACGTAACACACCTACTCTATCAGGGTTAGCTTTAAATCTTTGAGCCATAAAACCAACTGCTACATTTGGATTGCTATCTGCTAGTAGTAGTGCTAGTGTTTGAGCTGAGTCATTTTTAACAAAGTTTTCACTTGATGTAGCTAGTGTATATGCCTCTTTTAGGCTGTCTACCGCTCCCTCTGTATCTTCCATAGTTGCAAGAATTCTACCTTTGTGGTATCTAAGAGCTGCTACATTAGGGAATACACCAATATATTTGTCTAAGAAGTTCATAAAGTAATCTCTATCTTCATCATTTAGCCAAGTCTCATTTTTATCATCGTAACTGACTAACGCTGTAAATACTGCATCACCTACTCTAGTCATCAATCTTTGTGAGAATGCTGCTATTTGGTGTCCTTGATTTGAAGTAAAGCCTTCGTTATCATCACGTGTTAAAGCTTCAAGACCTATCTTTTTAACAAATTTAAGGTAGTCTTTCTCATTCCATATCGGAGTTGATACTCTTGATAGTTTTGATGTAACAAATGATAGGATATCTTTATCATATAGGTGAACTCTAGGCTCTTCAATGTCAAAGTATTTTACTACCTCTTTTTTAACATCTTCTAGTGCCTTACCTTGATTTTTAGGATCAGTATAATCTAGGTCATACTTCTCTTTTAGGTTAGCTAAAAAGTCTCTTCTTTCGCTCTTAGGCTCTAGTCTTGCGATGCAATCTGCAAATATTGTATTGTTTTTAATACCAAGCTCTTTTGCTTTAGTTAGATATTTCTCTTTATCTTTATCGTTACTAGCTTCTTTAGCTTTAGTATATAGGCACCAGCCAAGTTCATTTAGTACTGATGTATCTTTCTTATTTGCTTCTAGGGCTTTAGTAGCTTCGTCAATAGCCTTATCTACTTCACCAGCTTTGCGTAGAGCACTTACTTTTTTTGACTCTTCACTTCTCTCGATAAATGTAGAAGCTGTAGACTCACCGCTTGTTCTTTCGCCAAATTTTTTTTGTTTTGTAAACACTTGCATTTTCTTTCCTTTGTGTTTGTTTAGTTTTTTGATTTGTTGGCTTTATATGTTTTAGCACCTAAATTCTCTGACACATTTTTAAGAGTAGTAACTCCTAAAAATCTACCAGCTAATTATATCTTAAAAAAAGAGAGGATTTAGCCCAAAAAGGAAATCCGTTATCCTTACCTCTCTTTATATTTAGCATTATAACAAATAAATACTTATAAATAGCTTAATAGCAAGAAGCCATATCGTATAAAAATGCTTCGTTAGCAAATGCTGATATATTTTTTTCTAGCTCCTCTAAATCCCTATCCTCTACCATACTATCTTTTTTAGTTGATACTCTTAAGGTCTCATCATCTACCTTATCAAAATCTAGCATAGCTCCAGTATAAAAGAAATTATTGTAAATCTCTAAAAACATATCACTTTCAACGTCTCTTGTAAGTTTAAATATTCTTTCCATTGTTTTATCCTTTGTTTTTTCAGTCTATGAATTCTATTCTTTTGTTTAGTTTAGATGCTCTCTTACCAAGAGATGCAACTGCCTTGTAAATCTTAGCTACTACATCTATTGACAACACAATAGCAAACATAACCACTACTGATGCTATGAATAGCACAACAGGGTTATCGAAGAGTGGTGATGCAAAGAAATCCAAAATTGTCTTGATCATCATTTATCCTTTTTTCGTTTTATGAGAGAATTATAACATCTATTTGCTTATATTTTACTTAAAATACAATGAAATATATGGTATTTATTGAAAAATCTCTCCGAAGTTAGAGAGAAACTCATCGAAGTCAGGCGAAGCTGTATTTTTCTCTACTGTCTCAGTGATTAGATCACCTTCATTTTTACTAGATAGAGTAAATGCGTCTGTAACTGTGGCAACTGAATATGGATCAAAATTTCTACTAAGTGAGTCAAACTCATCATCTATGATATTGTCAGCGAAAGCGGACAAGATACTATCAAAGAAAGATTCATCCTTTTGCTCTAACTCAGAAGTCTCTTTTTTTATAAACTTGTCCAACTCAGGCATACTTTCTGAATTAACAAAGCTTATTATGTCGTTTTCCCCACTAATTGCCTCGCTGTATCTACCTTTAGTGTAGATACTAAACTCATGCTCATCCCTACCACTGGTATTTTTAAAGACTCTAACGTTAAAGAAACAACCATCATCATAGAGAGATGAAATATCTATATCAAAATCCCGCCTAATTGTGTCTTCAAAATGTTTTAGTTTCATTGCGAAGTTATAATCAAATACTAAAACATAGATGCCGTGAGAGAAATCGCTAGTAGAGTTGAAAAGCTCTACCACTATATAGTTAGTAATGTAAGCCTTTATATTTTCTGCACAATATGGACAGTTATGACCATTACAAACAACCTCACTACCATTTGGTAGTCTATGTCTCTTTATTGATCTTCTAAAAGCGTAGCGTGTGCCTTCGTGAGTAGCGTGTGGCAAGAGTCTAATGGTATATACTTGCTCTTTATTGCGTACCTTTTGACCATTTACAATATTGTAACCACATTTAAGATTTAAAAAGTTGATTGGCTTCATATCTGTCCCCTGATTTTTACATTTCTCTTTCGTTCGTGATTGAAATCATAGCAAAGAAAGGCTAAATTCTAGCTTCATTTTTTTGAGTTTTTTTGAATTTTTTCGTGAACTACTCTTACCTAAGAGATAAGAGCTCCTCGTTTCACAGAACCATAACTAGATGGGGCTACTATTGTTATAGAATCGCCATCCCCGCCAGAGGGCCCTCCACGAGTGTAATCGACAGTTCCTGCCGATAAATTATGTTTATATCCTAATGGGAAGAATATAAGCAGCCCATAGTATTCAATGACTTTGGCTGCATTATTGTCTCTATCATGGACAGTTCCACATACAGGACAAGTGAATTTTCTTATATTTAAAGGCTTTTTACCAGTTGGAGATAGACAACTTGAACAAGTTTGTGATGAAGGCAACCACCTATCTACTTTGAT
>FLSH01003436.1_pt3 | contig 12505 bp, 6 predicted proteins | sample 1550441 | NCBI WGS metagenome assembly FLSH01 (sample SAMEA4031756, study PRJEB14383) | metagenome | biome: human; feature: oral; material: saliva | place: Philippines | collected 2014 | reverse complement strand
AAACTCTGGTTCTTACAGACACGTAACGGTAAGCGTACAGGTACAGCTATGGTTAAGATTGCCATGGATCTGTTGCATGAAGGTGAGATTGATGAGAAGACAGCTCTTCTCCGTTGCGAACCAAATAAGCTCGATGAACTCCTTCACCCAGTCTTTGATAAGGAGGCTTTAGCACAGGCACATGTGTTGACACGTGGTCTTCCAGCATCACCAGGAGCCGCTTGTGGTCAGGTAGTGTTCTTTGCTGAAGATGCTACAAAGTGGCATGAGGATGGTCATCAGGTCATCATGGTACGTATAGAAACCTCTCCTGAGGACCTCGCAGGTATGTCTGCTGCAGAAGGAATCCTTACCGCTCGTGGTGGTATGACATCTCATGCAGCTGTTGTGGCACGTGGTATGGGTAAGTGTTGTGTCAGTGGTGCTGGTGCTATTATGGTTGATTATAAGGCACGAACAGTAGAGATTGACGGAACAATTGTCCGTGAAGGTGATTATATTTCATTGAATGGTTCAACAGGTGAAGTTTATGCTGGAGAAGTAAAGACACGCCCTGCAGAAGTGACAGGTGACTTTGCTGAGCTGATGGATCTCTGTAAGAAATACAGTAAACTGGTTGTACGTACCAACGCAGATACACCTCATGACGCAGAAGTAGCAAGTAACTTCGGTGCCGTAGGTATTGGTCTTTGTCGTACAGAGCACATGTTCTTCGAGAATGAGAAGATCAAAGCGATGCGCGAGATGATTCTTGCTGATACCACAGAGGAGCGTGAGAGGGCTCTTGATAAGCTCCTTCCTTACCAGAAGCAGGACTTCTACGGTATTCTCAAGTGCATGGATGGCATGCCAGTAAACATCCGTTTGCTTGATCCACCATTGCATGAGTTCGTTCCACATGACCTGAAAGGTCAGGAGATCATGGCTCAAGAGATGGGTGTGAGCGTACAGTTCATTCAGAGTCGTGTGAATTCTCTCTCCGAGCACAACCCAATGTTGGGTCTTCGTGGTTGTCGTTTGGGCAACACATTCCCAGAGATTACAGCCATGCAGACGAAGGCTATCCTTGGTGCAGCTATCCAATTGAAGAGAGAAGGATATAACCCTAAGCCAGAGATTATGGTACCATTGGTTGGTATTGTCAATGAGCTTGATATCCAGGAGAGCATCATTCGTAAGGCAGCAACAAAGCTCTTCAAGAAGGAAGGTGTTGAAGTTCCATTCAAGGTTGGTACAATGATTGAGATTCCTCGTGCTGCTTTGACAGCTGATGTCATTGCAGAGAAGGCAGAATACTTCAGCTTTGGTACTAACGACCTTACCCAGATGACCTTCGGTTACAGCCGTGATGACATCGCAAGCTTCCTCCCAAGTTATCTTGAAAAGAAGATTTTGGATGTCGATCCATTCCAGGTTCTCGATCAGAAGGGTGTTGGTCAGCTCATCCAGATGGGTGTTGAGAAGGGTCGTAAGACACGTAAGAACCTCAAATGTGGTATCTGTGGCGAGCATGGTGGTGAACCAAGTTCAGTTAAGTTCTGCCACAGAGTGGGCTTGAATTACGTCAGCTGTTCACCTTTCCGTGTACCAATCGCACGATTGGCAGCGGCACAGGCAGCAGTGGAAGAGATGTAAACCGACTCTATTCACATAGAGAATAGAATATAAAAAGAGGAGAAGTCGTTTGGCTTCTCCTCTTTTTTATATGTCTGAAGGCTACTGATCTTTTGACTTCTTTCCTTCTTTTATGTGCTCAAAGGTCACTGTCCCTTGTTCATTCATGCGTTCTTCCATTTACCAACGGTTGTTTATTAGCTACTAAGAAACATCTTTACAATAATCTTAAGGCGTATGTTTGCAAATCCATCTGCTATGAAGAAAAAGCGCCTTTGTATCCTTTTGTTTATCAATCAGTTACAAAACCCGTTCTAAAAGACGCCCTTTTGCATTGTAAAAGGGCGTCTTTTACACTTCAAAAGGGCATGTTTTGCAATGCAAAAGGGCATCTTTTACATGGCAAAAGAGCATCTATTACTTTTCAGTTATGAATCTTTCTTACAAAAGACAGATGCTAAGTGGCGTTCATTTCAATTCCACTTCTTATCCATCTTATAGTATTATGGTGTACAGAGTCTTGTTTGTTCGTCCATGAACGACAAGCGAATGTGTTTTATTTATCCAATTCGTATGTTCCTTCTAACATTTGTGCGATGCGCTTTCCCTTTGCATCATCGAAGGTCAGGAACGCCTCAACAGTCTTCTTTTCCACGTCGATTACCTGACTTACCGTGGTTCCGTCTTTCTCAATCCAGTTCACGAAAAACTTCGTCCCATCAATCTTTTTCATTACCATTCGGTTGGTTTCTTCTGCCACACTGTCCTTTTCATCGGTGGTTTCCCAATAGATTGTACTGTCATTCAGATACTTAACATTGGCTGTAAGACCAGGGTAGGAGAGCGTTGCCTTATGTCCTATAAGCGTGATATCATGGTCTTGCGTATTGCATTTGTCCTGTTTGCAGCAGCAAGCTGATGCCAAAAGCGCTAAAGAAGTCAATGCGATAATATTCTTTTTCATTTCATTTTAGTTTTAAATAATGTGTCTGAATTATCTAAATCTGTTGTATCTACAAAGTTAATGTTTCCTCTTTTAAACTGGCAAATACCATATACAGGAAACCACTTTTATACCTTTTGTAACAACACTCATAAGCATGTATCACAGCTTCCCTTCCCATTCGTTCCATCCGTTGCCATCAACCATCTTTTCATCGTTCGTTTCTTGGGTTTCATTTAGTGTCTTATTGTTTCATATTGTAATGTATTATGACATTCAATTTAATATATATAACGAATCAAATAACGCATATTTGAAGTAAAAACTCCTGAACGATTAAACATAAAAGATATTTATTTTATTTGCAAAATCAAAAAAAATATATACTTTTGCAAAATAGAATACAGACCAACTATATGGAAGAGGCGAACAATCTGCAAGGCTATTGCTGGTTCAAGCACTGTGAGTGAGACCTTAACGGGCCTGAATCCCTTATGAAATGATTTCCTTTAGCTGCCTGCAATGGTTTATAATTAAAAAAGAAAGACTATTCTGAGGAGACGCAAGGAGAATCATTTTCAGATCATAAGTTGTGTAAAATCTTTACCATTACCCATCGGTACTATTTCTATTTAAATGGAAGACAGTTATAACGAATACATCGAACAGTTGCAGAAAGGTTCTTATGAGGCTTTCTCAGAGTTGTATTCCCTTTATTCCAACAAGCTTTACAGTTTCGTATTAGCGCAGACAAAGAATAGTACGCTGTCGGAGGATATTGTTCAAGAGACGTTCTTAAAGCTCTGGAAGTCGCGCAAACAGCTTGATTGTTACGGTAATGTGCATGCTTTAATCTTTACTATTGCCAGGAATCTGATCATCGATGGTTTCAGAAAGCAGGTCTCAAAGATCAGTTTTGACGATTATCAGCAGGCGTGCAATAAGCTTTCTTCCTTCCCAACTCCCGATGAGCAGGTTGCTTACAATGAGTTTGTTGATCGTGTGCAGCAAACCAAGAAGCTGTTATCGAAGCGTGCTTGTCTGATTTATGAGATGAGTCGCGAGAAGAATATGCCTATAAACGAGATAGCAGAGTCCCTGAATTTATCTTCACAAACCGTGAAAAACTCCTTGACATCCACATTGAAATTATTCAAGAAGAATCTGTCAAGCATCGTAATCCTGTTACTTTATTATTTCTCTTAAGGCACGTTGTGATCTTTTTCTTACACCTGTCAGTGTTCTGATGGGGGATAAATAGTACTTGAAAGTTAATAAATGTTATTTTCAAGTACCATTTTTATGCTTTCACGTATATGTTATTAGAAGTAAAATAATGCATGGATAAACGAATAGAAGAATTATATCAGCGCTATCTGTCGGGAGAGTTAACCCCCTCAGAGTTAGATGACTTAAAGCGTCAGGTTCCCTTTGTCTCAGATGAAGAGCTATGGAACCTGATGTGTGAGGACTTCTCTTCTTCGTCAGAGTCGGCACGGATGACTTACGAATCGCAGCAAAAGGTCTTACGGAACATCCATGAAGAGATACGAAAAGACAAGTGGCACTCACGTGCTCGCAGACTGTTGCGCATTGCATCCATGCTGATTTTGATTATTTCTTTAGCCGCCGGCAGTTACTTATGGTATGAATCTTTTACACCGACAGCTCCTGTTTACACTTACGTCAGTGTGAAAGCAGGAAATAAAAGTACAATAACTTTACCAGATGGAACACGTGTCAGCCTTAACGGTAACAGTCAGTTGCGTTACAACGTAGTGCCCAGTAAACACCGTGAGGTTGTTTTGATGAAAGGAGAAGCCTATTTCGACGTTACCAAAGACCCTTCCTGTCCGTTCCATGTCAAGGTAAATGACATGCAGATAGAGGTGTTGGGCACACAGTTTAATGTCCGTTATCACAAAGGAGTCATTGAGACCGCCTTGTTCACGGGTGCTGTCCGCCTCTCTTCCAGTGCCTTTGCCAAAGACTATCGGCTCTATCCCGGTAAGAAATCCATTTACCAACTGGCGTCACACCATGTCACTATCTGCGACAATGACGGGTCGACCGATGCAAGATGGAAGGACGGTTACCTTGCCTTCAACAGCCAACCGCTTGGCGAAGTGCTGAAAGAAGTAGAGAACTGGTACGGTGTCACCATCCAAATACGTAATCATCATCTACCTAAAGACAAGCTGACAGGAGCCTTTTACCATGAGACTTTAGAGAGTGTTCTCCACTCCTTGAGTATGCAATACGGCTTCAAATACCATATAAACCATGATCACGTTACCATAGAATAATAACAAAGAAGACTTAAAACCTAAATAAAATGACAAACAATTTAAACAGTAAGCGGTATCATTTCCTCCGCTTTGCAGTGTTTGTATGGCTACTTTTAGTTCCCGTAACACTGTGGGCGCAGCATGGGAATGTAAGCCTTAATCTTCAAAATGAAGAAGTTAGTCGATTTATTCGACAGGTTGAGAAGCAGACAAGTTACACTTTCGTGTATCGTAACACCGTTCTTAATCCCAAGACTCGGGTGTCAATCGTCTGTAAGAACTGGTCAGTTGAGAAAGCATTGTCCTATGTTTTCTCCCCTTTAGGCATCCAGTTCTCGTTCAATAACAACACGATTGTTCTGAACCCAGCCCCCGTGTCGAAGGAGAATGCTGAGCCCTCAGTGGCAAAGAAGGCTAAACCCTCAGGTGAGAAAGCCCAGACCACACCAGAGAAACATAAGGTTGTGGGGCTTGTTAAGGAGGCAAATGGTGAGCCCATCATCGGTGCAAGTGTCTTTGTAAAGGGTACAAAGATTGGTACAGTCACCAATACCGACGGTGAATTCTCCTTGGATGTTCCAGCCAATGGTACCCTCCTGGTCTCCTATATCGGCTTTACAACCCAAGAGGTAGCACTGAAAGGCAGTGCAAACCTGAACATAGTCCTCAAAGAAGATGAGGCACAAGCACTCAATGAGGTCGTTGTTGTTGGTTATGGAACACAGAAAAAGGCAACCGTAACAGGTGCCATTGCATCCGTATCAACAAAAGACTTAGTGCAAACTCCACAGGCAAACATCAGTAATATGCTCGTGGGTAAGATGCCAGGTCTTATTGCTATGCAGCGCAGTGGTGCTCCTGGAGAGGACAATTCCACGTTGTTGATTCGTGGTGTGAGCACCTTTTCAGACAATACAGCCCCTTTGGTGATGATTGATGGAGTGGAACGTCCGAACTACAACGGGCTTGATCCGAACGAAATAGAATCAGTAAGTATTCTTAAAGATGCCTCTGCAACCGCCATTTATGGTGTGCGTGGTGCCAACGGAGTAATCCTTATCACAACGAGAAAAGGTCAGAAAGGCAAGCCACACTTGAGCTATTCAGGAAACATGGCAGTCCAATCGCCAACAGCATTGCCCCATTATCTGAACAGTGCACAGTACTGTGAGATGTATAACGAAGCCCTGAAGAATGACGCCTACACCAAAGGAACATCCTATGTGCCACGTTTCACGGAACAGGACATACAGCTGTATCGTGATGGAAGTGACCCTATTATGCATCCAAGTACGGACTGGGTGGGGACATTCCTGCGTAAGACATCTTTGCGTACACAGCATAACTTCAACATTTCGGGAGGTACTGACCGTGTGAAATACTTCATTTCAGCAGGTTTCTTCAATCAAGGTGGTATGTATAAGTACACCAAGATTGACCGTGACCATGACGTAAATGCTTCTGACACACGTTATAATTTCCGTTCAAACCTCGACTTTGATGTCACACAAGACTTCAAAGCCACTGTACAGTTGTCTGCACAGATCAACAATATCCATACCCCAGGCATTGGCAACAGTGAGCTTTGGAAGGAGATATCATGGGCTACTCCATTGGGAACTCCCGGTATGGTAGATGGCAAACTGGTACGTCTTGAAAACACAATTGACGATGAAAACCCATGGCAAGCACTGTTGAATAATGGTTATAACGACATCTTTGCCAATACAATCAATACTACCTTACGGTTCGATTATGACCTTTCACGCCTGCTATTGAAAGGCTTGTCCGTTCATGCCAGCACCTCTTATGACAGTTATTATAACAGTAAACGCTTCTCAGTGAAGACGATGCAGACCTTTGTTCCTAAGCGAGATCCGAGTGATCCGTCACAGGTTATCCTCGTTCCACAGAACGAATCCAGCACATGGGGTGGTGGTTTCAGTTATAATAAGAACAGAAAAGTATACTTTGAGGTAGGTTTACATTACAATCAAACCTTTGGTAAGCACAACACAACAGCCTTGTTGCTTTATAACCAGAGCAAGTATTATGCACCCAATCTGGCTTACCTCGTCCCCAATGCCTACCAAGGAATCGTTGGTCGTGTGACCTATAGCTATGCCAACCGTTATCTGGCAGAATTCAATATGGGATATAACGGTACAGAGAACTTCGCTCCGGGTCGTCGTTTTGGCTTCTTCCCAGCAGTCTCTGTAGGATGGATTGTCAGTGAAGAACCTTTCTTCCCAAAGAATGATTGGCTTGTTTATATGAAGCTGAGAGGGACCTATGGTGAGGTTGGTAACGATAAAATCGGTGGTGATCGCTTCCTATATCTCCCTTCAGTCTATGGAGAAACGAGTGGCAACCTTTCTGGTTATAACTTCGGTTCATCATCCAATCCGTACTATTCCCAGATGATTGAGGAACGACGCTTGGGCAATCCGTTGCTTACATGGGAGAAAGCCCGCAAGCTAAACTTAGGTGTTGACGTCAATCTTTTGAAGAATCACCTCACCGTTTCATTTGATTATTTCAAGGAACGACGCAATAATATCCTTTCAAACAGAAACACTGCACCGATGTTAATAGGTGCTACGTTGCCAGCTTACAATATGGGTGAGATGGAGAACTCAGGCTTTGAGCTTGATGTTAACTATCGTAATAACATCCGTGACTTCAATTATTGGGGTCGGTTCAACTACTCTTTTGCACGCAATAAGATCCTCTTCCAGGATGAAGTACCAGAGAAATATGCTTATCAGATGCGTACAGGAAGACGCGTAGGACAGTTCTATGGTCTTCTCTTCGATGGCTTCTATAACACATGGGAAGAGATAAATGCCCTTGATCGGCCCGTTAGTAGCTGGAATGGTAACCGTCTTCAGCCTGGAGATATGCGCTATATCGACGTAAACAAAGACGGAAAGATTGATATGTATGACATGGTACCTATCGGCTATTCACCTACTCCAGAAATCATTTATGGTTTCTCTTTCGGCTGTAACTGGCGTGGTTTCGACTTCTCAGCACTCTTCCAAGGAGCTGATCATGTGTCAATTAAGTATTTCGGTAGGGCATTATGGCCATTTGTTGTAGGACATAACAGTGCCAAAACATTGATATTGGACCGCTGGACACAGGAACGTTATGACAATGGAGAGTCTATCAACTTCCCACGTCTGTCCATGAGTCCATCTCGTGATACCGACAATAACTACCAGGATTCAAACTTCTGGATCCGCAATGCCAACTATCTTCGTCTGAAGAACATAGAGCTTGGATATACCTTTAACAGGAAACAGTTAAAGGCTTTAGGCTTAGAGAGCTTGCGTCTTTATATCAGTGGAACTAATTTATTTACCTGGACGGATGTCATTGACCTTGATCCTGAAGCCCCATCTAAGGGAGGTGCGACAGAGATTAACACCTATCCATTGCAGAAGATATATAACATTGGCCTAAACATTCAATTCTAAAACCCTACATATGAAAATGAAAAGTAAATATATAGCATGGGCAATTGCTCCCATTTTCCTAATAGGTTGTTCTGATTATTTGGAGACTCCACCCTCTGTTGACTACGGAGAGAATGAAGTTTTCGCTACCCGTGCTGATGCAGAGAAGCTCTTGACGACACTTTATGCAGAGGGAATGCCTTATGGATTCTGTATGAGTAGTACCAATACTGACCGTCGTTTGTTGTCGTCTTCTACGTTGGCTTCAGCCTGTGATGAGGGAGAAGACGTAGCAACATGGGCTATGGGCAATGCCGCATGGAATGCAGGAAACCATACAAACACTAATTTCCCATGGGATGAAGACTGTCGGTTCTATTTGAGAAACCATACTATGCGTGTTGCAAACCTTATCTTAAAGCGTATTCATGAGGTGCCTTTTGATGAGGGAGACCCTGATTTCAACAAGCGTACGACGGGTGAAGCTTACTTCATGAGAGCCATGTTGTTGTGGGAAGGAGTCTATCGTTATGGTGGTATGCCTATCGTTAGAGATGTCATTGACCCTACTGACTTCTCACAACGTCCAAGGAACAGCTTCTCAGATTGCATTGATTCAATCCTTATTGATTGCGATCGTGCAACACAATATCTGCCAGATTACTATACCGATAATACGAAGTTAGGGCGTGCAACACGTATAGCAGCCTTGGCTTTAAAGGCAAGAGTATTGCTCTATGCAGCCAGTCCGCTGTTCAATACCAGTACTCCGTATATGTCATTCCCAGGTCATGAGGATCTTATTGGGTATGGAAATTATGACAGAGAACGGTGGAAGAAGGCAGCTGATGCAGCCAAAGCAGCCATTGATGCAGCGTTAGCTTCAGGGCATTATAAGATTCATAACACAGGAAACCCTGATAAAGATTATGAAGATGTATGGACAATACCTGATAATGAGGAAATCATTTTGGGGAATATGAAGTACCGAAACTTCAAGACAACCAGCCGTCCGTTGGTTGCTAACCTCCCTACTTGGGCTATGAATAAGGCATGGGGTGATGCTGGATTATACGTCACTTTCAACTTCGTTCAGCACTATGAGAAACGTGCCGATGGGCAACCTGCAGACTGGAACATGAATGGTGGAGATAATCTCATTGATATTTACAACAGTCTTGATCCACGTTTTAAGCAGACAATAGCTTACCATAGCAGCAGTTGGAACGATGAGATACCGTTTATAAACTTCCTTGATGGTGGGTCAGAGAAGTCTGCTATGGACCGTACTTGTCACTTACTTCACAAGTGGGTTCCACGTGCTTTGCATGTCAATGGTAGCAATACCGCTAATGTTCAATGGCCCGTTTTCCGTTTAGCAGAGCTCTATCTTAATTATGCAGAGGCGTTGAATGAGTATGAGAGTGCTCCTCCTCAGGCAGCTTATGATGCTGTAAATACCATTCGTTCACGTGCTGGTATGCCAGATTTCCCTGCAAATATGACACAAGAAGCATTCCGAAAGAAGCTGCGTAATGAGCGATCTGTGGAGTTAGCATTTGAAGATCATCGTTTCTGGGACATCAGAAGATGGCGTATTGCAGGTGATGAAGGAGTGATGAAGGGTAAGTTCTATGGCTTAAGAATCCGTTCAACAGATGGTAATAAGACACATATCCATTACGAACCGTATGTCTTTGAGCATCGTTTCTGGAATGATAACTGTTACTTATATGCTATTGATCAGAAGGAAGTCAACAAGGGTTATCTCATCCAAAACCCTGGATGGTAGTATCAAGTAAACCTTAATGTAAAACAACAGAACAATGAAATATAGATATTCTATTTTTATTTGTGCACTCATGCAGCTATGTGCGCCTGTGAAAGCACAAACTGTCTCAGACACAACAGAGACCCATATAGCCTATGGAAAGCAACCTACTTGGGCACAATCCGCAGCAATATCTACGGTAAAGGGTGAACGTCTCATGGATATTACGTCACCAACAGTGGGCAATTCCTTAAAGGGAATGCTTCCAGGACTGTCTATTTTGCAGAAGTCAGGAGAGCCCGGTTATGACTTCTATATGGAGAATATGTTTACGAGAGGTGTCAGTTCTTTCAATGGAAACCAGCAGATGTTGGTCTTTATTGATGGCTTTGAAGCACCATTAGACAACCTTTCCTCAGAAGAAATAGAGTCAGTGTCCCTCTTAAAGGATGCTGCAGCCTTGGCACTTTACGGCTCAAGAGGAGCTAATGGAGTGTTGCTGATCACAACAAAGAAGGGATTTCGTTCCTCTCCTAAGATAGGTTTCCGCATACAAACGGGGCTTCAGATGCCAACAATCATGGACACTCCAATGGATGCTTATCAGTATGCAAGCTTGTATAATCAGGCACTTATCAATGATGGAAAGGCTCCTATATATTCTTCTGATGCACTTGCTGCTTATCAGTCGGGTACGAATGGATACCTCTATCCAAATGTAAATTGGAAGAAACAACTGTATAAGAACACCGCTCCATTGACAATGGGAGAGCTATCCTTCCGTGGTGGAGGTGGTGGTCTGAACTATTATGTGATGGCAGGACTGATGCAGAACGGTGGAATCTACCGTGGTACAGACTCTAAAGCACGTGAGAATGCCAATGTTGATTACGCACGTTACAACTTCAGAGCTAACTTAGATGTAGACATCACACGCTACTTCCGTGCGTCATTGTACTCTGCTGTCAGCTTTGCAGAGCGTACAACACCTGGCGGTGGTGGTGCTGGTGACTACCTAAACTCCATCTGGACCACTCCACCTAATGCTTTCCCTATTTACAATCCGAATGGAAGTATAGGCGGAACATCCCTCTACACCAATCCTGTTGCAAACCTCTTGGACCGTGGATTGTATAAAGAGAACTCTCGTTTTGTACAAGTTATCTTTGGACTTCAGTATGATTTCAGTGCCCTTGTACGTGGCTTGAGTGCCAAGGTTATGTTCGGTTATCACAACTTTATGGCTGAAACGTCTCCTAAAACAAGGAATTATGCACGGTATTCTCTCACACAAACAGGTGTAGATGCAGACAATAATCCTGTTTATAGCTACACACAATATGGGTCAGATGCTGCTTTGACTTCAACAGAAGGGTTTAGAACCAGTGACTCAAGAATTGATTTACAAGCACAGATTGACTATCAACGCCGCTTTGGGAAGCATGGTTTACATGCCATGTTCATGATGGCGAATGACCGTTATCAAGTATATAACGTGCGCAATGATGAATGTTATGTGAACTTTGCAGGCCGTTTAAGCTATGACTTTGATAAGAGATATATAGCTGAATTGGTAGCTTCCTATATGGGAACAGATAACTATGCACGTGGAAATCGTTTTGGTTTCTTCCCTGCATTGTCGGCTGCTTGGGTTGTAAGCAATGAGTCTTTTATGAAGTCATTGGCTTGGGTTGATGCTTTGAAGGTTCGTGCTTCTTATGGTTTAACAGGTAATAATCAAACCTCAGCGCGGTATATTTATAATGAGACATATGGTAATAGCGGGAGTTATCTCTTCGGAACTGGTAGCTCACAGTCCGCTGGTTTCACAGAAAAGACCTTGGCTAACCCTTCCGTTTCATGGGAGAAGAAGCGCATTTTCAATGTAGGAATTGATGCAACCTTATATAAAAACCTATCTATAAACTTTGATATCTTCAATGAAGAGCAATCTGGAATCCTTGCACTTCCTTATTCTCGCATACTCGGTATAGTAGGTGCTTCCTATGGAAACATTCTGCCTTTGATGAATATTGGTAAGGTTTCGAATCATGGTTTTGAGTTCAAAGCACGCTACGAAGGTAAGATTCACGATAAGATCTCATACTTTGCTGAGGCTGGAACATGGTATGCTATGAGCAAAGTAAAGGAACAAGGGGAGGATGTTCAGGCTGAAAGTTATCTCTATAAGAAAGGTAATCCAGTGTGGAAACCTATCGTTTTAGAGGCAGAAGGCTTCTATAGCGTTGATGATTTTGACAGTAATGGTAAGTTGAAAGCTGATCTTCCACAGCCTCAGTTTGGGCATGTTGCACCTGGAGACATTAAGTACAAGGACTATAATGGAGACAAGATCGTCAATGAGAATGATGCACATCCCGTTGGCAATGCTACTGTTCCTGCATGGAATTATATGTTCAGCGGTGGT
>FLSH01001721.1_pt2 | contig 12535 bp, 9 predicted proteins | sample 1550441 | NCBI WGS metagenome assembly FLSH01 (sample SAMEA4031756, study PRJEB14383) | metagenome | biome: human; feature: oral; material: saliva | place: Philippines | collected 2014 | reverse complement strand
ACGGTGCCCTCGGTGACGGACTCGCCCAGAGCGGGCATGCGTACCTCGGTGCCCTGAGCGGGCGCGGTGGCAGGAGTAGCCGGAGCAGCTGCCACGGGAGCCGCCGGAGCGGGAGCTGCCGGGGCGGCGGCAGGAGCAGCAGCGGGGGCCGAGGCCTCGGACGCGTCGCCAATGCGCGCGATCTCGGTGCCGACCTCGACGGTCTCATCCTCGGGAACCAGGATCTCGAGGAGGACGCCGGCGACGGGGGAAGGAACCTCGGAGTCAACCTTGTCGGTGGACACCTCAACGATGGGCTCGTCGAGTTCGACGGTATCGCCGACCTGCTTGAGCCACGTCGTAACGGTGCCCTCGGTGACGGACTCGCCCAGAGCGGGCATAGTCACTGACGTTGCCATGTGTGTTCTCCTAATAAAAGCTGTATCAGTTGTGGACGTGAAGGGGCTTGCCGGCCAGCGCCATAGCTGCCTCGCCGAGCGACTCGTTCTGGCTCGGGTGCGCGTGGATCAGGGACGCGACGTCCGAGGGGTACGCCTCCCAGTTCACCATGAGTTCGCCCTCACCAATCTGCTCCCCGATGCGCGCGCCGATGCCGTGGAAGCCCACGATCGGACCGCCCTCAACCGAGACCAGCTTGATGAGACCCGACGTTGCCAGGATAGACGACTTTCCGTTGCCGGCGAGGTTGTACTCGACCGTGCGCACCTGATCGCCGTACTTCTCGCGGGCCTGCTTCTCCGTCATGCCGACCGAGGCAATTTCAGGTTCGCAGAAGGTCACGCGCGGGATGTCGATGTCGGCCTGCATCGTCGGGTTCAGGCCGGCGATCTCTTCGGCGACGAAGATGCCCTGCATGAAGCCACGGTGGGCCAGCTGGAGGCCGGGGACGATGTCGCCAACCGCGTAGATGTTGCCCACGCCGGTGTGCAGACGATCATTCGTGATGACAAAGCCGCGATCCAACGTGATGCCGACCTGCTCGTAGCCCAGGCCTTCGGTGACGGGGCCACGGCCAACGGCGACCAGGAGAACGTCGGCGTCGAACGCCTTGCCGTCCTCGGTGGTCACGTGTACGCCCTGATCGGACTGCGTCGCGGAGGCAAAACGGGTCTTCGTGTGGAACTTGATGCCGCGCTTGCGGTAGGCGCGCTCGAGCTGCTTGGAGATGGCCTCGTCCTCGTTGTTGGCAAGGTGGGGCAGGGCTTCGATGATCGTGACCTCGGCACCGAAGCTGCGCCACACGGAGGCAAACTCGAGGCCGATGACGCCGCCGCCGAGGATCACGACAGAGGAGGGAACCCAGTCCATCTGGAGCGCCTGATCGGAGGAGATCACGCGGCCACCGATCTCGAGGCCGGGGATCGAACGCGAGTAGGAGCCGGTGGCCAGCACAATGTTGCGGCCGGTGATGCGCTGGCCGCCCACCTCGACGGTGTTGGCGTCAGCGAGGCGACCCCAGCCGGAGATAAGCTCGACCTTGCGGGACTTGAGAAGCCCCTGCAGGCCCTTGTAGAGGCCAGCAATGACCGAGTCACGGTACTTGCCGACCTGGGCCATGTCGATACCGTTGAAGGTGGAGTTGACGCCGAACTTCGCGGACTCGCGCACGGCCTCAGCCGTCTCGGCGGCATGCAGGTACGCCTTCGTCGGGATGCAACCGCGGTGCAGACAGGTGCCGCCCACCTTATCGCCGTCGATAAGGGCGACTGTCATGCCGAGCTGTGCCGCGCGCAGGGCAGTCGCATAGCCGCCGGAACCCGCCCCCAGAATGACGATGTCGTAGGTCGATTCGCTCAAGGTAGATAACTCCTCGTTGATGAGCTTAATGCTCAGATGGTTGTTTTCATGACGGGCCTCACGGTCCATATAGGCCCATTGTCCCACGTTTGTGTGACGCTGTCCCACAGGTCGGTGGGGCGGCTTGGTGCATCGGGCCACACGCATCGCATTCCTCGCGTTGTCATGCGGAACGCGGTGCGACACAACGGACCTGTCGGTAGGATCAAAGCGTGCATGAACAAGACGCGACTCCTGATGTTGGCGACGCTCGCGATAAGCGCCCTCCCTCCCTGGGGCTTGGGCGCATTATCATTGCGTTGTTTTGGCTCCTGGGGGCCTGGATTTTTGTAACGGCTATCGTCGATCTCTTCCATGGGCAGGGCAAGCCTTGGGGTCCGCAGATCGTTGCACTCCTGGCTGGCGTCGACTACCTCGTCGCCGCGACGGCCCTGACCCACAATGGCAAGCGCATGCGACAGGTCGGCTGGGTGAGCATCGGTCTGTCGATCGCCGTGCCGATCATCCTGTGGGTTGCTTCCCTCGGCTTGGACGAACTCAACGTTGCGCGCTCGGCGTGGACCGGCATGGGCGCGGACTTCTACTATCTGCCGTTACTCGTCTCCCTTATTGGGGTCGTGTGGATGTGGCGTTCGAATCCGCGCAGGATCGTGTCGCTCGCCGAACAGGTTGAGCGCTCGAGTTCGCCGTGGAAGGGGCGCTGACCACAGTCTCGTCCCTGAGGTGATCGCGCGTTACGAGGCCCGGCGGAGTAATCCGACCCGGGCCTCGTTCCTGTCTGCGGTTTCTTGTCTGCCAGCGGCTAGACGCCGCCCGGGAAGCCCAGCTGGCGCCACGCCTCGTACAGGACGATCGATGCTGAATTGGCCAAGTTGAGTGAACGCACGCCCTCGCGCATGTGGATGCGAATACGTTTCTCTACGCGCGGGTGGCTCATCGCCTCCTCGGACAGGCCCACCGATTCGCGCCCAAATAGCAGGCCGTCGCCATCCGCGTAGGACACGTCCGAGTACATGGCGCTCGCATGTCCCGTCAGTGCCCACACGCGTCCCGGAACCTGCGCGAGCGCGTCGTCCAGGGATTCATGCACCATGACGTGCGCGAGGTCGTGGTAATCCAGCCCCGCACGGCGCAGCTTCGCATCGTCCATGTCGAAGCCCAGCGGCTTCACGAGGTGCAGCATGGACCCCGTGCAGGCCGACAGACGGATTGCCGCACCCGTGTTACCGGGGATCTCCGGCTCCCAGAAAATGATGTGCAGCATGTCCTCAGGCCTGGTGTGTGACGGTCAGGGTGGCGCGCGCAATCGTGTGCTCGAGCGCCGCGAACGAGGCCATGGCAGGGGTTGCGTCGTCATCGAGGCCCAGGGTGTCCACGTCGAGGGCGTGCACCGTGAAAATGTAGCGGTGTGGGCGGTCACCGGCGGGCGGCGCGGCACCAAAGTAGGAGGCCTCGCCCGCATCACCGCGCAGGTGGAATGCGGGACCGTCGAGGGTTAGGTCGGAGGTGCCGGCACCCTCGTCCAGGTGCGTCATCGATGCGGGGATATCCAGGATCGCCCAATGCCACCAGCCAGAGGGGATCGGGGCGTCTGGGTCGAAGCAGGTCAGCATGAAGCTTGCCGTGCCCTCCGGGAACCCCTCCCACGCCAGGTCGGGGGAGAGCGAGCCTCCGCGCGCGGTGGCCGCCTCCGGCATCGGTGTGCCGTCGGTAAGGGTGGACGAGGTTAGGGTGAAGCTGGGCAGATCGATTCCCTCGAAGGGGGCGGGTGCTGGGGGGCGAGTATCGATGTTCATGTGTGCTCCTTTTCTCTCCTCTCCATTGTTGCGTATGAGATGGGGAACGTGCGCTCGGGACGCAGGTGTGTGAGCGGGGTTCTACACTTCCCGTATCGAACAGATGTTCTATATGTGTTGGGGAAGGAGGAGGGGTGTCCAACGCGCGCGTGCGCCTGCGTAAGGCCCGCGAGGCCTTGAGCTGCGCCGAAAATTCGGTCGGTCTGCGTGGTCGACTCGACGTCAAGGAGAGGTGTTCGACGGGTGGGTTCGTTCCGGTGCTCCTGGGGCCGCAGAAGAGGGGGCAGTTGATTCGGCTCCTCATTGATGTCTGCCCCTCTGAGGGATGGGTTGGCTTATATGGCGTGCGCCATATCGGATGGGAGTGGGCGCAGCGCCAGGGGATGGACTTAGAGCGCGTGCTGGTCCTGAATCCTGATGAGGAGGCGAACGCGGGGCAGCTGTGCGCGCTACTTCTGGAGGGGTGCGACGTCGTGTGCCTGGATCTTCCCCAGCTCTCCCGTACCGAGCAACGAACCCTGGCGGCGCGTGCCCGCTCTCTGGGGCGCACCCTCGTGACACTGCGCATGTGGCCGGGACTCTCGCGCGACGCAGCAGGAGCGGGGAGTATGCGGCTGGTGGTCTAGGTGCGCTACATGGTCTTGTGGATTCCTGACTGGCCTGTCAACTGCCTCGTGGTCGACCTGCCCCCGGGTGGTGTCGGCGCGGTTGTTCATGCTAAGCGCATCGAGGTTGCCAGTGCATCCGCCCGGCGCTGCGGTGTGCGGGCAGGTATGAGTGTGCGCGAGGCGACCTACCTGTGCCCGGAGCTGATCTGTTTACCGCGTGATCCGGACCGTGAGGCCCGCGCTTTCAACGGTGTCATCGATGCCTTCGACACGGTCGCTGCCGGTGTCGAGTGCCTGCGCCCGGGGTTAGCCAGGTGTCGGGCGCGCGGCCCCGCGCGCTGGGCGGGTGGCGAGGAACAGGCAGCCTCCCTACTCGTTGATGCGATTGAAGAGGCTGTGGGTGTCGAATGCTTCGTCGGTATTGCTGACGGGCCGCTGGCCTCGGTGGAGGCCGCCAGGGCGGGGCGAATTGTGCCCGCCGAGGACACGCGATTCTTCCTGTCAGGGATCGGTCTGCCCCGCGCTCTGGGATGCGTGCCGCCGTCGATGCGAGATCGGACTTCTGCCACCGTCGACCTCCTGGCGAGCCTGGGCATCACCAGCTGCGCGGATCTGCTGCAGCTCGGACGAGGCCCTGTCCTCGAACGCTTCGGCGACGTCGGTGAGCGGCTGTGGATCCTGGCCTCGGGAGGCGATGCCGCCGTGTTGTCCAGCGAGCGCGCGCAGTCGGATATTACGGTCGAGTACGACATCGACGGTGGGGGAGAAAGCGTCCAGACCATGACAGTCCCCGTTATCCGCGCAGCCGAGGAGCTCGCTGGCCGACTGTATGGTGCCGCTCTGGTGTCGCACACGCTTCGTATCGACGTGGAGGACGGCGGGGGCGGCTCGCGCAGCCGCACGTGGAGCGGGTGTGACCTGTCGGTGCCCGCCGACATCGCCCTGCGCGTGCGGTGGACTCTCACAGGGTGGATGGCGTGCGACCAGGGACCCTCCGGCGAGGCCCGCTCGATTCGCCTCACGGCCTGCGACCCGTGCCCTGGAATCGACTCCTCGGCCCTGTGGGGGCGCAGCAACAGGAAGTCAGATGTGTCGCGCAGCGCCGTGCGGATCCAGGGACTGGCGGGGCCGGACGCGCTGCTGGTCCCGCGCGTGCAGGGCGGGTACGATCCGCGTAGCCGCATCGTCATGGCGCCCTGGGGCAACCAGGAGCCGCTGCGCTCTCGCGTGGGTGCCTGGGAGGGGGCCGTCGCCGAGCCGCCGTCCACCCTCTTCGACACTCCCATCCCCGTGCTCTTGGTCGCAGAGCCGGGAGCTGGTGGCGACGTGCGCGTCGACCAACGCGGATCATTGACAGCGACCCCCGCCTACCTCCTCACCAAGAACGGCGGGGAGGGGTTACCGGGTCGGCTTCTTCCCTCGGGTGAGTCTTGGGAGCGCTCGCAGTACTCGCCCCAGCTGTGTGCCGGTCAGCGTTGCAGAATCCGCGCTATCGCTGGCCCCTGGCCCGTGGGCGGGTGCTGGTGGTCGGGGGAGCGCGCCCGCGCCTACATGCGGGCCACGCTCGAAGATGGACAGGTAGCGCTTCTCGTGTGGAGTGGGGGTGAGTGGATGGCAGAGGGCCTTGACAACTGACGGTGACGAGTCCAGCGGCCGTGCCGTAGACTGAAAGGATGGTGACCCACGAGTTCAGCGATATCCTCGCATCGATGTCGGACGATGACATCATGGCCCTCGTCGGCCCCGCCACCTGGGCAAACGGCCTGCGTTTGGAACGCAATGGAGCGGTGAAAGAGCTGCTCTGGGACCAATCCGAGGACCATCTTGAGGCCCGCGTCAAAGACAAGGGACTGACATATCGTGTACGGATCGCTCACGGTGCGCTTCGCCCATCACTCGCATGCGCCTGCTCCTTGCGTTCGGATTGTCCGCACGCCGTGGCGGTGCTGATCGCTGCGCGCGCCGAGGCGCTCGAGAGCAGGGGGGCCGTGCCCGAGTGGAGTCGCGTCCTCGAGCAGGTGCTGGGCATATCTCATGAACGCGGCGGGGATCCGCTGGCACTCGTTATCGATGCGCACGATCCGAGCGTGGCGGTGTCGTTGATCCCGCTGCGCAGGGGAGCCTCGTCGGCGTGGAGTGCGAAACGGGCGTCGTGGCTGGACCTGACGGCGACGCAGTGGGAGTCGGTGACGGATGGTTTGGATCCGACTCACGTGTCGCTGCTGCGTGAGGGGTATCGGCTCTCGCGTGAGTCGCGTTCGTGGCATGCGCGCACAGAGGTGACGCTCAGTTCGCTCGGCGAGCATGCGTACGCGTGGCTCGCGCGCCTGGTGCGCGCGGGGGTGGAGCTTTTTGCGTCGGTGGACGGACGTGAACCTTTCGTACTGTCGCATGCCACGTGGGATGCGGATATTGACGTGAGGACCTCCGAGGAGGGCCTTGAGATGCGGGTTGTCGCTCGCAACGGCGATCAGGTCGTCGCACACCCGCGCATTGACCGCGACACGGGGTTGCTGTTGCTTGACGGGGGGATGCGCGCGGCGCGCATCGAAGGCTTGAAGGCGTTGGAAGGGTTCCCGCTGGATCGACCGCTGGTTGTTCCAGCCGCAGATGTGGCGGAATTCCGCGGGACGTGGCTGACGGCGCTACGTCGGCGTTTCGTCATGAGTTCTTCAGATGGGAGCTTCGACGCCGATGCGACACCGCAGGTCACGGTTGTGGGCACGCTGCGTTGCGACGAGAACTCCGTCGTCGTGCGCTGGTGGGCGGAGTACGAGGAGGGGCGCTCGCGCTCGCGTGCCCCGCTCGCCCACAGCATGGGGGACGAGGCTGTGGCCACCCTCGCGGATCGCGTCAACAGGTGGGGAATCTCGGTGGGAGCAGACCTGTGGACGCCGTTGCCGGGTTTGGGGCGCATCGACCCGTGGCGCGTGCCGGAGTTCCTCTCAACCGTCGTTGATCGCGAGAGCGTGGACGGCCTCGTGTGGGACGTCGCGCAGGATGTGCGCGCCATCGAGGTGTCGCAAGACGGGATGGATGTGGACGTGTCCGTCGAGAGCACGGAGTCGGATTGGTTCGATCTGAACGTGCGCGTGCGCGTTGGCGACCATCTGCTGAGCGTACGTGAGGCGTTGGAGGCGATCGCACGCGGTGACGACTATGTTGAGGCCCACGGTGTGTGGGTGCGTCTGGACGGCCCGCGCATCCGCGCGCTGGCTACTCTGCTGGACGAGGCTCGGTCCCTTGCGGGGTGGGAGGGCGAGGGCCTGCGCCTCACTCCCGTGCAGGTGGGCCTCTACGAGCTCTTCGAGAAGCAGGCCGACTCAGTGTCGCTCTCGGCGTCGTGGCGCACGCGTATCGCCGCGCTGCGTGGCGAGCACTCGGACAATGGGCTGGCTCCCATCCCTGCCCTGGCCTCGCTTCTACGCCCCTATCAGCGGCACGGGCACGCCTGGCTGACCTCGCGTCTATCCGCCGGACTGGGTGGTGTCCTGGCCGACGACATGGGCCTGGGCAAGACCGTGCAGATCCTGTCGGCGATCGCGTCCCTGCGCGCGGCGGAGGTGGGGCGCGGCCCGGTCCTCGTGGTCGCTCCTACCTCGGTCGTGGGTGTGTGGGCGGAACAGGCCGCGACGTTCACGCCCGGCCTGCGCGTGCGTTGCGTCGCTGAGACCGCCGCGCGACGAGGAACGACGATCCGCGAGGAGGCCGAGGCCTGCGACATCGTCGTTACCTCCTATACGTTGGTGCGCCTCGAAGCCGAGCAGTGGCGCGAGGTCGCCCTGTCCGGCGTCGTCATCGACGAGGCGCAGGCGGTCAAAAATCCCCGCACGGCAATATACCGCGCACTGCGCGACATGGATGCCCCCTGGCGTCTGGCAGTGAGCGGCACCCCCATCGAGAATTCCCTGGGCGACCTGTGGTCTCTTCTGTCCTTGACATGCCCGGGGCTGCTGCCCCCGTGGGAGGCCTTCACCCAGAAGGTGCGCAGACCCATCGAGGGTGGGGATCCCGACATGCTCGCGCGCCTGACCTCCTACGTTGCCCCCTTTATCCTGCGGCGCACGAAGGAACAGGTGGCCACCGACCTGCCCGACAAGATCGTCGACGTCGTGCGCGTCGAGCTGGGCAAGGAACATCGCCACATCTACGACCAGTATCTGGCCCGCGAGCGCGCCCGCATCCTCGATTTGCTGGTGGATCCGGACGCGAATCGCATGAGCGTTCTGGCATCGATCACGAGGCTGCGTCAGCTCGCGCTCGACCCGGCCCTGGTGGAGGAGTCCTATGCACATGTGGGGTCGGCGAAGGTGGAGTACGTGGCGGACCGCCTCGACGAGATCGTGCCGCTGGGCCACCGTGCGCTGATTTTCAGCCAGTTCACGTCGTTCCTGGCGCGTATTCGGCACGTGCTGGAGCGGCGTGGCGTGTCGGTTGTGCAGTTGGACGGCTCGACCCGCAACCGGGCGGAGGTTATCGAGCGCTTCCGTTCGGGTGAGGCACCGGTGTTCCTCATTTCTCTCAAGGCGGGTGGGTCGGGCCTGACCCTGACGGAGGCGGATTATGTCTTCGTCATGGATCCGTGGTGGAATCCGGCTGCTGAGGAGCAGGCGATCGACCGCGCGCACCGCATTGGTCAGACGAAGAAGGTGAATGTCTATCGTCTGGTTGCCGCTGACACGATCGAGGCGAAGGTTGTGGAGTTGCAGGACCGTAAGCGTCGGCTCATTTCCTCGGTGATGAATGGGACGGGTGCCAGTGCGTCACTCAGCGCCGCGGACCTGCGGGGGCTGCTTGACTAGCGCTCGGTCGGCTTGCCGCTTCCGGGGCTCACAGCGACCTTGAGGCCGGCGCGCGAGCGTACGGCGTCGAGCGCGGCGTCCACCTGGGTGAGGGGGAACTCATGGGTGATGAGTGGGGACAGGTCGAGCGCACCCGTTGAGAGGGCGGCAACGGCGGCCGCGTAGTCCTCCAGGGTGGCGTTCGCGCTACCCGAGATGGTGAGCTCTCGGTAGTGGATCAGGTTCGGGTCGATCTGGGCGAGCGTTCCTGCGGGGAAGCCCGCGAAGCAGGAGATGTAGCCGCCAATGGCGGTGCACTGGGCGGCGATGGGGACGAGGCCGGGATCGCCTACCGCGATGATGACGACGTCCGCGCCAGCTCCACCGCTCCACTCGCGGACCGTCGCGACGAGTTCATCGCCCTGTGAGGCGGTCACGGTACTCGCGCCGAGGGCGAGCGCAGGATCCAAACGCGCGGGTCGCCCGCACGCCATGACGGACGCGCCCGCGGCGGCAGCGAGCGCGCAGTGGATGAGGCCGATGGGGCCTGTGCCCAGGATGAGGACACGCGAGGTTGAGGTGATGGGGAGGCGAGTTCGGGCACGCAGGCAGCATGAGAGGGGTTCGGCCAGGGCCAGGAGTGGTGGCGCAATCTCGCGGGCGCTGGGGGTGATGCATGCCAGCGCCCGTTCGGGTACGCGGATAACGTCGGCGAGTCCTCCGTCCACTCCGGTTCCAAAGAGCGCCATGTTCGCGCAGACGTTTGAACGTCCGGCCGTGCAGGGCACGCAATGGCCGCAGGCAATTTCCGGGGCGAGGCCCACCTGGGTTCCCGGTGCGGGCGCGTCGATTCCTGGGCGAAGGTCCACGCCGAGCTTCCACACGCGCGCGGCGATCTCGTGGCCGAGGATCACGCCGGGGGTGACGCCGTGCGTCTTTTGTCCGGTGACGATACGCAAGTCCGTGCCGCACAGAGTCGTGGCTTCGACTCTCAGGAGGACGTCGCGCGGCCCCAGGATTGGCAGTGGGCGGCGAACCAGGGTGAGGGAGCCGGGGGAAGGAAGCGACGCTGCGAGCATGGAATCCATGCGACCAGGATAGGGCTTGTAGATCTCGGAGGAGATTCGGTTGTACGGAGGTAATGCAGGCCAACACAGCATTATCGAACATATGTTCGATATGATGGATGGGTGACCAATGAACCCCGATACGCCGAACTGCACGCTCACAGTGCGTTCACCTTCCTGGAGGGCACCGACGAGCCTGCGGATATGGTCGCGCAGGCTTCACGCTTAGGCTTGGATGCTCTCGCTATTCTCGACGTCGACGGCATGTACTCGACTGTGCAGACCACGATGGCGGCGCGCAGCTGCGGCCTGCCGATTGTCTACGGGGCCGAGATCACCCTGGACCCGAGCACGCTGCGAGCAGTCGTTCCAGGCGCTCAGGCGAGTGGCTGGGGACTCGCCCCCGGCGCGGAGGAGCCAGGTATCCGTCTCCCCATCCTGGCCTCAAGCCCCCACGGCTACGAAAACCTCGTCGGCATGATGAGCGAGCGCGCGCTGTCACAGACAGGGGAGCGCGCTCCACGTTTTACCCTCGAGGACGTAAGCGAGGCTGGCGCTGACCTGCTCATCATGACCGGGGGGAGGCGCGGACCCCTCATGCGCGCCCTATACACCGGTGGTCCCACATGGGCGCGGCGCGTGGCCGGTGCGCTCGCGGAGGCTGTTGGAGGGGTGGATCACCTCCTCATCGAGTGGCAGGCAGCAGCCGGAGACGGCCTCGACGCGGGAGACACTCTCGCCGAGCTTGCACAGGGGATGGGGGTTCGACTGCTCGCCACGACGGGTGCGCGAATGTCTGCACCTTCCAAGCGTGCCCTCGGTGACATCCTTGCGGCGACCCGTCTGCGTTCCTCGTTGGACGAGGCCGTGGCTCACCTCGGAGCACATCGGCCCTTCCTACGTTCACCCGCAGAGATGGCCCGTCTGCATGTCGCTCACACCGAGGCGCTCGTGCACTCCTGCGAGGTCGCGGAGGAAGCGTCCTTCGACCTGCGTCTCGTCGCTCCCCGGCTTCCGCGCATCCACGTCCCAGAGGGATACTCTTCTGGCAGCTGGCTCGCCTATCTCGCTCACGAGGGGGCCCGCGAGCGCTACGGACCGCGGGAGGAAGCCCCGCGGGCATGGGAGACGATTGACCGCGAGCTAGGCATTATCGAGCGCCTCGGATTCGAGGGGTACTTCCTGATCGTCAAGGAAATCGTCGATTTTTGTTGCCAGCGCGGCATCTTGTGTCAGGGGCGGGGCAGTGCCGCAAACTCGGCTGTGTGCTTTTGCCTGGGCATCACGGCGGTGGACGCGGTGCGCCACAACCTCCTTTTCGAGCGCTTCCTGTCGGACGCGCGCTCGGGGCCGCCCGACATCGATATCGATATCGAGGCCTGTAGGCGTGAGGAGGTTATCCGGCACATCTACGACCTCTACGGGCGCGACCGCGCGGCACAGGTCGCTAACGTCATCACCTATCGACCACGTTCGGCGATGCGTGACGCGGCGCGGGCGCTGGGATACCCGGCGGGCAGTGCGCAGGCGTGGTCGCGGGGAAAGGGGGAAGTGCCAGCACTCGTTGGCGACGCCGCCCGGGCTCTGTTGCGCCTGCCCCGGCACATGGGTATCCATTCGGGCGGTATGGTGCTCACCGACCAGCCGGTCTCTCGTATCTGTCCGGTGGGATGGGCTGCCATGGAGGGACGCACGGTGTTGCAGTGGGATAAGGAGGATTGCGCGGACGCTGGTCTGGTCAAGTTTGACTTGCTCTCCCTCGGTATGCTCACGGCGCTGCGCGTCGCCTTTGACGAACTACAAGCTGACGACATTCGAGCGGATGGACCGGCGAATCCACACGTGCGCGGGTGGGCACCACGCTCGCTGCGTGGACGCCGGGATCAGCCTCTGGGGTTGCATACCCTGCCAGAAGAAGACCCGCGTGTCTACGACCTGCTCTGCGCCGCCGACACCGTGGGTGTGTTTCAGGTCGAGTCGCGCGCGCAGATGAATACGCTGCCGCGCCTCAAACCGCGCTGTTTCTACGACATCGTCGTCGAAGTAGCACTCGTGCGCCCCGGCCCCATTCAGGGGCATGCGGTCAACCCCTATCTGCGTCGGCGTGCGGGACGTGAGCCGGTCACCTACCTGCACCCGCTCCTCGAACCCGCGCTGCGCCAAACCCTCGGGGTGCCCCTCTTTCAGGAGCAGCTCATGCGCATTGCCACGGACGCCGCTGGCCTGTCTGGGGCACGCGCTGACCAGCTGCGCCGAGCGATGGGTGCCAAGCGTAGCCCCGAGCGCATGGAAGCCCTCAAGGGAGAACTCATGGCGGGCATGGAAGAGCGCGGGATCGACACGCTCACGCGCGAACGCATCTTCGATCAGCTCAAGGCCTTCGCGGACTTCGGTTTCCCCGAGTCGCACTCTTTTTCTTTCGCGCACATCGTCTACGCCTCCGCGTGGCTCAAGGTTCACGCGCCCGAGCATTTTTACGCGGCGAT
>FLSH01000514.1_pt1 | contig 12541 bp, 11 predicted proteins | sample 1550441 | NCBI WGS metagenome assembly FLSH01 (sample SAMEA4031756, study PRJEB14383) | metagenome | biome: human; feature: oral; material: saliva | place: Philippines | collected 2014 | reverse complement strand
CGCCCCCGTGGCTCCCGCCGCTCCGGTCGCCCCCGCGGCCCCCGCTGCCCCCACGACTCCCGTCGATCCTTTCCCGAACGCCTCCACGCTTGCGGCGGCCGCTTCAAGTGCACCCGTCGTCGCAACCCCCGCGGCCGCGACCGGCAGCGCCTACGTGACCCCGATCGTGCGCAAGCTTGCCCGCGATCTCGGCGTTGACCTGGCCAGCGTGTCGGGCACCGGCGTCGGTGGTCGCGTGCGTCGCGAGGACGTCGAGGCCGCGGCTGCTGCCGCGCGCGCCGCAGCGGCGACTCCCGCCGCTCCCGCCTCGGCACCGGACGCACCCGCCGCCGCGAAGGCCGCCGCCGTTCGCGAGCCGTCGCCCCTGCGCGGCACGACCGAAAAGATGACCCGCCTGCGCCAGACCATCGCGCGCCGCATGGTCGAGTCGCTCCAGACCGCGGCTCAGCTGACCACGGTCATCGAGGTCGACGTCACCAAGGTCGCCGCGCTTCGCGCCCGCTCGAAGGATGCCTTCCTGGCCACGCACGGCACGAAGCTGACCTTCCTGCCCTTCTTCGTGAAGGCGGCGACGGAGGCTCTCGCCTACCACCCGAAGATCAACGCGACCATCAACGACAAGGAGGTCACGTACTTCGATCACGAGCACGTGGGCATCGCCGTTGACACGCCGCGTGGCCTGCTCGTCCCGGTCATGAAGAATGCGGGCGAGAAGGACATCCCCGCCATCGCCGCGTCCATCAACGACCTGGCGGCACGCACCCGCGACTCGAAGATTGGCCCCGACGAGCTGTCCGGTTCCACCTTCACGGTCACGAACACCGGTTCGGGTGGCGCGCTCTTCGACACGCCGGTTCTCAACATGCCTGAGACCGCGATCATGGGCGTCGGCACGATCGTCAAGCGCCCCGTCGTGATGAAGGGGGCCGACGGCGGCGATGTCATCGCGATCCGCTCGATGGTCTACCTGTCGCTGTCCTACGACCACCGCCTGGTCGACGGCGCGGATGCGTCGCGCTTCCTCATGGACGTGAAGAAGCGCTTGGAGGAGGGTGCGTTCGAGGCCGACCTGGCTCTCTGATCCTCTTCTACGCGCGGTGATGGGGTGGGCCCGCGGGCCCACCCCATCACCGCATTGCCACGCTACTCCTCGCGCCCCGACTCGGCTTGCTCCGAGTCGGATGGTGCCGCAGTGGCCGCGACGACCTTGCGGGACACAGGATCGACCCTCAGGGTGAGGGTGGCGGAGTTTGGCGCCCCGTGCTGGTCGCAGGTCGCTTCCACGCAGGTGCGCGACTCCAGGATGCTCAGGGTCGCGCTCACGTCAATAGCTCCGGGTTCGCAGGAGACAACGGAGACGTTCTCGACATGCGACACGAGTGCTTCGACGCGCACCCCACTCGATTGCATCGACTCGATCCGGTCGGTGTCCTGATCGAGCAGCTCTCCGCCGAGGACGGCGTCGAGTCCCGAGGCATCTCCCGCGATAACCGCCTGGTCGCGTGTCTCGATCGCGTGATTGATCAGATCGGTCACAGCCGTCACATCGCACGGGTCCGCCGGGGGCTCAGACTGAGACTGAATGCTCTCCCCCTCGCTCGGCCTCGCCCTCGAAGTCAGGGCGCGCCATCCCGCGTAACCGCCGACACCGAGAGCGAGGACGAGCACCGCGATTCCACCGACGAGCGCCGCCCTGGTGCGGCTCCGGCCTCCTGTTTCGGTGGTGCCCATTTCTCCTGCGTGCGTTCGCCTCCTCGTCCGCCGCGTGTGTCCCTCGTCTTCGACGGCCGTGTCTTCGCGCAGGGCAGCCGCCCGAAGGTCCGCGATGACCTGTTCGGGATCAACGGGCTCGCGAGCAATGACGTGTTCCTCGGGGTCGGCGAGCACTGGGGTCGCCCCCGATGCCACGGCGGCGGCGACATCGTCGTAGCCGAGCTGCGCCAAGACCTCGTCCATCTCGAGGAGCGAGGCGATTCGGCGCAGGCATTGACGATCTCCCTCCATGCCGGCGCTGTCCATGCTCCACCCGGGCGTCCCCTCTCCCTCGCCGATCTCGTCGATGAGATCGATGATGACCGCTCTGCCCTGCGGCGTCACCATGATGTTTGCGGGCGTGAGGTCGCCGTGGACGATACCCGCCGCGTGAAGGGCACCCAGGCCAGCGGCAATTCCCTCGATGATTTGGCGTCGGGTTGCCTTGGGGCGCAGGTCCGCCGATCCGATCTCGACATCCAGCGGCCGACCGTGGACGTAGTCATAGACGATGGCCCAGCGACCGTCGTCGGATTGGACGACGTCACGCAACGCGACGACGTGATGCGACGACACACGCGCCCATGCCTTCCACCGCGCGAGGCAGCGGCGCCCATCGTCTGCGGAGCGCAGGGCGATGAGCGCCTCCCCGGCGTTCGTTCGTGTCCTCCACAGCGGGCCACGGGCACCGATGTGGAACACCTGACCAATGTCATATCCCCCGATATCCATACGGTCATTGTCTAAACTCACTCAATGTGATGCAACTCATCTCACATAGTGCTCGGTCGGGTGCGCGGACCCTGTCGGGGTGTTAGCACGTAGAATGGTGGTGCTATGAGTGAAAAGAATCCCCCTGCGAAGAGGCGCTTCTACCAGAACGTGCTCGACGCGTATCGACTGACTGCACGCACGTATCCGGCACTGCCGTGGATCCTCCTGGGAGCGGCCGCGCTTGTCATCGCCGTGTTTATGCTGCTGGCGTTCCTGACGAACACATCCTGGATCGGCTGGCTCGTCATCGGCATCATGGGTTCCATCACCGCCGCCCTGGCGATCCTGAGCTTCCTGGCCCGCCGCGCGCTCTATGCGCAGGTCGAAGAAACCGCCGGGGCCGTGAAGGTCGCGCTCTCCCAGATTCAGCGAGGCTGGATCATCCCCGAACAGCCGGTCGCCTTCACGCGCGAGCAGGATCTGGTCTGGCGCATCGTCGGACGCCCGGGCGTCGTCCTCATCTCCGAGGGACCCGCGTCCCGCGTGCGCCCGCTCCTGCAGTCCGAGGCCAAGCGCGTCACCAAGGTGATGCGAAACGTTCCCGTCCACCAGATTCAGGTGGGTCGAGAGGATGGCCAGACAGCCTTGAAGGACCTGCAGCGCGCCCTGCGTGGCCTGAAGAACGTCCTGACTGCGGAGGAGGTTCCGCAGGTGTCGGCGCGCATCAACGCGCTGCGTTCGAATGAGCCTCCCATCCCCAAGGGCATCGATCCCCTGCGCGCCCGCGCGTCGCGCCGGGCGCTGCGCGGAAACTAAGACGCGCAGTCAAGTGGGCGAGCACAGTGTGCTCGCCCACTTTCGTATCCGGGATGTGAGACTCCCTCGACACGCATAGTATGCGTCTGCTTGCATATTCAGTATCGACGATCCGCAACAATACAGATACTGAGGAACATAACCATGCACTCGACAAAGATACTCGCAGCCCTGACGGCAACCACGGCGGCGGTTGCGCTGACCGCATGCGCGGACCCGACGACAAACTCGACCACGACCGAACAGAGCAACTCCTCCACCGCCGCATCGACGACGCACTACGACGTCTCGGCCATTCCCACGGTTGACGAGATCGCGGCCCTCGTCCCCGACGAGATCAGGAAGCGGGGCACGCTGCGCAACGGCGCATCGACCGGCTACGCCCCCGCCGAGTACATGGCTGCCGATGGGCAGACCCCCATCGGCTACGACATCGACATCAACAGGGCGCTTGCGAAAGTCATGGGCCTTCAGGAGGGGACGACGAAGCACTCCGAGTTCCCGACGATCATCCCCGCACTGGGCACGAAGTTCGACGTGGGCCTGTCCTCCTTTACGATCACCTCCGAGCGTGAGCAGCAGGTCAACATGATCTCCTACCTCAACGTGGGATCGGCGTGGGGCGTCGCGCAGGGGAACCCGAAGAATTTCGACCCCTCCAACCCGTGCGGCATGACGATCGCCGTTCAGACCGGCACCGCCCAGGAGACCTACGCAAACGATCTGTCCAACCAGTGCGTGGCCGACGGGAAAGAGAAGATCACGGTCATGCCGCACGAACTCCAGACCGACATTGCCACCAAGCTTATATCCGGCCAGTACGACGCAACCCTGGCCGACTCGACCGTCATCGGCTACACGAGCGCGCAGTCGGGCGGAAAGATCGTCCAGCTCGGAGACACCTTCGAATCCGCACCCCAGGGCGTCGCGGTGAGCAAGGATGATGCAGCGCTGACCGAGGCGGTCCAGAAGGCCATGCAGTACCTCATGGACAACGGCTATCTCACCGACATCCTCGCGACCTACGGCGCAGACAGTGCAGCTCTGACGAGCGCGGACGTCAACCCCGCCGTCGACTGATCGCGTGACACTCAACGCATAATATGCACCATTATGCATATAGGCGCATAATGGTAGCAACGCAGGGGCACTCAGCCCCACCCCATCGGAAGGCACATCATGACCATCACGAAGGCACACGCTCTCATCGCTCTCGCAGCCGCGGCCGCACTCCCGCTGGCCGCCTGCGCTGACCCGACCACGTCCTCGAACGGACCGTCCACCGGGGCGAACGCTTCCAGCTCGAGCGCTGCCATGACCTCGTACGACGTCTCGGCGATCCCCACGGTCGACGAGATCGCCGCCCTGGTGCCCGACGACGTTGCGAAGCGAGGAACCCTGCGCAACGGCGCCTCCGCGGACTACGCCCCCGCCGAGTTCCTCGGCGACGACTCCCAGACCCCCCAGGGCTACGACGTCGACATCAACCGCGCCCTCGCCAAGGTCATGGGCCTGAAGGAAGGCACCACCAACCACGCGGAGTTCCCGACGATCATCCCGGCCCTCGGCACCAAGTTCGACGTGGGCATCTCCTCCTTCACGATCACCTCCGAGCGCGAGGAGCAGGCCAACCTGATCTCCTACGTCCAGGTCGGATCCGCCTTCGGCGTCGCCAAGGGCAACCCGAAGAACTTCGACCCGACCAACCCCTGCGGCACCACGATCGGCGTCCAGACCGGCACCGCTCAGGAAGACTACGCGAACGAGCTGTCCGAGAAGTGCGTGGCCGACGGCAAAGACAAGATCACGATCATGCCGCACGACCTGCAGACCGACATCACCACCAAGGTGATCGGCGGCCAGTACGATGCGACCTTCGCCGACTCCACCGTCATCGGATACACGGCTTCCCTCTCGGGCGGCCAGATCGAGCAGGTCGGCGACGTCGTCGAGTCCGCCCCCCAGGGCGTGGCCGTCAACAAGGATGACGCCCAGCTCACCGAGGCGGTCCAGAAGGCCATGCAGTACCTGATGGACAACGGCTACCTCGCCGACATCCTCGACTCCTACGGCGCGAAGGAAGCCGCCCTGACGACGGCGGAACTCAACCCGGCAACCACCGACTGAGGCTCACATGGCACACATGAAAGACGGCGTCGAGCTGCTCGATGCCAAACCCGTCCCCCGGCCGGGGAGGTGGGTCAGCGCGATCATCGTCGCGATCCTCGCGGCAATGGCCATTCACGGCCTGATCACCAACGTGAATTTCCAATGGAACGTCGTGTTCCAGTGGCTCTTCTCCGCCTCGATCATGCAGGGCGTCGCCTTCACGATCATCCTGACGGTCCTCGCGATGGCGGTGGGCACGGTCCTCGCCATCACGATGGCGATCATGCGCCAGTCGGTCAACCCGGTCCTGCGCTGGGTGGCGATGGCCTACATCTGGTTCTTCCGCGGGACGCCTATCTACACGCAGCTGATCTTCTGGTCGCTGCTGCCCACGCTCTACCCGTCACTGTCCGTTGGGGTGCCGTTCCTTGGCACGCTGTGGGGCTGGGAGGTCAGCTTCAATACGGCGACCTACTTCACGCCGTTCTGGATGGCGTTCGTGGGCCTGGGCCTCAACGAAGGCGCGTACCTCGCGGAGATCATGCGCGCGGGCCTGCTGAGTGTCTCGAAGGGCCAGTGGGAGGCGGCGACGGCCCTGGGCATGCCGCGGGCGACGATCTTCCGCAGGATTATCCTGCCCCAGGCGATGCGCGTCATCGTGCCCCCGATCGGCAACGAGACGATCTCGATGCTCAAGACCACCTCGCTCGTGTCGGCGATTCCCTTCACGCTTGAGCTCACCTTCATCGCGCGTCAGCGCGGCCAGGCGACCTTCGCCCCCGTGCCGCTCCTGATCGCAGCCGCGATCTGGTACCTGGTGATTACGAGCCTGCTGATGGTCATCCAGTCGATGATCGAAAAGCACTTCGGCAAGGGCTTCGAGCGCCGCGACAACGCCGGCGCGCATGCGTCCACCGGCGAGGATAGCTCGGATGGGGACGACAAGAAGATGAGCACGCACAAGTTTTTGGATGTGACACCATGACGGACAAGGCTGTGGAGACGACGACCGATGCGACGCCGATGGTGTCCGTGCGTGGCGTCCATAAGTTCTTCGGCGACCTGCACGTGCTGCGGGGCATCGACCTGGACATCGCGCCGGGCGAGGTGTGCGTGATCCTGGGGCCGTCGGGTTCGGGTAAGTCCACGCTGCTGCGCTGCTTGAATCTGCTGGAGAAGATCAGCGCGGGTCGCGTGTACGTCGATGGGGAGCTGCTGGGCTATCGCGAGTATGCGGGCGGCGCGCTCTTCGAGCGCCACGACAGGGAGATCGCCGCGCAGCGTTCCCGCATCGGCATGGTGTTTCAGCGCTTCAACCTGTTCCCCCACATGACGGCCCTGGAGAACGTGATGGAGGCGCCCGTTCAGGTGCTCAAGCGTTCGAAGAAGGAGGCCCGCGTGCAGGCCCTGGAGCTCCTGGATCGTGTGGGCCTGGCGGATCGCGCGGACCACTACCCCGCCGAGCTGTCGGGCGGCCAGCAGCAGCGTGTGGCGATCGCCCGTGCGCTCGCGATGGATCCGGACATCATGCTCTTCGATGAGCCCACCTCCGCGCTCGACCCGGAGCTGGTCGGCGAGGTCCTCCAGGTCATGCAGGATCTGGCGGCGTCGGGCATGACGATGGCCGTGGTCACCCACGAGATCGGGTTTGCTCGGGAGGTCGCCGATCAGGTGGTCTTCATGGACGGCGGCGTGATCGTCGAGGCGGGCGCTCCCGCGGACGTCATTGACAACCCCACGGAGGACCGCACGAAGGAGTTCTTCTCCAAGGTCCTGTGACAGGTGCGACGAGGCCGGGGCTGGTTTCTTCCAGTCCCGGCCTTTGTCGTGGGCTGCGCCGCCTCAGGTGAGGGTGACGAGGTCGAGGTAGCTGTCGTCCCAGAGGTCCTCGTCGGCGTCCGGCAGGAGCAAGACGCGCTGCGGGTTGAGCGCGGTGACGGCACCGGGGTCGTGGGTGACGAGGATGACGGCGCCCTCGTAGTCGCGCAGGGCGGCGAGGATCTCCTCGCGTGAGGCGGGGTCGAGGTTGTTGGTGGGCTCGTCGAGCAACAGGACGTTGGCGCCGGAGACGACGAGGGTGGCCAGGGCGAGGCGGGTCTTTTCGCCGCCGGAGAGCACGGAGACGGGCTTGTCGACGTCGTCGCCCTGGAAGAGGAACTGTCCGAGGATGTTGCGCACGTGCGTGTCGTCGAGTGTGGGGGCGGCCTCGGCCATGTTCTCGCGGATCGTGCGGGTGTCGTCGAGGGTTTCGTGCTCCTGGGCGTAGTAGCCGAGCTTGAGGCCGTGGCCGGGGATGACCCGGCCGGAGTCGGGTTCCTCGATGCCGGACAGGAGGCGCAGCAGCGTGGTCTTACCGGCGCCGTTGAGGCCCAGGACGACGACCTTGGAGCCGCGGTCGATGGCCAGGTCGACGCCGGTGAAGACTTCGAGGGAACCGTAGGACTTGGACAGGCCCTCGGCGGTGAGCGGCACGCGGCCGGAGGGAGCGGGGTCGGGGAAGCGCAGGCGCGCGACCTTGTCCTGAACGACCTCGCCTCCCGCCTGGGCGAAGAGTTCTTCGGCGCGGCGCAGCATCTGCTGGGCGGCGACGGCCTTGGTGGCCTTGGCCCTCATCTTTTCGCCCTGGGCCTTGAGGTGCTCAGCCTTCTTCAGGGCGTTGGCGCGTTCCTTGCGGCGGCGCCGCTCGTCCTCCTCGCGCTGCTTGAGGTAGGCGGCCCAGCCGAGATGGTAGATGTCGACGTGGGCGCGGTTGGCGTCCAGGTAGAACACCTGATTGACGGTGTCACCCAGCAGCTTGACGTCGTGGGAGATGATCAAGACGCCACCGGGGAAGGTCTTGATCCAGTCGCGCAGCCACACGATAGAGTCGTGGTCGAGGTGGTTGGTGGGCTCGTCGAGGAGGAGCACGTCGGCGTTGGAGAAGAGCACGCGGGCGAGCTCGACGCGGCGGCGCTGGCCGCCCGAGAGCGTGTCGAGCCTCTGATCCAGGACGCGATCCTCGAGGCCGAGGGAGTGGGCGATCTGTGCGGCCTCCGCGTTGGCTGCCCAGCCGCCCGAATTCGTGAACTGCTGATCGAGCTTCACGTAGCGTTCCATGGCCCGCTGCTGGCGGGCGCCCTCGGTCGTGGACATCTCGTGCTCTGCCTTGCGAATGCGCGCAATGATCGAGTCGATGCCGCGCACGGAGATGATGCGGTCACGGGCCAACATCTGCGGGTCGCCGACGTGCGTGTCCTGCGCGAGGTAGCCGATGGTGCCGTTGGAGGTGATCGTGCCGGTGTACTCGGCCGCTCCCCCACGGTCGGCTTCGCCGGCGAGCAGGCGCATCGTCGTGGTCTTTCCGGCGCCGTTGCGCCCCACGAGGCCGATGCACATTCCTTTGTCGATGCGGAAGCTCGCGTGGTTGACGAGTTCACGGGCACCGATTCGCAGCGAGAAGTCCTGGACGTTAATCACGCTCCAAGAGTAGAGGGAGGGACCGTTGTGGGCGAATCAACCCGCCCCGGCGAGGCCCTGTTGGGTCACACGGCACCTTTTCCGGGCACAATGGGTGGTGAATATAACCGTTACAGTGCTCGTAAGTGAGGATTTCATCCCATGACAGATAGCCCGGTCCCGTCTGGATCGGCGCGCCCCGCGCGCGCCCTCGACATCATTTCGGTCGCGTTCGTCGCGCTGCTGCTTATCTCCAATATCGCAGCGACGAAGGCTTTCATGGTGGGTTCTTCCTCCCACTATTTGATTTTCGATGGGGGCGCCATCCTCTTCCCGCTCACCTACATCATCGGCGACGTCCTGTCCGAGGTGTATGGTTTTGCTCGCGCGCGGCGGGTCATCATCATGGGTTTCGTGGCCTCGTTCCTGGCCTCTCTCACGTTCTTTATCGTCCAGTACCTGCCCCCGGCCCCCGACTACCAGAACCAGGACGCCTTCGCCGCGGTCTTGGGCGTCGTCTGGCGCGCGGTCCTGGCCTCCCTGGTCGGTTACCTGGCGGGTCAGCTCCTGAACTCCTACGTGCTCGTGTGGATTCGGCGCAAGTGGGGCGCCAGGCACCTGTGGGCCCGCCTCATCGGTTCGACGATCGTCGGCGAGGCCGCGGACACGATCCTGTTTTGCACGATCCTGTTCTACGGCGAGATGACGCTGGGCAACTTCATCAACTACACGGTGACCGGGTACTTCTACAAGGTGCTCCTCGAGGTCGTTCTTCTCCCCGTCACCTATCCGGTGATCGCGGCCATCCGTCGCAGCGAGGGCCTGAAGAAAGACGAGGTGTTTGATCGATGAAGGACAACTGGCTCTCCGCCCCCACTCCCGAGCAGGTCGCGCCCTTCCCTGCCCCGGCCTCGTCGGGAGCCCACCGCCCCGACCGCGGATTCGAGGTCGGCACGCGCCTGGGCACCGAGCGCGGCCTGGGGCGAACCGGCGTCATTCACACCGCGCACGGCACCATTGCCACGCCGGCCTTCATTCCCGTGGGAACCAAGGCGAACGTCAAGGCGCTCACCCCGGAGATGGTGCGATCGCTCGGCGCCCAGGCGGTGCTGGCCAACGCCTATCACCTCTACCTCCAGCCGGGCTCCGACATCGTCGACGAGGCCGGCGGCTTCGCGTCCTTCATGAACTGGGCGGGCCCGACCTACACGGATTCGGGCGGCTTCCAGGTCCTCTCCCTGGGCGCTGGCTTCAAGAAGGTCCTCTCACAGGAGTTTTCCGGCCACGCCGATCCGAGCGACCCGGCCGTCCAGATGCAGGCGATCAAGGCCTCGAACGCCGTCGTCGACGATGACGGCGTCGTGTTCTCCAGCCACATCGATGGCACGAAACACCGCTTCACCCCCGAGGTGTCGATGGGCATCCAGCATCAGCTGGGCGCCGACATCATGTTCGCCTTCGACGAGCTGACGTCGCTGCTGCACCCGCGCGGCTACCAGGTCGAATCGCTCGCGCGCACGCACGCGTGGGCGAGGCGCTGCCTGGTCGAGCACCGGCGGCTGACGCGCGAACGCGCGGGCAAGCCCTACCAGCAGCTGTGGGGCGTCATCCAGGGCGCCCAGTGGGAGGACCTGCGCCGCCGGGCCGCGCGCACGATGGCGGACATGGAGGCCGACGGGCAGCGCTTCGACGGTTTCGGGGTGGGTGGCGCCCTCGAGAAGGAGAACCTCGGCACGATCGTGTCCTGGGTGTGCGAGGAGCTCGGCGAGGACCGGCCCCGCCATCTCCTGGGGATCTCCGAGCCCGAGGACCTCTTCGCCGGCGTCGCGGCCGGAGCCGATACCTTCGACTGTGTGAACCCCTCGCGCGTCGCGCGCAACGCCGCGATCTATACGCCCGACGGCCGCTTCAACATCACGAACGCGCGCTTCAAGCGTGACTTCACGCCGCTCGTCGAGGGCTGCGAGTGCTACACCTGCACGCACTACACGCGCGCCTACGTCCATCACCTCTTCAAAGCGAAGGAAATCCTGTCCTCAACGCTGGCCACGATCCACAACGAGTGGTTCACGCTGCGCCTCGTGGACGCCATCCGTGCTTCCATCGAGGACGGCTGCTTCGAGGAGTTCCGTTCCGACATGCTCGGCCGCTATCAGGCCGGTCGCCGCCCCTGACGATCTGGAGTATCAATGAGTTTCAACGACAACATTCACCTGGATCCCTCGCGTGTGGGCACCTCGGGCGCTGGCCGTAAGGCCGCCGGCGTCGGCGGAGGCTCAATCCTGGGCCTCCTGCTGATCCTGGGTTTCTCCTATCTCACGGGCATCGACCTGACGAGCCTCATCTCCTCCCCGTCGTCGACGTCGTCCTCGTCCGGCTCCACGGTTGATGTCTCGACATGTCGCACGGGCGCGGACGCGAACGCGCGCGTGGAGTGCCGCATGGTGGCCACCGCCCAGTCCCTGGACGAGGTGTGGAAGGCGCAGCTGGCGCAGCAGAACACGGGCGTTGGCTACGAGCTGCCCGATTTCCAGGTGTTCACGGGTTCCGTATCCACGGCGTGCGGGTCCGCGACGAGCGCCGTCGGTCCCTTCTACTGCCCGGGAGACCAGACGGTGTACCTCGACCTCGGCTTCTTCGAGGACATGGTCTCCCAGTACGGAGCGTCCGACTCCGAGCTGGCGCAGGAGTACGTCGTCGCCCACGAGTGGGGCCACCACATCCAGAACCTGCAGGGCGTGTTCCGCACCTACGACACGCGAGAGACGGGCGAACAGGGAGCCGGCGTGCGCTCCGAGCTGCAGGCGGACTGCTACGCGGGCGTGTGGATGCACTGGGCCTCCACCACTCCGGATCCGACGACGGGCACGCCCTACCTGCGCACGCCAACGGCCGACCAGGTGATGGGCGCACTCCAGACCGCCGAGGCCATCGGCGACGACCGACTCCAGAGCAAGTACCAGGGCACGACCAACCCCGAATCGTGGACACACGGCAGCGCCACACAGCGCGCGACCTGGCTGCAGAAGGGTCTGGACTCCGGCGATATTGCGACGTGCGACACCTGGAGCGCCTCTCGCGTGTGAGCGCGCCCGTGCCGGTCGCTACAATTGTTGAGGCCGATCACAGGAGGACGTCATGACACGGAGTATCGTCGAGCAGGCACACGACTTCTACGACGCGGTGCCCTACGAGGTACCAGTGCCCGAGACGTCCCTGTACGAGCTCCTCGACACGGCCGCGCGCCTGTACCCCGACCGCGTGGCGTTGGACTATTTCGGGGCCACGACCACCTACGAGCAGGTGCGCGATCAGGTGCTGCGCGCCGCGCGCGTCCTGCACGAGGCCGGGGTGCGCGCGGGTGACACGGTGGCCATCGCGCTGCCGAACTGCCCGCAGGCTTTCGTGGCCTTCTACGCCTGCATGCGCATCGGGGCGGTCGCGGCCCAGCACAATCCCCTCGCTCCCGCGCAAGAAATAGCCGGGCAGCTGGCGCGTCACGGCGGTCGGGTCGCGGTCGTGTGGGAAAAGTGCGTCGACGCCTATCCCCTCGATGCGCTCGACACGGTCTTGACGGTCGATATTTCCCACGCGATGCCCGCCTCCCAGCGTTTCCTCCTGAAGCTGCCGGTGCCTCGCGCGCGCCAGATGCGCGCTCAGCTGCGCGGCGCCGTGCCCGCGGCCTGCGTGTCGTGGGACCGCGCCACAGCCTCGG
>FLSH01003670.1_pt1 | contig 12598 bp, 7 predicted proteins | sample 1550441 | NCBI WGS metagenome assembly FLSH01 (sample SAMEA4031756, study PRJEB14383) | metagenome | biome: human; feature: oral; material: saliva | place: Philippines | collected 2014 | reverse complement strand
AAGTGTACATTATTGTGCTTGATTTTATTTTTTTTTTAATATATAATTGCTTAGTATTATAAGATGCGTATATTTTAGGAGGTTATGAAATTGGCTACTAGAAAGAAAAGTGCAAAAAAGCAAAAACAAAGCGTTAAATTTAATGTTCAATGGCTTATATTGATTTTAGCTAGTTTTTTAATGATTGCTTTTGTTTATTTTAAACAGGGCAAAATTGGAAATGAGATTAGTTTAGCACTTGGTGGAATCTTTGGATTTATAAAGTATTTTTTGCCAGTTGCAATGTTGGTTTTTACAATATTTATGATTGCTGAAAATGAAAAGAAGGTAACATCTAAAGTTTTTGTATTTTTCTTATTTTTCTTAATGATTAATATTGTATTAGCAACATATCAAATATCTAATGGAAATATTAATCCGACTGATAAAATGTCTGATATTTTATCTAAAGGATATGAATTAGGAACAAGGGATATTGGTGGAGGAGCTTTTGGTACGCTTTTTGCAGTACCAGCTGTAAGGGCAATTGGTGCAATTGGTACATCAATATTGTGTTTTGGAATTATGTTAATTATTATAATAATTGCATTTAAAATTAATGTTGTTGGAGATGTAATTGAGTTTAAAGAAAATCTTTCTGAGCATAGAGCTAGAAATAAAGAATTAGCTATGCAAAATGAGAAAAAAACTCAGAAATTGATTAAAGAACAAAAAGTTAAAGAAGATTCTGCTAGACAAATTACTTCCATGTCTAATGAAGAAGTTAATAATCGACCTAAGAAAAGTAAAGGAATATTTAGTGTTTTTACCAAATATTATGATGATAATGATGTTGCAGGTATTAAAAAAGAGTCTGCAATAATGAAGAATATTGCTACTAGTACTGATGTTGATTATGGGGATAGTTTAGTTCAAGATGATGGTGATTTTGAAGATGAAATAAATATAAATTTACCATTATCTAAGAATTCGGACGGTGGCTCTGAACAATTAGAAATTCCTAATATGAAAACAAATACTGGAAGAAAAACAATTAATAAATTTGATAATAATGTTGAAAAAAATAACAAAGTATCTGAAGAGGTTTCTCCAGAATCTTTGGGATTGAATGATAGTACATTAAATGTTGTTGAAGATCATTATGAATTTCCACCTATTAATATATTGGCTGATATTGGTGAAAATGAGGATGGTGATATTAGAAAGAGAATTTTGGCAACTTCTGAAAAATTGAGAAAAACTTTACAGAGTTTTGGTGTTTCTGCAAAAGTTGAAAATGTTTCAGTTGGACCAGTTATTACAAGATTTGAAATAGCTCCTGCAGAAGGTGTTAGAGTAAGTAAGATTTCTAATTTAGCTGATGATATTGCTTTAAGTTTGGAAGCAGAATCCATAAGAATTGAAGCTCCAATTCCTGGAAAACATACTGTAGGTATTGAAATTCCTAGAAAAAACAAATCTGTTGTAGGGCTTAAGGATATTATTGAAAGTGATGAATTTGAAAATGCTAAATCAAAGCTTGCATTTGCTTTAGGAAAGGATGTTGCTGGTGATGCTGTTGTTACAGATATTGCTAAGATGCCACATGTGCTTATTGCAGGTAGTACTGGTAGTGGTAAATCTGTTTGTATTAATACATTGATTACAAGTATTATTTATAAAGCAAAGCCTAGTGAAGTTAAATTATTAATGATTGACCCTAAAGTTGTTGAGCTTTCAGTTTATAATGGGATACCACATTTATTAATTCCAGTTGTGACAGATCCTAAGAAAGCAGCAGGTGCTTTAGCTTGGGCTGTTCAGGAGATGGTTAGTAGATATTCTAAATTTGCTGAGAAGAAAGTTAGAGATATTAAGGGATATAATCAACAGGCAGAAGAAAGAGGAGAACCTACAATGCCTCAAATGGTTATTATTATTGATGAGTTAGCTGATTTGATGATGGTTGCTGCTAAAGAAGTTGAAGATGCAATTTGTAGATTGGCACAGATGGCTAGAGCTGCTGGTATGCATTTGGTTATTGCAACACAGAGACCATCTGTTGATGTTATTACAGGTATTATTAAAGCAAATATTCCTTCAAGAATTGCTTTTGCAGTTTCTTCACAAGTTGATTCAAGAACTATTTTGGATTCAGCAGGCGCTGAGAAATTACTTGGAAAAGGTGACATGCTATTTTTCCCAATTGGTGCATCTAAGCCTACTAGAGTTCAAGGAGCATTTGTTTCAGATTCAGAAGTAGAGAATATTGTTAAATATATTAAAACTGATGAAATTAATGAAAATACGACATCAATTTTAGAAAAAATTGATAATATAGATAATCCTGTTAATAATGTTTCTGATGATGAAGATGATGATAATGATCCATTGTTAGAAGAGGCAATTGAAGAAGTTATAAGAAATCAAACAGCTTCTACATCTTTTATTCAAAGAAAATTTAAAGTAGGGTATGCAAGAGCTGGAAGAATTATTGATCAAATGGAGCAGAGAGGAATTGTTTCTGGATTTCAAGGAAGTAAGCCTCGTGATGTACTAATGAGTAAAGAAAGATGGAATGAATTGAAGAATGCACCTAGTGTAGAAAATTCTGCAAGTGATGAATAATAGATAGTAAGGAGTTAACGTGCATAAAGATATTTTAAACTCTTCTGAATTTAGTGAAGAGATGGGAAATTTAATTGATATTAAAAAGTTTAAACCACAAATAGCAAATTTAATTTTAAGTATGGTTTATAAAATTGATGATAGTTATGATAATTATAAAAAAATTAAAAGAGTTGTACCGACTAAAGGAAATTTTTTAAATAATATTTATGATGATGTAAAAAGCTATTGTTCTGTTATTGATATTATTAAGATAAATAATGAAAATCAAATAAAAATGAAGTCTGAGCGTTTGCGTATAAAATCGCCTGATAAATATTTGAATAATCCAGTTATATATACTTTTCCTACTGAAAAAGATTTGCTATATGCAATAACAAAGGCAGAAATTGATAATAATGTTAATGCTGAAATGAGTTTGGAAGAGAGAGCAGTACTTACTACTGTTGGTATTGGAAAAGCTATTTCAAGAGCAGAAGTATTAAGGGATTTTAATGGTTGGTCTTGGTCTATTGATAAATCTGAAATAGAAAGTAGTGAGTGTAATATTGTATATATTTTGCTTACTTATATTTTAGGTGATGTTCTTGTTGATAATTTAAGAAGTGCAGAAGATTTAAAAATAAATCTTCCAGAACCTTTATGGAATGAATTGGTTAATGTTAGTATGCAATTTTACAAGTCTTTTGATAAGATGCAAAATGAAAAAATACTGGATATTTTGGCAGTGTATAAAAATGAATATTTGAAGATGAGATATCCTTATGAATATCAACAAGAAATTTTAACTAAAAAGAATAAGGCTTTTGTTGATTTACAACATATTAATGAATTGTTACAACAACCTAATAAATTAAAAAATGAGTTTATGCTTGTTAATAGTAAATTGCCTTCTGATAAAAAGATTTTTGATATTAGGAATTATCAAAAATTGCTTATTAATAGTAAAGCCAATTTAGAAAAGCAAATAAATGAATATTCTAAAATTCAAGATCCTATGGGGTTTGAGAAAATGAAAGAAGAGTTAATGCTTAAGATAAAGTATTATGAAGTTAGTACTAATATCTCAAAGTTTGAGAAACAGTTTTTGGAGGTTTTTGAAAAGCAAGTTATTGATGCTTCTGATAAAAAAGAAATATTGGATTTGATTTATCAAACTAGATATTTGAATAGTATTCCTAATTGCAAAATGAAGTTGAATAGGATTCAAGAAAAGTTAATTCCTAAGGCTATTGAATATGAAATAATAAATCCTATTTCAAATAATGATGATTTGGATTATAGAATTTTGAGGGGAATATTTGATTCAAAAGAATTAAATTTAGAGGATTTGTCTGTTAAATTAAAGACTGTTCCTGAAGTTGAAGGAATTATTGTTGAGATTTATAATTCTACTGAAATGGAGAGTACTTATATTGCTAATACTCCTGAAGGTAGTGAAATTGAAATAAAAACATCAAGAAAGACAAAGATATTTTCTAAATAAATATATAAGATACAAAAGAGAGGTTAATATGAAAATTAGATTTTTAGGTGCAACTCAGAGAGTTACAGGAAGTAATTATTTGGTTGAAGCGGCAGGAAAGAAATTTTTGGTTGATTGTGGCTTAAATCAAGGTAGTATGGAAGATGAGTTATTTAATGATCTTCCATTTGCATATAATGTTAATGAGATTGATTTTATGTTATTGACTCATGCACATATTGATCACTCAGGACGAATTCCTAAATTATATAAAGATGGTTTTAGAGCACCTATTTATGCTACTAAAGCTACTTGTGATTTATGTGAGATAATGTTGCCTGATAGTGGTTATATTCAAGAAACAGAGAATGAAATAAAAAACAAGAAGAGAAAGAGACTTGGTAAAAAGCCAACATTGGAACCTTTATATACTGCTGAAGATGCTAAGAAGTCTATTGAAGTATTTAAGCCTATTAATTATGATGAAATAATTGATGTTGCTCCAGGAATTCAAGTTAGATTTAATGATGCTGGTCATATGTTAGGTTCTGCAATTATCGAGGTATGGGTTACAGAAAATGACAAAATAAATAAAATTGTTTTTAGTGGCGATTTGGGTAATAATGATATTCCATTATTATCACAGCCTACAATGATTGAAGATGCTGATTATCTTGTTATGGAATCAACGTATGGTAATAGATTGCATATTAAGAATGATCAAAAAGCTAGTTTGTTTTTGGATATTGTTTATGAAACTCTTGCTAAAGGTGGAACTGTTGTTATTCCGTCTTTTGCAGTTGGTAGGACACAAGAAATTTTATATGAATTAAATAAATTGAGGGAACAACATTTGGATGATGAAGAGTTTCAACGTAAATATAGAATGTTGATGGAAGTACCAGTATATGTTGATAGTCCTCTTGCAGTAAGCGCTACAGAAGTTTTTAAGAAGAATATGAATTTGTTTTCTGATGATATAAAAGAAGAAATTCAAAAAGGTGATAATCCACTTGATTTCGATGGATTAAGGTTTACAAGATCTGTTGAAGATTCAAAGGCATTAAATGAAAGTACTGATCCATGTATTATCATTTCTGCTAGTGGTATGTGTGATGTTGGTAGAATTAAACATCATTTGAAGCATCATTTGTGGAATTATATTGATACAATTTTGTTTGTTGGTTATCAAGCACCTGGTACTCTTGGAAGAAGAATTGTTGATGGTGAAAAAGAGGTTAAAGTTCTTGGTGAAGATATTTCTGTTGAAGCTAGAGTTGAATATATTGAAGGTTATTCTGGACATGCAGATCAAGAGGGATTATTGAATTTTGTATATTCTTTTAAAAATAAGAGACCTAAAAAGATTTTTCTTATACATGGTGAGCCTGAACCTCAAAATGTTTTGAGAGATAAAATTTTATCTACTCTTGATGATGTTGATGTTTGTATTCCTAAGTTTGGAGAAGCATACGAATTAGATGGAGTTAAAGATGGATGTATTGATTGTATTGATAATCCAATGGATAAGCAAATCAGTAGAATTGAATTAATTGAAAAAATGCAAGCTCTTGAAAAAGAATTAGTTGATATGGAAAATCAGTTGAAGTTTAATATTGATGATTCTATGAATTCTGATGATGGAATGAATAAATTGAATGCTCGTGTTAATGATTTGAGAATGCAAATTATTGAATTAATGAATGGAGAGTAGTACAAATGAGAAAAAAATATTATAATGATGCTTTTATTGGTAATGATAAAATAACTTGTAGTTTTACAAAGTATGGTGAGTTATTGAGATTATATTATCCTACACCTGATTATAGACAATATTTTGATTTTTTTCATGTAGGTATTAAAGTTAATGATTCAAATATTATTTATCTTCATAAAGATGTTAATAATAGTTATAATCAATATTATGAAGAAGATTCTAATATTTTACATACAGATATTTATAATTCATATTTTAAGTTAAATGTGAAACAAGTTGATTTTACTATGATTGATGATGATGTTATTATTAAAAGATATGCTTTTACTAATAATAGTGATGATGTTGAAAAAGTTAATTTTTTAGTTCATTCTAAAATAATGTCTTCTTTTAATAATATGGCCGGTGGAATGATAAGGAATGATGTTTTATTTCAATATTGTCATAATTATACTGTTGCAATTTTTTCAGATGAAGATATTTCTTCTTCACAAATGAATAATGTTAATGCTACTATTAATTCTGGTGTTATTCATGATAAGGATTATATTTCTATGTCATCTGATAATGCAATTAGTTATGATTTAGGTAATATTAATCCAGGTGATACAAGGTTCTTTAATTTATTTATTTGTTTAAAAAATGAAAAAGATACTAGAAATAATATGATGAATTTTGTTCAAGCTTTTAAAAAAGTTGATATTGATATTGAACATAAAAAAGCGTTAAATTACTGGAAGAATTTTTTATATGCTCATGATACTTTGAAATTAAAAGATGATGGAACAGAATATATGAAGAAGATAATTGATATTTATAAGAGAACAATTTTGTTTATTCCATTTTTGATAAATGAAGATACTGCAGGTATCTCAGCTACATTAGAAGTTGATGAAGAAAGAGATGAATGTGGAAGATATTCTTATTGTTGGCCTAGAGATGCAATTATGATGTATTCATATTTTGATGTTTTGAATTTTGATAATTATAGTAGTAAATATTATGAAATATTTTTGAGAAATACGCAATTATTAGATGGACTTTGGGAACAAAGATATTTTACTGATTGTACACTAGCTCCTTGTTGGGGATATCAAATTGATGAAACAGCGATGGTTGTTTGGGGTGCTTATAAACATTATTTGAATTATTTGAAAAAGTTTGGAAGTGGTGATGATACATTTTTACTTCAAAATATTGATATGCTTGATAAAGCAATGGTATTTATTAATAAATATGTTGAGTGTAAATTTTTAAATATTAATTGTGATTATAAGAATGCTATTTATAAGCATGAAACTTTTGATTTATGGGAAAATAATGAAGGCATTAGTATTTATGCAACTGCTGCAATTTATGGTGCTTATGATGCAATTGTTAATATATATAAAATTCTTAATAAATATCAAGGTTTTAGTGATGAAAGTGTTTTAAATAAAATCAAAGATTATGAAAATAAAAAAGTAGTAGTTAAAGATTATGTTTTAAATAATTTTGTTGATAAACAGAGAAATGTGTTTATTAGGAATTTTAAAGATAGATATATTGATATTTCAATGCTTGGTACAATTATTCCTTTTGAAATGTTTGATATTAATGATGATGTTGTTAAAAATACTGTTAATGAAATAAATAAAACTTTAAGAACTTATTCAAATGGGTATTTGAGGTTTCAAAATGATACTTATATTTCAGGAACATATCCATGGGTTATTGCAACTGCTTGGATGGGAATGTATTATAAGAAAGTTGGAAATATGGAAGAATATAAAAAGTGTATGGAAGTTATATTAAAAAGTAGTACTCCACTTGGTTTGTTACCAGAGCAAATTTCTAGTGATTTTGTTGAGAGATGGGTTATTGGACTTGGTTGGTCTCATGCGATGTTTATAGGTCTTATTAGTGAATAATATAATTAGTTTTAAATGGAGGAAATATGGCTAAAGTTAAGACTGTTTTTGTTTGTAATAATTGTGGATTTGAGTCATCTAAGTGGCTTGGCAAATGTCCTTCATGTAATGAATGGAATACTTTTTATGAAGAATCAATGAAAAATATAAAAGCTGTTAATGCTAATACAAAACTTATTGTTGCTAAACCTGTTAAGTTAAATGATGTAGAAGGTAAGGAATCTTTTAGATTTGATGCTGGATACCAAGAGGTTAATAGAGTTTTAGGTGGTGGACTTGTTAAGGGTTCTTTAGTATTAATTGGAGGAGAGCCTGGAATTGGAAAATCTACTTTAGTTTTGCAAATTTGTGATAAAATTGCTAATGATGATGGTAAGGTTTTATATGTTTCTGGAGAAGAGTCTGTTGAACAAGTTAAAATGAGAGCTGATAGACTTCAAATACATAATGAGAATTTGATGTTTTTAGGTGAAACAGATATGGATAATATTGAAAAAGAAATTGAAGAAATGAATCCAAAATTGGTTGTCATCGATTCAATTCAAACGATGTTTTCTTCTGAAATCACTTCACCTCCAGGGACTGTTAGTCAAGTCAGAGAAATCACTGCTAGAATTATGAGGTGTTGTAAGCAAAACGCTGTTACTACTATTTTAATTGGTCATGTTACTAAAGAAGGAAATATTGCAGGTCCTAGAGTTTTAGAACATATGGTTGATACTGTTTTATATATTGAAGGTGAGAGATTTTTTTCTTATAGAATTGTTAGAAGTGTAAAAAATAGATTTGGCTCAACTAATGAGATTGGTATGTTTGAAATGGAGAATGAGGGTATGGTTGAAGTTAAAAATCCTTCGTCTTTGTTAATTTCTGAGACTGATGAGAAACATAGTGGTTCTGTTTTAGTATGTAGTGTTGAAGGTACAAGGCCATTGCTTGTTGAGATTCAAGCATTGACAACTCCAAGTGTTTATGGTTTACCAAAAAGAACTGCGAATGGTTTTGATTATAATAGACAGGCTTTATTGATTGCTGTTTTAGAAAAATGTGCTAGAATTAATCTTGGTAATCAAGATGTTTATTTGAATATTGCCAGTGGTATGAAACTTGCTGAGCCTGCAGTTGATTTGGGTGTTGCTATTGTTATGGTTTCAAGTTTTAAGGATATATATATACCTAAAGATGTTTGTTTTATTGGTGAACTTGGTCTTACTGGTGAAATCAGGTCTGTTAATTTAATAGAAAAGAGGCTTAATGAAGTTGAGAGACTTGGTATAAAAAAAGTTATTATTCCATATAATAATAAAAAAATGTTGAAAAATAAATATGATTTGAATATAATTGGAGCTAAGAATATTAATGAAGCTTTGAGCGTAATTATGAATAATAAGTTTTAATTGGAAAGGTATGGTTATGAATAAAGATAAAAAAGAAAAAGTTGAAGTTAAGAAGAAATATAAAGTTCGTAAGAGTGATGAAGAAAAGAAAAAAATGTTTGATAATGTAGTATTTATAATTTCTTGTATTTTAGCAGTATTGTTGATTTGTGGAATTGCTGCTACTATTACTGGTGCTATAAAAAAGAAGAATGAAGTAGTAAAAAATCCGATTGCTACAATAGAAGTTGAAAATTATGGAACTATGACAGCAGAGTTATATCCTGATCAAGCTCCAAATACAGTTGCTAATTTTATTAAATTGGCTAACAATGGTTTTTATGATGGTTTAACTTTCCATAGAACAATTCCTAATTTTATGATTCAAGGTGGTGACCCAAAAGGTACTGGTGCAGGTAATGCTACTCTTGATAAATTAGGATATTCTTCAACAGATGAGTATTCTATTCCAGGTGAGTTTATTTTAAATGGTTTTAAGAAAAATACACTTAAACATACAGAAGGAACATTATCAATGGCTAGAGCAGATTATACTCAAATGGGTCAAAGCTTAGCTAAAAAAGGTTATAACTCAGCTTCAGCACAGTTTTTCATTATGACAGCTGATAATACTCAATTAGATGGTCAATATGCTGCATTTGGTAGGTTATTGACAGGTCTTGATATTGCTAAAAAGATTTCAAATGTTGATGTTGAAACTCGTGATTCTAAAGATACTAATAAGACAGCAGATAAACCTGTAACTCCAGTAAAAATTAAATCAATTAGGGTTGAGACTTTTGGGTCTGATTATGGAGTACCAAATACTATGAAGCCTTTTGATTATTATTCATATATGATGTCTCAATATGGTAGTCAAATTAAGAATTCAGCAAAGCAAAAATAATAATATGTAAATGAAAAAAGTTATGGATATTACTATAACTTTTTTTATTTATTACAATTATTTTATTTTATTGAGTTAAATTGCATACAATGATAGAATTTGATAATTGAGAGAGGATAGAAATGAAGTTAAAGCAAAAAATTAATGTTAATCAAATAATAAAAAAATATTGGCTATGGTTAATTTTAATTGTGGCTTTTTTTATGATTCCTGCTACTAATTCAAAGTATTTATTGCAAAAGTCTGCTACTTTTGAACTTAAGCCTGATAGATATAATTTGACGGTATCTCCAATTACTACTATAATTTCATCAAGTGCTGATAAAATAAATTTTAGAGTTACAAATAGTAATTCATATCCTATAATTTTAGATATTATTTATAAAGGAAATGTTATTTCTACTGGAATTACAGTTCCAGCAAATACTAATTATGGTGGAACTTTTGATATAACTCAGAATGTTTATGATGAAATTTTTAATGATAATGGTGCTGAGATGGATATTAAGGTGATGAGTCCCTATTCAGTTGAATATCCAAATACTGTTATTGTTAAAATTCCTGAAGCTAATTTGGCTAGAAGATTGGAAAATGGAGATTTCTTCGGTAATAATTTTGATATAACTAAAGTTGCAAAAGTTAGTTTTTCAAATCAAGGTGTAATTCCGCCTGCAAGTGCTTTGGGGAGTTTTGATGTATCTGATGGACATCAGGGGAATGTTGTTGCATGGTATACAAAAAATGCTAATAATCCTAATATGTATGATGTGGTAATATCTGCAAATGGTAAGGTAAAAAGCAAGAATCCGGAATATTTGTTAGCTGGATTTACTGGATTAAAAGAAGTTGATTTTACAAATTTTGATGTTAATGGAAAAGCTAGTTTAATGGGATTGTTAAAAAATACGACATCTTTAAAAAATATTAATTGGGGAGGAATTGATACTTCTTCGGTTCAAGTGTTTAGTCATATGTTTGCAAATTCGGGAGTAGAGAACTTAGATTTGTCGACATTGGATTGGTCAAATGTAAGAGAAGCATCTTCTATGTTTTCTGATGCAGATAAATTGGAAAGAATTAATTTGACTGGTATTAATACTGTTTCTTTGACGAATATGAGTTCAATGTTTAAAGGTACTAAATCTTTAAAATATTTTAATCCTGCTGATTTAAATGTTTCAAAAGTTGTAAATTTATCATCTGCATTTGCTGGAACAGGTGGTGCGACTAGTTATGATTTTTCATCATGGGATGTGTCAAAAGTTGTTGATTTTACATATATGTTTGATGGTGCTAATGATTTGAAAAATATTAATTTATCTGGTTGGGATGTAAGTAATGGTGAAAGATTCTATAATATGTTTCAAAGAATGGGAAATATTGAAGAAATTGATGTTTCATCATTCCACCCAATTAAAGCTAGAGCTATGTCTGGAATGTTTCAAGCAAATCCTAAGTTGAAAAAAGTAATTTTTAATAATTTTGATACTAGAAATGTTGTTAATATGGATTTAATGTTTGCTGATAATCCTGAATTAATTGATTTGGATGTTACTAGTTTTAAAACTGGAAATGTGCAGTCATTTAATAATATGTTTAGAAAAGTTTCGAAATTAAAAAATTTAGATGTTTCAAACTTTGATACAAAATCAGCTAGATCATTTAGTTCTATGTTTTCAAATTGTTTTGAGCTTAAGGAGTTAAATGTAAAAGATTGGAATATGTCCAATGCGCAAAATTTGTATGCAATGTTTTCGGGATGTAAATCAATAAAAAAATTAGAATTAAATAATTGGAATACATTAAATGCTACTAATATGATAGCGATGTTTTCAGGTACAAGTAGTCTTGATGTATTGGAAGTTGATAGATGGAACACATCAAATGTTGTTGATATGGGCTCGATGTTTACTGGTACAAATGTTACTTCATTGTTATTAAGTAGTTGGAATACTAAGAAAGTTAAATCAATGAGGTATATGTTTTATGATACTAATTTACAGATAATTGATGTATCAGGTTGGGATAATCAAGCTTTGCTAGATGGGTCTTTCATGTTTTGGATTAATAAAAAATTACATACATTGAATACTAGTGGTTTTACTACACCTAATATTACAAATATGGCAAGTATGTTTTCAAATTGTCCTGAGTTAATTACTTTGGATTTGAGTAGTGCGAATACTTCTAAGGCAACAAAAATGGAATCGATTTTTTACGGAGCTAAAAAATTAAAACATTGGATATAAGTAATTTTAGAGCTGATGCTTCTCCTAATATTCATAATATGTTTAGTTCATGCTTATCACTTTTGGATATAAAAGCTGATAAGTTTGAATTTACTAAAGCAGTAAATAATTCAAACATTGGATTTAATAATGCTATTAGTAATGATATAGATATTAAAGTTAAAAATGCTACTGAGAAAGCATGGCTACTTTCTAAATATCCAAGTTTTACGAATGTACATGAATAATTTATGAAAAAGTTATGGTAGATATTACTATAACTTTTTTTATTTATTACAATTATTTTATTTTATTGAGTTAAATTGTATACAATGTTAAAATCAACCAGTCGAAAGAGGTATATATGAAGTTGAAGGAAAGAAATAAT
>FLSH01000944.1_pt2 | contig 12623 bp, 12 predicted proteins | sample 1550441 | NCBI WGS metagenome assembly FLSH01 (sample SAMEA4031756, study PRJEB14383) | metagenome | biome: human; feature: oral; material: saliva | place: Philippines | collected 2014 | reverse complement strand
CCACAGAACAAAATCGGGATACGCGAAGAGCCGGCGTGAGCGTTAATTGAGGCGCTAGAGGCAGTCTCAATAGCACTGGGGTCAATGCTGAGCACACCCGCTTTGGCGTCAAAGTCCACGGTGGCCCCGTGTACTCGCAGCAGCCCGGAGACCACCTCAACATCACGAATGTGGGGAACGTTGCTAATAACTGAGGGGGTGTCACCTAAAAGCGCGGCCACCATGGCTTTAGGCACTAGGTTTTTAGCTCCGCGCACGTTGATCTGTCCGCGTAGCGGCTTACCGCCTTCTACTCGCAGTAGTCCATCCACTGGTTGTCCCCTTTTCTTGCTACCTAATATCCAAAGGTTAACAATAGCCGCAACTGCCCTTAAACCCGCTATTGGATTTGCTCACGGCGCGATTGGCATTTGGCTCACCCTTTTTGGGGAAAATCTCCAAAAAGTTTGCGTCTTATATACCGAAATGGCAATATCGGACCATGGACAGTGGACCGGTTGAATCCCCCAGCGGCGTCGGCGTTATCGACAAGGCCGCATTGGTCTTATCCGCGCTAGAATCCGGCCCTGCCACTCTAGCGCAGCTAGTTAGCATCACACACTTAGCTCGCCCCACTGCGCACAGAATTGCAGTTGCACTAGAGCACCACCGGTTAGTTAGCCGCGATGCCCACTCTCGCTTCACACTAGGCCCACGTATTTCTGAGCTGGCCGGGGCTGCCGGTGAAGACCGCCTACTAGCCTTAGCCGGCCCGGTCCTAAACGCCCTGCGCGACAAAACCCATGAATCCGCCCAGCTTTATCGCCGCCAGGGAGATATGCGTGTATGTGTAGCCAACGCCGAGCGCCCCATTGGGCTGCGTGACTCAATCCCAGTTGGGGCAGCCCTATCAATGCTGGCTGGCTCAGCCGCCCAGGTGCTGCTGGCTTGGGAAGAGCCCGAGCGCTTGCACCGGGGCCTGCAAAATGCTCGCTTTAATGCCACAGTGCTTTCAGTGGTACGACGGCGCGGCTGGGCTCAGTCCGTTGGCGAACGTGAACCTGGGGTAGCTTCAGTCTCCGCTCCGGTGCGCGGGGCCGGCGGGCGCGTGGTGGCCGCTATTTCTATCTCCGGCCCCATCGAGCGCATGGGGCGCCAGCCCGGAGCCCTGCACGGGGCTGCCGTGATCGCTGCGGCACGTCACCTATCTGAGCTGCTAGCAAACAGCGAAGCCCACTAAGACTGAAGCCCACTAAAACTGGAGGCAGCCGTGAACCGCACTTTACTGGTAACTAACGATTTCCCGCCGGTAGTGGGTGGTATCCAGTCTTATCTAGATGACTACACCAAACGTCTAGATCCAACCTCACTGGTAGTACTAGCCTCCACTCCCCCTGAAGGCATGCAGGTAGCTAAAGAATATGACGCCACCTTGCCCTATAAGGTAGTGCGGGTAGATACCACCATGCTGCTGCCAACTGCCAAGGTGCGCCGGCGCATGCAGGAGCTAATTAAAAGCGAAAACATTGACATTGTCTGGTTTGGGGCGGCTGCGCCGCTAGGTTTAATGGCTAAAGCCGCTAAAGAAGCCGGGGCTAAACGCGTAGTTGCCACCACCCATGGCCACGAGATCGGTTGGGGTAAAATCCCCGGCGCCCGCCGGGCACTGCGCACTATTTTTAAGCACAGTGATGTGGTCACCTACATTTCAAACTACACCCTTGAGCGTCTGCGCCCACACCTGGCCTCTCACAACCAGCTAGTGCAGCTACCTAGCGGCATTGACCCGACTCGTTTTGAGCCGGGCAATAAGCTAACCCCTATGCTGCGTCAGCGTTACCGGCTCGGGCAAAGCCCAACGGTGGTGTGTATTTCGCGCCTAGTGCCACGCAAGGGTCAAGATACTTTGATTAAGGTGTGGCCAAGGGTTGTGGCCGCCGTACCCCAGGCGCGACTAGTAATTGTGGGTAAAGGCCCCTACGCCCAGGATCTAGCTAAGGCCCGCCAGCGCTCTAGCGCCTGCCAGGCCATTACGCTAACCGGCCAGATCCCCTATGAGGAGCTAAGCGCACACGTAGACATGGCCGATGTATTCGCCATGCCCTGCCGCACCCGCTGGGGTGGACTAGATGTTGAAGGGCTAGGCATTGTCTATCTGGAGGCTTCAGCCTGCTCAAAGCCGGTAATTGCGGGAGACAGCGGCGGCGCCCCCGAAACTGTTATTGAAGGCGAAACCGGCTATGTGGTGGGCGGACGCGATGAAGACGCGTTAACTAACCGCATAGTGGAGCTACTTAGCTCCCCCCAGCTGCGCGAACGTATGGGCGCTGCTGGACGTAGCTATATGCAACAGCAGTGGACCTGGCCGCATCTGGTGGAGCGTCTAGAGCAAGCCTTAACCCTGAGCTAATTAAATTAGCCCAGCTAACCCTAGTTTGAGCCCGCTAAAGCCAACTAGCCCAGTTCCAACTAGCCCAGTTGGGGCCTTGCCTGCTAGTTTCAATCTGTCTGCTTACGCTTACGTAGCTCCTCAATAGCCTTGGCGAAGTCATCGATTGAGTTAAAGGATGAATACACTGAGGCAAAGCGCAGGTAGGCTACTTCGTCTAGCTCCCGCAAAGGATCCAAAATAGCTAGACCCACCTGGTGTGAGTTAACTATGGCTTGGCCACTGTTGCGGATATTTTCTTCTACTTTCTGAGCTAGCAGGCTTAGTTGATCGTCAGTTACTGGGCGTCCTTGGCAGGCGCGGCGCACCCCGAAAATTACTTTGTCGCGACTAAAGGGCTCAATTACCCCCGAGCGTTTGCGCACTGATAGTGAGCAGCTTTCGAGCGTGGTGAAGCGGCGCCCGCAGTTGGGGCACTCACGACGACGTCGAATCGAGCTGCCATCTTCAGCGGTTCGTGAATCTACAACGCGAGAATCCGTGTGGCGACAAAAAGGGCAATGCAAAGCGAGCGTCCTTGAATAGTAAATATTCCTATCCCTAGACACTAAGCGTTAAGGCCTAGCCTTAGCAACCCCTTTTTTACTTAGCAAAATTAGTCCCGGCAAGCGCGCCAACCAGCCCAGCTAGGGGCAGCTAAAGATTTTTGCTTAAGGTTTATAGGCGAGCATCTAGGGGCAATAAGGCAGGTTATTTTGACTAGCGCTCACTAGATCTGCAGTGCAGATAGATTGGCTGTTACTTAAGGCACTTACCCCAATAACCGCGCAGCCAATAACGCCAATAAATACCGCCAACATCACCAAAGCCGTATTTAGCTTCTCAATCCAGCCCACTAGACGGGCCACATTAGCCCCTACCCTTACGTTAGCGGCCACACTGGACTTCCCCGTTCCAGCATGGCCACTAACGGCCGGGCGGCTAGATGCTACGGCGCACCTAGCTACGTTAGAGGCAGCGGCGCCACCCCTAACGCGATCTTTAGCACCGGCTCGATTGGCCGGGCGGGCACTAGCGGCTCGTTTAACCGCAACATTTTTAACCGACACACTTTTAACCGCATGGGGCTGATCCCAACGGCGCTCTTGGCTAGCTAGCTGCTCGAGATATTGGCTATCTACCAGGCATAACTTGGGGCGAGTAGTAGTTTTAGCAGGCACGGATGCCGGTAGCTGGTGCGCGTTCATTGCCTAGCCTTTCTGTTAAGGGGGGAACCAAAGCAAGGTCAACTCGTTTTCGAACGTCTGTTCGATAGCCTAGCGCATACTTTCCTTCAAGTCCAACATTTGTCGAACAAATGTTTTACAATTAGGGCAAGTCTTAGGGACTAACACCAGCACACCACACCTTGGCCACGCGGAAACTGTCAGTTTTTGCAAACGCCTTTATTTGCAAGGAAAACTCGATGGACAGCAAGCGCCTGATCTACAAAAACCTAGATAAGCGAGCCCAAGCCGTATACGACTTTATCCGGGAAGCAGTTAGCACCAAGGGCTATCCCCCTTCGCTTAGGGAGATTGGGGCTGGAGTGGGGCTAACCAGCCCCTCATCAGTAAAGCACCAGATGGACAAGCTTGAGCGTTTAGGGCTGCTGCGCCGCGACCCTAACCGCCCGCGAGCTATTGAAGTGGTTGCCCTGGACACGGGCCACGACACCTCTGAACACGCCATTGGCAATGTGGTGCATATGCACGCAGGCCAAACCGAAACCGTCAGCGTCCCCCTGGTGGGACAAATCGCTGCCGGTAGTCCCATTTTGGCTCAGGAGCATTTGGAGGAATACTACGAAATCCCTCGGGCTTTAACCGGCTCTGGAGATTTATTTATGCTCAAGGTACAAGGTGACTCCATGATCGACGCCGCCATTTGTGACGGCGACTGGGTGGTGGTGCGCGCCCAGCCTGACGCCAATAATGGCGATATTGTGGCCGCGCTTTTGAACCTAGACGAGGGCCCAACCGCCACCGTCAAGGTACTTTCACGCCGCGATGGGCACCAGTGGCTACTGCCACGCAATAACGCCTATGCCCCCATTGACGGCGACCAGGCCATGATTATGGGCAAAGTGGTAACGGTATTGCGCTCACTCTAAGTAGCTGGCGCCTTAGCAGGGACCAGTGCAACAGCTCTCTCAGCTAGCGGCGCCGTCGTCAGCAAAAGCCTTAGCGGCGGCGTCGTTAAAAAACGCTACAACCAACGCTAGCGCGCCACAAAGCAAGCCAGTACAACGCAAACCGGCACAAACAAAAAGGCTGACGCCTCAAGCGGGCGCCAGCCTTTTTAAGTGATCAGCTATTTAGATCAGTAGCCCAGCGAGCGAGCCACAGAGCGCAGACGGTCTGCAGACTCGGTCAGCTTGTCGCGCTCTTCCACGGTCAGCGGCAGGTCCAGACGACGGCCAGCGCCCTCGCGGCCCACGATGGTGGGAACGGACATGCACACGTCGGAGATGCCGTGCCACTGCTCCAGCAGCGGGGAAATGGTCAGTACGCGCTGCTCGTCGTTGAGGACGGCGGAGATGATGCGCTGTACAGCCAGACCCACAGCGTAGTTGGTAACGCCCTTACCCTCGATGATGCGGTAGGCGCTGCGCACTACGTCGTAAGCAATGCGGTCACGCTTCTCCTGGTCGAAGTGACCACCGTCAAGGGTGGGGCCCCACTGGGTTAGCGGCACGCCACCAATCTGGGCGCTCGACCACAGAGCCACCTCAGAGTCACCGTGCTCACCAGCGATGTAGCCGTGGATGTTCTGTACGGCGGTGCCGGTCTCCAGGGAGACCAGGTAACGCATACGGGCGGTGTCCAGTACGGTACCGGAACCGAAGATCTGGTTCTCGGGTAGGCCGGTGATCTTCTTGGCGCAGTAGGTAACTACGTCAACCGGGTTGGCAACCAGCACGAAGATAGCGTTAGGAGCAACCTCGACCAGCTTGGGCAGAATCTTCTCCATGATGCCCACGGTAGCGCCGGCTAGCTCAATACGGCTCTGGCCGGGCTTCTGCTTGGCACCAGCGGTGATGGCGATTACGTCAGCGCCACGGCAGATCTCCGGGTCGTCGCTACCGGAAACGGAGCCAGCAGAGGTGAACTGAATACCCTGGGCGATGTCCATCGCCTCAGCCTCTACCTTTTCCTTAGCAATGTCCTGCAAAACGATTTCGCGGGCAACACCCTTGTTGACACAAGCGTAGGCAAGAGTGGAACCAACTGCACCGGCGCCGATAATGGCAACCTTAGAGGGGCGACCCTGCGCGGTAGGGTAGCCACCCTGTGCTGCGTTGGTAATGGTGTCTGACACGGTGAACTCCTAAATAAAGCTGAATTCGGTCTGACAAGGTATCCCTTGTACCTGACAAGTACAAGCCTAAAGCGTAAATCGTCTCTTGCTAAGCCCCTAAAACAAATTCCTAATTATTTCTTAGGACTTTGACAGATCAAATAGCTGCAGTAAGTGAAGCCTAATAGGACGTTAGACCGCCAAACGCTCCAAAGCAGCATGAACCAGCTGCGAGTCGGTAGTGCGCCAAAAATCTGGCATCGATTTAATTAGATAACTCCCGTAGCGGGCCGTACGCAGACGTGAGTCCAGCACTGCCACCACTCCCCTATCACTACTGGAGCGAATCAACCTGCCGGCAGCCTGCGCCAATAACAGCGCTGCATGGTTGGCACTAACCTGCATGAAGCCATTACCGCCCCCATCTTGCACCGCCTGGATGCGTGCCTGAGCTAGCGGGTCATCCGGACGCGGGAAAGGAATACGGTCAATCACCACCAAACGGCAGGTTTGTCCGGGCACATCCACCCCCTGCCATAGGCTCAAAGTCCCCAGCAGGCAGGCATTTTCATCGGCCTTAAATTCTTCCACCAAAGTGGGTAGCTGCTCTTCTCCTTGCACAAGCACCGGCAAATCAGTGTGTTCACGTAAATATTTGGCGGCTTCCTGGGTGGCTTGGCGCGAAGAAAATAAGCCCAGCATGCCCCCATTTGCAGCCTGCGCCAATTGGCACATTTCTTCCAGTGCGGCCGGAGAAATGCCCTGGGTGGGTTTTGGCAGGTGCGCGGCCACATAAAGAATGCCCTGTTTAGAGTAGTTAAACGGGGAACCCACATCTAGCTGGTCCCAGCCACCGGCAAAGCTTAAACCCACCTCATTAGCCATAGCGTTAAACGATCCGCCCAAAGTGAGGGTAGCGCTGGTCATAATGACACTGTGGTCTTCAATCAGGGTGTTGGCCATGGTGGAGGCCACCTCGATAGGCGCTAGACGCAGCCTTACTGGGTCTTTAGAGCTGGTGGTTTGTTCACACCAGAGTACGTCTTTGGCGCTAGCAATCGAATTTGATAGCAGCCGCGAGAGCGCCTCATTGATTTTAGTTAGCTCGCTTTTAGCTAGCACTAGTTCAGGGCTGGGAGCTTCGCCTGGTTTTTTGCCGTCTTTGAGGTCTTCGAGAGCTTGACGCACCGCTGCATCTAGCAAGATTAGGGCGTCTTGCAAGCTGGGGGTCAGCGCGGCCAGGCGCCCCTGCGGAAGGTTTTCTAAGGCCTCCTGCAGGGTTTTGGCGGCGGTCTCTAGCTCTGTGGCAATTACTTGGCAACGGCGGGCAGCTTTAGCGGCTTGGTTGATGGAGGTGGCTGATAGCGTGATGGCGCCTTGACTGCGTACGCGTGAGGCCAGTTCATGGGCTTCATCAACAACTAGCAGCTGGTGTGGGGGGATCAAGCCAGTGTTGCCAGCGGCGGCCACCCCCAGCATGGTGTGGTTGGTGACCACAATATCTGCTTGAGCGGCTTGCTCACGGGCAGCGTAAGCAAAACACTGCTCATAGACTGGGCAGGTTTTACCCAGGCAGGCGGTACGGTCTAGAGACACTTGCGCCCAGGCCCGGTCACTAACTCCCGGGATCAGATCATCGCGGTCCCCACTTTGGGTGAGGCTAGCCCACTCATTTAGACGCAGAACCTGGTCACCTAAGCTTTCTTCACCTTTACGTTTGCGGCGCATATTAAGGCCTGCGGCGGCAAATAGATCATCGTCGCTTGGGTAGCCGCCGTTAACCTTATGGACGCACAGGTAGTTTTGCCAGCCTTTAAGTAGGGCCACGGTGGGTTGTTTACCGGTTACCTGCTCAACTACCTCAGCTGCTAAGGGCGCATCTTTGGTGACGATTTGGCGCTGCAGCGCCAAGGTAGCCGTGGAAACTACCGCCACCTGCTCGTTTTGCACCGCATAGACCATGGCCGGGATCAGATAACCCAAACTTTTGCCGGTGCCGGTACCTGCCTGCACTAGCAGGTGTCCACCCTCATCGGCTATTTCCGCCACGGTTTGAGCCATCAGCTCTTGGCCAGCACGCGGGGTGCCGCCAAGCTTTTCGACTGCTTTTTCTAGGGCAGCCAGGCTAGTGCGAGCTAGCTTACTAGAGCTTTGGACACTGTCTGGTTTTTTCATTAGTTTGGTTCGACGCCGCCCCGGTCAGCCCCACGTGTACCGCTACCAGCTAGGGCTGCTTGTTTAAGCGCAGAGGCCAGGCCAGGGTGCACGCGAGCGCGTAGGTGGGTGCCGGTTTCTACATATTCGAGGATTTCAATGTCGCCGTCTTCGTGTACTCGCGCTAGTAGGTCTCCGCGTGAGTAGGGCAGGATCAGGTCCACCATTACTTCGGGGCGTGGCAGTAGCTGGGCGATGCGCTCTACTAGCTGTTCAATGCCTTTGCCGGTGTAGGCCGAGACTACTACCGAGTTGGGTTCGCGGGTGCGTAGCCCCACCAGGTCTACCAGGTCGGCCAGGTCGGCTTTGTTGAAGACGACTAGTTCGGGGATGTTTTCGACGCCGTCGATGTCAGCTAGGACTTGGCGTACGGCACTGATTTGGCCTACCGGGTCGGGGTGGGCGGCGTCTACCACATGTAGGATCAGGTCAGCTTGGGCGACTTCTTCTAGGGTGGAGCGGAAGGCTTCGATTAGTTCGTGGGGTAGGTTGCGTACGAAACCTACCGTGTCGGTGAGGGTGTAGACCCGCCCATCTGGGGTGCTGGCGCGGCGCACGGTGGGATCTAGGGTGGCAAACAGGGCATCTTGCACCATGATTTGGGCGCCGGTGATGGCGTTTAGCAGTGAGGATTTACCGGCGTTGGTGTAGCCGGCAATAGCCACTGAGGCGATAGCGCCGCGTTGGCGTGAGCCGCGTTTGGTTTCGCGCGCGGGGGCCATGGCTTTGATTTCGCGGCGTAGTTTGGCCATGCGGTCGCGGATGCGGCGGCGGTCTAGCTCGATTTTGGTTTCCCCTGGGCCGCGTGAACCGATACCTTGACCTGCGGCTACGCGCCCACCGGCCTGGCGTGACATGGATTCACCCCAACCGCGTAGGCGCGGCAGGAGGTATTCAAGCTGGGCTAGTTCTACTTGGGCTTTACCTTCACGGCTTTTAGCGTGTTGGGCGAAAATGTCTAGGATCAAGGCGGTGCGGTCTACTACCTTAACTTTGACTACGTCTTCTAGGGCGCGCCGCTGTGAGGGGGCTAGGTCGCCGTCAGCGATTACAGTGTCTGCCCCGGTGTCGGCCACGATTTGGGCTAGCTCTTTGGCTTTACCTGAGCCTAGGTAGGTGGCTGGGTCGGGGGTGTCGCGTCGTTGTAGGAGGGCGTCGAGTACCTGGGAGCCGGCGGTTTCAGCTAGCGCGGCTAGCTCACGTAGAGAGTATTCGGCTTCTTGGGCGTTGGTGCTGTAGATGCCGATTAGCACTACTTTTTCGAGGCGGATTTGGCGGTATTCAACTTCGCTTACGTCTTCTAGCTCGGTTGATAGTCCAGCCACGCGGGTTAGGGCGGCACGTTCGGCACGCTCTAGCGCACCGGCGTCGTTTTTTTCGCCGCGTTCGTGTTGAGCTGCTGTGGAGGCTAGGGCGGTGCCCGAGCGTGATAGCACTCGGTCAATGATGTCGCGCGCCTGTGCGCTAGAGTCCCGGCTGGGTGCAGCCTCGCTCGAAACTAAGGGATTGCCGGCAGAGAAATTATTTGTTTTAGTCATACGGCACAGACGGTACCACGCAGCAAGCGCAGTGGGATAGCGTTTAGCTGTGAGCCAGGAACATTACTTTTCTGCCACCCCTGCGGTGGAGCTAACTAAGCATGTACGCACTTTAAATATTCGCGGCACTGAGCATCAGGTGACTACCGCTTCGGGAGTTTTTAGTGGGGGCCGCGTGGATTTGGGTACCCAGGTGCTGCTTTCGCATGTACCCGACCCGCAGGCGGGTTTGGCTTTGGATGTGGGCTGTGGTTGGGGGCCGATCACCCTGGCGCTGTGTGATGCGCTTAAAGGCAGTGACAGTGAAGTTTTAGCGGTTGATATCAACACTCGCGCCCTGGAGCTTAGTAGCGAAAATGCTAAAACTGCCGGCTATAGCGTAGCCACTTTTACCCCTGAGCAGCTGGAAAAGTATCTGCTAGACAATGACCTAAAGCTACGCACTATTTGGTCTAATCCCCCGGTGCGTATCGGTAAGCAGGCCCTGCATGAGTTGCTGCTTAAGTGGCTGGCTTTTTTGGCCGACGACGGCGCCGCCTGGCTGGTGGTGCAGCGTAACTTGGGTGCGGACTCGCTAGCTAAATGGCTGAGCGCCCAAGGCTGGCAGGTTGAAAAGGCAGCTTCTTCTAAGGGTTTTAGGGTTTTTAAAGTAACCCGCTAGCCCCCTAGTGCTAGAGCAGCCGCTAGAACAGCATGGCTTGAGCCACCACATTGGCCCGCATACTGATAAGGGCGCGCTCGCCAGCAAAGGGGTTGCCGTCTAGGTGCACAGCCAGGTCATGGTCAGCGATTTTCACTAGGTAATCACTAGGCGCGGCGCTGGTCTCGGCGACGTCACCGACAGAAACATCCGCGAGCGCAGCTATCTGCGGGCTGAGCCAGCAGTACATGGCGCCGGCGGCGGCTAGGGCTAGCTGGCTGGGCCAGGGGGCGCTAGCGGTGTTTTGTGCTTGGTTGGGCACTAGGTGAGTGTAGATGTGGGTGAGGTAGTTGGTGGTTTGGCTGCTAACTAGTAGGGCCCAGTCGCCTGCACCGCTGAAGGTTTGAGCGCTTTGGTCTATCTCGCTTTGGGCTACCACGTTAAGTGTTTGGGGTACTTGTAGGCCAAGTGAGCCGTAGGTGGTGCCTTGTAGGTTAACGGCGCTATCCATGCCTGCTTGGGCAGCTAGGGCTGGGTGGGCGTAGTTAATGGGCTGGCCGGCCACGCTCCAGACATTGTCTAGTTTGGATACGCTGCGCACCCCTGCTCGGGTGGCGAAGTCGATGGGGGCTTTGACCAGGGCTTGTTCTACCAGGGCGCAGGCGCTGGCTACCAGCAATTCGCCGCTGACATCTAGCACGGCGCCGTCAGGGGCGTAGGCTTCAATGAACCATTCGGCTTGGGGAGCTAACTCTAGTAGTCGCGCAGTGCCGGGTACGTACTGGGTGTATAAGCAGCGCACTAGGGCGTCGGCCCCTAGCGCGCGCGGCGAGCAGGCTAGCGCAACCTCAGTGGTGTTTAGCTGTAGCTGTTTGGAGGGGTCAATGAGCACCAGTACACGTTTGCCAGCTACTTCAACCTTTACGGCGTTAGCTTCATGCAGCGCGTCAAACATGGCTCACCTTTCTAAAAGCGCAAAGGCCTTAGCGTAGGCAGCACGGGCCTGGGCGGGCTCAAGATAGCCCTGCTTAGTTAGTTCTACGTCTATCCAGTTTACCCGTGGATCGCGTCTAAACCATTTGAGCTGCCGGCTTACCAGCTGATTAGTGGCCAGTGTTACTGCCTCGCAGGCTTGCTCTTGGCTCATTTGGCCATCGATTACCGCTATGGCTTGGGCGTAGCCAATGGCGCGCGAGGCAGTTGGCGAGTTACGCAGGCCTTTATCTAGTAGGGTGCGGGTTTCTTCAATTAGGCCGGCGTCAAACATTTTGCGGGTGCGTCTAGCGATGGCTTGGCGTAGGCTTTCGCGTTCTACCCGTAAGGCAAGGTGCACTGTGGGTACTCGGTCGCGGTAGGTGGGTAGGGAGGCTGAGTAGGGTTTGCCGGTTAGTTCGATTACTTCTAGGGCCCGCACTACGCGGCGCCTGTCAGTGGCTTGGATGCGCGCGGCGGCTAGGGGGTCTAGGCGTTCAAGTTCGCTGTAAAGTAGCTGGCCGCCTTCGTTTTGCCAGCGGGCCTCAAAGCGTTCACGCACGCTGAGGTCGGTAGCTGGGAAGACGAAATCGTCGGTGACTGCGCGTAGATATAGTCCTGAGCCGCCTACCCAAATTACTCGTTTGCCGCGTTTAGTGATGTCTGCGGCGTCGGCTAGGGCGTGGCGCTGGTAGGCGGCCACTGAGGCTTCCTGGTCTACTTCCAGCACGTCAAACTGGTGGTGCGGGATGCCGCCTCGCTCAGCTGGGGTGAGTTTAGCGGTGCCGATATCCATGCCTTTGTAAAGCTGGTAGGCATCAGCGTTAATAATTTCGGCAGCGTCGGCGCCGCCTAGGTGCTGGGCAATGCTTAGGGCTAGCTGGGATTTGCCGGTTGCGGTGGGGCCGACGACGGCGATTGACTCACTCACGTATGCACCCTAACGTTTAGGCGTATCATTGCATAGTTAATTGTTATCACCACGCAGGAGCTATTTAGATGGCCTTAAAGCCAGATGACCTGCCTGAATTACCTCCACTATATTTAGGGCCGCAGATACGTGCGCGGGTGCATCAAAATCGTGACCTGTTCAGCCTGTTTGTAGCCGCTATTTGTGTGGGGCTACTAGCTGGGGCAGTGGCGGGAAGTTTTCGGCTTTGTCTAAACTATGGGGCCCAGTGGCGTAACTGGCTGATTAGTTTTCTACACTCCCAGGGCCTAGTTGGTTTACCGGTACTGGTGCTGGTTTGTGCCTCTTTGGCAGGGCTAGCTGGGTTTTTGGTTTCACGTCTAGAACCAGCTGCTGAAGGCTCAGGTATCCCCCGCACTGAGGCAGTGGTGCAAGGTAGGGCAGAGCCCAACCGACGCCGAGTGCTGCCCATTAAGTTCCTAGGTGGGGTGCTGGCCATTAGTAGCGGCATGATGCTGGGGCGTGAAGGTCCCATGGTGCAAATGGGTGGCACTGTTGGGATTTTTATTGCTCGCGGTATCGGCTCTACGCGCGCCCAGTTGCGGGTGCTTATGGCGGCCGGAGCTGCCGCTGGACTAGCCA
>FLSH01002166.1_pt3 | contig 12625 bp, 9 predicted proteins | sample 1550441 | NCBI WGS metagenome assembly FLSH01 (sample SAMEA4031756, study PRJEB14383) | metagenome | biome: human; feature: oral; material: saliva | place: Philippines | collected 2014 | reverse complement strand
GTCGGTGATGCTGCTTGGCGCAACCTAATTGTGCCTCGCTTCAATGACCAGATAATTAAATTAGGCTTCAAGGGCACTCACATCGACCAGCTTGGTTCCGGGGCTCAGACCACCTTCACTAACAGTCGCGGTGAGGTCATTAACCTGCCTTGGGGTTTTGCGCAGCTCGTTAACGACACTGCCAAAGCCACTGGTAAGCCGGTAGGTCTTAACGCAGTTGATGGTTTTGGTGCTAGCGAGCTGGCTAAGTCAAACGCTAGCTACCTCTACACCGAGCTGTGGGGTGCTCACGAAACTAACGCCCAAGTAAAGCAGTATCTGCAGCAGCAGCGTATTGATTCGCACGGTAAGCCTGCGATTATTGCGGCTTATATGAACAAGGGCGAGAACATCGATGACGGTCATGGTAAGCAGACTTTCAACACTGCTTCAGTGCAGCTTGCTGATGCCGCTTTTGCCGCTAACGGTGCCACTCACCTGGAACTGGGCCAAAATGGTGACCCGCAGGTAAAGCCTGGCAACTACACCAAGATGCTGGAAGGGCCTTACTTCCCTGACCGCAACCGTTACATGCAGGAAGACCTTAAGTACTGGCTGCCCAGCTACTACAACGTAATTACCGCCTACGAGCAGGTACTTTACGGCCCGCAGCTGACTAGCACGGGGCGCACGGTTTCGATTGAGGGCCAGCCTACTTCTACCGACGGCGCCGCTAACACCATTTGGACTAACACCATGCGTAACTCCACCGGTGACGTGCTGCACCTGATTAACCTTAAGGGCGACGACGGCAAGTGGCGTAACGCTACCGGTGCGATTAAGGAGCAAAATAACCTCAAGGTTAAGTACTACGTAGGTCAAGATGGGGTACCTGCCCGCATCAACCTGGTCAGCCCCGACATTGACGGTGGCGCCGCCAAGGACCTGAGCTTCACCAAGGGTACTGATGCTAAGGGCACCTACATTACCTTCACGGTTTCTAGCCTGAAGGTGTGGGACTTTATCTACATGATTAAGGGCAACGGCGAGGGGGCTAACACTCGCGTAGTTAACGCCAACTCTGGCCTGTGTATGAACGTGCGTGACGGCAAGCTGGCTAATGGAACCCAGGTAGAGCAGGTCAACTGCGACGCCAATTCCTACAGCCAGAACTTCCAGTACGTTGACGGTCAGCTGCGTTTGGCCGGCAAGAACCTGTGCGTGGATATTAAGGAACACCGTAATGTTGACGGGGCTGGTATTCACACCTGGGAGTGCAACAGTGCTTTGAAGTCGCAAAAGTGGGAGTACACCTCTGCAGGTCAATACCGTAACCCTGAAACCGGTAAGTGCCTGGGTGTAAGTGGTGACTCCAAGCAAACCGGAGCGCCAGTACACCTGTGGACTTGCCACAGTGGCGCCTCGCAGCGTTGGACTAACCCCAACTAATAGCCACAACTAGCAACCCGCAGGGCCCCTAGACAATGTCTAGAGGCCCTGCGGTTTTTACAGGAATCATGTAGTTTACATGGTAGCTAGGACCTAAATCCTAGCCTACTGTAGATTCTCAGTAGCAACGTGTACTAACTTTGACTTGCGCGCCCAGCTTGTTTTCAGGCGACGGCCTTGCTGAAACAAGCACGGGCCTGAATCCAGTTCTGCATGTTTAAGACGGGTGAGGATGATTCATAGACAAGGAAACGAATTAGTGTCAGAGCTTAATATTTTGCCTTTGAAAGTCCTGTCTATAGAGACCTTGTATAAGCGTTACAAGCGATTAGCTCAGAGTCTACCGAGGTGTATGCGTTGGTTTGCCTTAGTGTTCGCCCCAGCAGGTATCAGCTTTATCGTTTTTAGTGCTGGTCTATTAAACATGGCTGGGGCCTTGGTAGTCACGGCAGGTATAGATCATGTGACAGCTACTAGGGAAGGCGTCTCCTATGTAACTTGGTTACTGATCTTAGCTTTCTTAGTTGAATCCCTGAGCTGTTGGGTCAAAGACCGTTACGAAATGCTGCTTACGGTAGTAGTGCGGCAGTTAACCTATCGTCGTTTCCGACAGTTGTTTCAAACTTCAGCTTCTACAGCCGAAGCTCGCGAGCATGTTCTAACCTATCCCGGACAGATCAGCCAGTTTGCCTACGTTGTAGATTTTGCTGTTTCAACGGTTCAAATCATTATCTTTGTTATCGCTTCACTTGTGCTTTACGGGGCAAACGGTGTCATTGCCACGCTGCTTATCGTTGCCTTGGTAATCGTCAGTCTCCGACTTATCAACCTAATTGGTCGCCTATGGGAACAATACGTTGGCTTTGAAGGAGAACGCAGACGCTGGATCCAGAAGGTAGCTGACTCATTACCCCGAGGACGCTATATCCCCAGTTGGGGCGCAGCGCTAGACAAGATTTCTAGCATCAGGAGTAGCGAAGAAAAACTCTTACACGCAAGAGTACGCCTGCAGGTTCTAAACGGTTTTCTTGAGAAAGGCGCACTAACCACCATGCTTGCCTTGGTGGCAATAGGAGGTGCTTGGCTCTGGCCAAACGCTGGTTTTGGGTTGGGAATTATCCTGGCAGCTCGCTACTTGTACGCAGCGGTACAAAACAACGTCGTTAACTATCGAGTGATCCGTCTAGCCCTGCCGATGATGCGTGAACTTGATAAGTTAGAGAAAAGCTCTCAAAACACTCTAAAAGACCAGACTGCACTCGAAGCTCTAGGCACCTGTGAGGTTATCCCAGCTGATTCTAAACGAGCCAATAAGTTACGCGAATACGTGAGCGTGACAGGCTCTGCATTTGTTCCACGTAACCCGGAGCTATCACAGGCAATTTTATCTGCCTGGCATACTGGCGCTTCGCTACGTCAAGTGTCATTGTTTGCTGAACTGGCTGAGGCTATGGGACTTAACCAAGAGGTGGTCTCACGGTTGTGGCGGGACGTGAAAACCCTTTCGTCAGGGGAAAGACACCGGGCTGCGGTAGCTATTGTCTTAGCTGATGAGCCTAACTGGCTAATTTTGGATGACACATTCGCAGCTCTAGACCCAGCGATGCGAGAAATCGTTGCTAAAAAAATCTTAGCCAGTGTGCCAAACTGCACGCTTTTAGCGAGCTCTGAAGAGTATGTTCCAGACGCATTAGCTAATCGACTGTCCCTAACACATCGCGAGCTGTCACTTAGTCAGTTACATGCTGAGCAGCTAGCAAGCCAAGAACTGGGGAGCTTGGAGGAAGTAGTCGACCTGCCTGATCCTCAGACAGAAAAGGCAACATTCCAGCGAACACTAAAGCTTTTGTTTGGGCCGCATATTGTCTGGATAGGGCTAGGCGCGTTGCTGCTTAGCGGGTCCACGGTTGCTTTTGCGCTTACGGTAGCTCAAAATAATCTGCACTCTGAGATTGTGGGAGTTTCACTAGGTTGCATACTGGCCGCAGTGCTTGGTTCTATCATCTTTTTTGGGGCACTTTATCGAGCGCCAATTACTAGATTGACTGCGCTACATGAGCGGCTTGTCTATAGGCTTGACCAATTCGCGTCTCCTAGAACTAGTGGTGCGGTTGTGGGGAGGCTAGGGGAAGATTTCTCTGATTTACAAATGTCTGTGCCTGGCGCTGTGGGGTCGGTGTTTTTAGTTTGGGTGCAGTCTGCGCTGCTTATTGCTGGTGCTGTGACCGGCGCGCCCCTCTTCATAGTTGTAGTTTGTGCGGTAGCTCCACTTGCTTGGCTTGTTGGGCGTCAGGGTTCTAAATGGATTCTTCCAGCGTCGACGGCGTGTGCTAACGCGCGCGGGGAATTTATTGGGGTGGTTAGTGCGCAGGCTAGCGCCCATACTGCGCCGGTTAGTGTTGGTCTGCGTCAAGCAGGAGAGCGTGCCTATGTTGATTTGGAAACCAGCTATGTTGCTAGCTCTATTCAGTTAGCTGATGCCTACGCTCTTCGCAGCGGACTTATTCAATTGCTTGTATTGACTTTGAAAATCTCTGCGGTTCTTCTAGTTTCACTAAGCGGTGGAGGTAGCGTATTGATAGCTCCTGCGGCCGTGATTTATTTTGCGTTGACCTTGTCATCTGGCTTGCAGTCTGTGGTGGAGACATTACAGGAAGTGGGTGTGGTCAGTTTGACGGCTGAGCGTGTGAGGATGCTTGAAGAATTTCAAACAAAACGTTCCCAGGTTCGGGTTCGTCATGCTGAGTTGGAACAGTTGAAGAGTCTTATTGATTCAGGTTGTTCTTTAATCGCTTTGATTGGGCCAACTGGTGCTGGAAAATCTGTCATGCTTGATGCCCTTTACCGTAACTATGGCGAGGATAAAGTTACGGTTATCCCTGAGGTAGATCCGTTAGCTGTTGAAGTATCTGACTTAAGCGGGTTAGAGCTTGCGCGTTCTGTGCTAGAAGATGGTGCCTGGCAGCTTGTTTTACTTGACGAGACTTTGAAGGGGCTTAACCCTGTTGAAGAACGTAGCGAGATAGAGTCAATGAAGCAGGTTTTAGACCGTACTGGTAAGCAAGCTGTGGTTGTACTCCACTCACGTTCTAACCTTGATTGTTTTGAGACAGTAGTGAACTTAGGGGAGTGAACTAGGTTTTAGCTGCATATGGTGTAAAAAGTGGGGCCCCTAGACAACGTCTAGGGACCCACCTTGTCTTTAAGCTAAGGCCTGGTTAGGCCTTGATTTCATAGGTGACAGTTAGCTCGGCCCGCGCCAAGGTATGTGACAGAGCGTGGAAAGCTACAGCTGCGATTGAAGTGTCACCATCAAGTTCCAGCGTGGGCACATCCAAGGCATAGACCGTGAAGATATAGCGGTGCGGGCCATCTCCGGCAGGTGGGTAAGGGCCATAGTAGGCCCAGGTGCCCGAGTCGTTACGGGCGTGGAAGCAAGCACCTTCCAAGAAAAGATCGCTGCGGCCCACATTTTGCGCCAAATATGGAGTGGCGACGTCGATATCAAGCACCGCCCAGTGCCACCAACCTGAAGGTGTGGGTGCGTCAGGGTCAAAGCAGGTCACTACAAAAGACTGGGTCCGCTCGGGGTAACCATGCCAAGCCAAGGCGGGGGAGATATTCTCATGCGGGGCAGCAAACTTATCTGCTAGAGGTTTGCCATCTTCCATGTCCTGGCTAGTGATAGTGAAAGCAGCCGGAACTTTAGGTAGTAAATCGTATGGGTAGGGGGCCTGAGGGCGGGTTAAATCCATGGTCTCTCCTGGGTGAGTCTTGAAATAAGCCAGAGGAAATTGGCTTTAGCCTTGGGATAGGTCAGAGGGGCGGATATGTAGATCCTCAACAGTGGCATCAAGCGACATATCTACAGCCAGGCGGATAGCTTTAGCCACCGATGCAGCCTGCATATGGTCGGCGGCGCAGTAATCCCCGCCCTTGCCAGACCCGGCGGTTGCCCCTAAGTTGTGTAGGCGCTGCTGCATAGCAGTGTCGGTGCGACCTGGGTAAATAGTGGTGACACGGATACAGCCGCGCTCTTCCTCACGCAGTGCATCAGCTAGCGCCCGCAAACCATGCTTGGCGGCACAATACAAACCCTGCCCAGGCCATACGCGTGTGCCCGCACCAGAATTTAGCATCACCACTAAACCGTGAGCTTCACGCAAAGCTGGCAGCAGCAGGGTGGTTAGCTGAGCTGGGGCCACCAGATCCAAATCCAGTACCTGGCGCCACTGCGAAACGCTGAGCTCTTCGAGCCTTCCAGCAGCTTCCACCCCGGCACTGTTAACCAGTACGTCCAGGCGCTTAAGACCTAGCTCGCTTACAGCCTTAGCTACTGCCTCGGCGTCGCTAAGATCCACAGAAACTGCCTGGGCACTAGGCAGGGAAGCAACCAAATCATCTAGGCGCTGACGGTTCCTGGCTAGCGCAATAATGTGATGATCGGCTGCTAGTGCCTGGACAGTGGCTAGGCCAATGCCGCTGGTGGCGCCGGTGATCAGGGCGATTGGAAGAGTGCTCATGTCGTAGAGTTTTTCTGGAACGGGTTTACTACTAGCGCGGCCCAGGGTGCTAGTAACTGCACCAACATAATTATCAGTGCGGCTACCAGCCAGCCACCTAACAGATCTGTGGGCCAGTGATAACCCAAGTATATGCGGCTATAGGCAACCGCTAAAGACACAATCCAAGGCAATACGTAAAGAACTGACAAAGCTACTTTACCAAGCGGGGTTTGCCAGCGTTTAGGCCAAAAAGTAGCGATCAAGAAACTTAGCAAAGCTGCAAACACTAAGCTGCACAGGGTGTGCCCAGAAGGAAAAGACATGCTGTGCTCAGGTAACCCCAACAGCTGAGCGCGCGGCGGTCGCTCGCGCCCCACCAGCGCCTTCAAACTCATATTCACACCCGAGGAAACCGCCATAGTGGCGCTGATTAAAATAGCCATGCGCCACTGTTTAATGGCTAGCAGTGCCAGGCAGATCAAAATCGTGGCCACAGTCAAAGTAAGCGTATTACCCAAGGTGGTGATGGCTGTGTAGACACGTGTAGCGGTGTGGGTGCGTGAAGCCAAAGCCCAGTTGCGTACGGAATAATCCAATTTAGATAGGTAACCAACCAAAACCAGAGTTATCAGAGCTAGACAGGCTACTAGCTGTGTGGTGATAACCGAATTGCAACTAGGGCGTATCATTTGTTAACCTTCTAAGGGTGGGGGGTGAAGGTGCACTTAGGGGGTGCGCCATAAGTTTAGGGCACGAAATCCCCAGTTTTTCCACTTTTGCCAGATAAAGGCCCAAATTCCCGACATTTACCAAGCTAGTGCAATACAATCGCAAGTATGTTTAAGCCTATTGCAACTGCATCAGTAATGGTGCTGATCTGCGCATCTGTCTTAACTGGTTGCAGCTCAGGAACCCCTAAAGCCGGAACCATTAACACGCAGCCGGCCTCCGATGGCTGCGCTGCGATGGATAAGGTGTACGTCAGCGCCCTCAAAGAATCCAGTACCGGTAAAACTTTTAGTTCACTGCCTAAAGATGCTTCCCCAGAAGTTAAACAAGCCTCCTGGCAAGCCTTTACGGTTACTTTAAATACGGATTACCGTGCGAAATTTACCAAAGCTGCAGCTAAAGACAAGACTGCCCAAGCTGCCCTGGGAGCGCTGGGCACCTACGCGACACTTTCTGCCCAAATTAGCGACGGCAAGCTAAGCGAGTTCGCTAACCCTACCCAAGCTGAGGCCGATCTAAAGATTGGTCGCACTCCCACCCCTAACCCCACCTATGTGCAGGCGGTTAATAAGCTGGCCGACGCTGGCGCAACCCTAGCTAAATGCATGCCGCACTGGCCGGTAGCCTTCTAGACGCTGTCAGGTGTCTGGCCTCCAGAGGCTAGCTTTCCAGTCAGCACCAGGCTGAAGCTTCTGGATTACCAGCTTTGCGTGACTGATAGCCTTCTAGATGGGCTTGGGCTTTAGATAGCACCAGCCCCTTGGGTCACTAACTAGTAGGCTCATTAACTAGTTAGTCCCAGCCACAAAAAATCGCCCGCCTAAGTCACGAAACTAGGCGGGCGACGTCGTCGTAAACAATACGACTAAAGGTGCTGTTTACGGGAAGGGACGCACCACCTGGCTGGCAATATTGCCCCAACCATAAGAGACCGTAATGTGCTCAATGCGGGCGGGCCTACCCATCCAGTCGGTGTGAATTACCTGGTCGTCACCGAGATAGATAGCTACGTGGGTAACCACTCCGTCGGTGGTGTAGAAAATCAGGTCACCGCGTTGGCGTGCAGACAGCGGCACATGCTGGAACTTAGAGTATTTGTAAAGTTCCTGCGAAGTACGGTAGCTAGGCCAACCATGCTTGACCACATTGATCGGCTGCGGATCCATACCAGCGTGGTAAAGCGCCTGCAAAGTAAGGCCCGAGCAGTCATAACCCAAACCGTAAGGACCAGCCCCGCCCCAAGTGTAGGAAGAACCGCGCTGGTTGTAGGCGTAGCCGATCATGGCCTCAATGCGCTCTGAACGCGTGGCGGAAATAGACACCGGGGCGGCCTGATACTGGTCTACATACCAGCTGTAACCGGTTTGCATAGCATCCCAAGTGGTCTTATCAACAACACCGGTCTGGCTTAACCCCATGCGGCGCTGGAAAGAACGCACCGCAGTTTGGAACGCTCCATCAACGCTGGCCAGTTTAGTGGAGTACCACAAACCCAAACGCTGCTGCACAATGCGCACCTTCACCCCATTCATGCCATAGGTGAGGGTATTAGTTTGACTGCCAAGTGAAGTGATCGACTGGCTGGGCTGGAGGTAACCGCCGGGGGCGGTGTAACCAATCCACTTACCCGAAGGCAAGAAGCGGTAAGTTGTACCGTTAATTACCGTGTTGCCGGTGACGTAGTTGCCGGTGGCCGGGTTGAAGTAGTACCAGTCTGAGCCGTCTTTAACCCAGCCTGAAGTTACCCGGGCCCCGTCACTACCATACAAATGCCAGGTGCCGCCCACCTTAAGCCAACCAACATAGGCCGCGCCTGAGGACTGCATGAAATATTCTTTGCCGCCCACCTTGAGCGGGCCCACATGCATGACGGTGGTGGAGGGGTTTAGGTAGTACCACTTACCGCCATCCTTGAGCCAACCAAGTACGGCGGCGCCAGTGGACTTGTCGTAGTAGTGCCACACACCGTTGTGCTTGGTCCAGCCGGTGGCCATATCCCCGGTTAGGCCGTAGAAGTAGTAGTACTTGCCCGAGAGGTTAATTTGTCCCTGCAGCATAACCCCAGTGGCAGGGTCTAGGTAGTAGCGGCGGCCGCTGACAGTGATCCAGCCGGTTACTCGAGCGCCAGAGCCGGAGAGGAAATACCAATCCCGACCTAGCTTCAGCCAACCGCTGGCTAGGTAGCCGTCAGCTTTGAAGTAGTAGACGGTGCCTTGAACGCGCAGCCACTGGGATTTGGGCCAAGTCCCGTCAGAGTTGCGCCACCACCAGCCCTTAGGATCCTTTAGCCAGTAACCCTTGGGGTCGGCGTCAGGGATATTCGGTAGGTCTGTGCGCGGCGGGGTAATCGCAGCTGAGCCAGGTGACTTAGTGGCCGAGCCTGTAGGGGTAGCCGAGGCGGCTGGGGCGCTTGGCTTAGCGCCAGGTTGCTGGCCGGGGTTAGGTTGTGGGTCAGCTGGCTGAGATGGATCAGCCGGTTGGCCAGGCGATGGGTTGCCAGGAGATGGGTTGCCGGGGGAGGGCTGAGCGGGGTTAGGCTGGCTGGGAGATGGCTGGCCTGGGCTAGGTTGGCCGGGGTTAGGTTGGCCGGGGGCGGCACTTTCCGAAGGGGCCGGAGCCACTGGCTGCGACGGAGAAGCCCCTGGAGTGGTGGGCTCAGCCGAGGGCGTGGATCCCGACGACGGTTGGCTGGTCTCTTGGCCTGGCGCTAGAGCTAGGGGCTGCTGCGCCGTAGTACCTACGTTAGCGGCCTGAGCTGGGGCGGTAGAGACAGTTGTTAAACCGCCTGCCGCGCCCATAGACAAGGCCAGGCTTAACGCGATGCACCAACGACGATGCCGGTAAAAGTCTGACTTCATGGTGATTCCTGTGGGGTATGGAATTAGTGAGCTTGGAGCTGCAACTACATCGTGGTTCTGGACGATGGTGGATACCTACATAGTATGCCCAAACTAAAATTTGTGTGACAGCTTGGCACAGATACAGGCAAAATCGTCCCTTCCCTATAAAAATACAGCGGAAAATCATGTGCAACGGACGATTTTGTATGTAAATAACCGGGTAAAAATTTGACTGGTCAAATACTGGACAATTTAGGCCGAATGTTGGGAAATTAGTCAGGCAGATTCCTCAGGGAAGTAGGGGAGGGTGAGCTTTGCCTAGAGAGGTGTAGGCAAAATGCGAAGGAAGCGGGAAAGCGTAGGGAAGCGCAGGAAAGTGCGGGAAAGTGCAGGGAAGTACAGGGAAGTCGGGCGCAAGCTTTTGTTTAGACAAGTAAGCATAAGTTGCAGCCTTGCCGCGACACATGACTATTAAATCCTTGGAAACTGGGGGAGTGCACAAGCAGAGGAGCCATAGAGGTTGGTTCTGCCGATACTCGACTTTTGCCGGTGTGTCTGGCGCTAATCAGCATTGGCTTTATTGGGGTGGTTACCTGCCAGCCAACGCCGGTTACTGGCAGCAGGGGCCGACGGCGTCGTCGTAGTTAGCTGCGAAAGTTTCAGGAGAGTGGGGTGTAAGTACTGCAACCGTTACAAATACTGAAAAATCGTCCGTTGCCTATAAAACCCCACGGAAAAATTATAGGCGACGGACGATTTTGCCTGTATTTGACTATTCGATAGCTTCTAAATCTTCAGCAACTTTTTGATTTAGCTTAGCTATAGCCTCATCATCCAATGGTGTGTCACGCACATGCAGCTCAGAATATACCGCCCATGCCACACTGACCAGGGGCACAGCAATTACTGCACCCAGCAAACCAGCGGAGAACGAGCCGGCAGCCACTGCAATACCTACTACCACCGGGTGCAAGGAAACCTGCTTGCCCATAATTAGCGGCTGCAAAATGTGCCCCTCAAACTGACCAATTGCGGCCACACCAATACCCACCAGCAAGAACTTGCCGATACCGCCAGAAGCCAAGCCCACCAGCATGGCCACAAACATGGCAATTGGCGCACCCACCATTGGAATAAAAGCACCCATAAACACCAGCACACCCAAAGGAGCGGCCAAAGGCACCGCAATCATTTGTAAAAAGATTGCAGCAAAAATTCCATCAGTTAATGCCACCATCATGGTTCCACGCACATAACCGGAGAAAGTGAACCAGCCGGCGCTAGCGGCGCGGTGAGTACGGTAACGACGCTCTTCGGGTAATTCATTTAAGAACCAACGCCACATGTTTTTACCCGAACCCAGGAAAAAGATTGCCGTAAACAGTGCCAAAGCCAACACAGCCATAACCTCACCCAGTGCAGAAGCATTAGATAATAGCTGTTCGGCCAGGGAGGGCGCGTTAGAACGCAAATATGCCTGCCCTCTATCCAGGGCCGCATTTACCTGCATATTCAAGTCATGCTGAGAAATATGGAAAGGTAACGGACCGTGCTCAAGAAAGTCCACAATCGTGTGCGCACCATTAGTAAATTGCTGTGCTAGGGAATCCCATTGGCCCGTTACAGAGGTAATCACATAAGTGAACATGGCGCCCACAATGCCCAGCACCGTCAATAATCCTAAGAATGTGGCAGGATAGCGCGGCAACACCTTGTTATAAAGCTTAACAATGGGGTGCAAAATGGCGGTAATAACTAGCGCTAAAAAGACACCAATAAAAACCGGGACAATCTTTGAGGTGGCAAAAATAATCACCCACACGATTGCCAATACGCCCAAAATAAGCCAGGAACTAAGCCCTGCACGCACTAGCCATTCAGGCAAGAGCGCTAGGCCGCTTTGTTTCTCTGTTTGTGCCGGCTTGGCCAGCACATACGTGGTAGGGATCGGTGGCATCTGTGGCTCGTTTTGACGCGAGTCCATAAAACGCCGATGCTGCTCGCGGGCCTTGCGTATGGCCCCAGCCGTGTTAGTCACCCAACGATGCTGGGTGAGAATTGGTTTTTGCGGTTGTGTTTCTTTGTGCACAGAGTTCTCAGCCATGCCAGCCTCTAGTTGCTAATAAATCTTGGCGGTTCGTTTGCTGAAACTGCCCCTTAACAGCCCCAATCTTACTAACGTGGTAGGTATGAGTTTGTTTAACCCTACCGGTCAAATTAGTCACGCAGTCTCGCTACCCTCGTGCGTAGCCTTAACCCCTGGTCGCGGCGGTTTGGAACGCCTACTGATCGACGCCCCCGCAGGATACGCAGAAATCTACCTGTTTGGTGCGCACATCACTTCGTGGGTGCCGCGCGGCGGTAAGGAAGTCCTGTTCACTTCAAGCCGCGCTGTCTTTAACGGCCAAAAGGCTATTCGCGGTGGTATCCCGCTGTGCCTGCCTTGGTTCGGGGTGGGGGCTTTACACCAGGCTCCGCCCGCACATGGTTGGGCCCGTAACAGCGTGTGGCAGCTACGCAGTGTAGTGACCACTGACGAGGGCGGTGTGCGCGTAACTCTAAGCTTGGAAAAGAACGGTTTTTACGCCCTGTATGAAGTAACTGTGGGCGAGAAACTGGAGCTGAACCTGTCACTGCGCAATGTGCAAAGCGAACCGGTTGTCGGCGAGCTTACCTTCCACACCTACCTGCGCCTATATGACCTGACCGCAACGGATCTTAGCGGCCTGGCTGGAGGCGAGTATATCGATAACGAACCTGGAGCCACCCGTGCTAAGCAGGAACATGAGCTGAAAGTCGCCGGCTCTTGCGACCGTATTTTCACCACCGGTGAGGCAGGCAATGTGGTGCGGGTGCGCGATAGTGGCAACCGTCGCACCATTGTGGTTACCAAGCACGACGCCCCCAACACTGTGATGTGGAATCCTGGTCCGCGTGGCGCTGCTGAATTTTCTGACATGGCTCCCGACGAGTGGGTGCAGTTCCTGTGCGTAGAGCCTGGCCGCATTCGCGAAAACGCCGCCAAGCTTGAGCCGGGGGAGAGCTTTAGCATTTCTATGACGCTCTCGGTTGAGTGAGTCTGTAGCTAGAGCAAGGTAGCTAGGGTGAGCTTGCAGCTCAGGT
>FLSH01454845.1_pt1 | contig 12689 bp, 10 predicted proteins | sample 1550441 | NCBI WGS metagenome assembly FLSH01 (sample SAMEA4031756, study PRJEB14383) | metagenome | biome: human; feature: oral; material: saliva | place: Philippines | collected 2014 | reverse complement strand
TAAAATGGGCGTTTTTTAGCTCCGCCACGAGATAAACGAATGGTTACCATAACCTTCCTCTAAATGTTTAATTACTAAAAGAATATTCTCAAACTCGAAAGTGATTTAAGAATATAGCTTACTTTTTTCTCTGTATATATAGACAAAAAGCCTGAAGATTTTACACTTTTTGAACAAAAAAGCAAGCCAATAGCCTATTTCTACTTGAGAAATTCACCATAAAAAATGACCTCACTTCATCACAAAGTGCGGTCAATTTTTCATTAATTTATTGGATTAATAAACCCCTTGAGCCAACATTGCATCAGCTACTTTTACAAAGCCTGCTACGTTTGCGCCCACTACGTAGTTAATGTTTGCTTGGCCTTCTGCTGAACCGTATTTTTTACAGTTTGCATGAATATCTAACATGATGCGATGAAGCTGTCTATCCACCTCTTCAGCTGTCCAGTATAAACGTTGTGAACTTTGCGCCATTTCTAAACCCGATGTCGCAACACCACCTGCATTAGCCGCTTTACCTGGGCCAAATAATACACCAGCTTCTAAGAATGCTTCTGTCGCTTCGATAGTGGTTGGCATGTTTGCCCCCTCAGCGACTAATTTCACACCATTTGCAATTAAGGCTTTCGCATCAGAGATCTCTAATTCATTTTGGGTTGCGCAAGGAAGTGCAATATCTGCTTTCACTTCCCAAGGGCGTTTACCCGAAAAATATTGAAGGCCAAATTGTTTTGCAAACTCTTCTACTCGACCACGTTTTACATTTTTGAGCTCTAATAACGCTTCTAATTTTTCACGATCGAATCCTTCTGGTAAATACACGTAACCCGCAGAGTCAGAACAGGTTACGACTTTCGCACCGAGCGCCATCGCTTTTTCAATCGCATATTGCGCCACGTTACCCGAACCAGAAACTAAAACTGTTTTACCTTGGAAGCTATCCCCTTTTTCTGCAAGCATTGCTTGGGCAAAATAAACCAATCCATACCCCGTTGCTTCTGGACGAATTAAGCTCCCACCGAATGAAAGACCACGACCAGTAAACACGCAAGCCGCTTGGTTTGATAATTTTTTCATATAACCTGCAAGATAACCGACTTCGCGACCACCTACACCGATATCACCGGCGGGCACATCGGTATCCGGACCTACATGACGATACAATTCAGCCATTAATGCTTGGCAGAAACGCATCACTTCAGCATCTGATTTGCTTTTAGGATCAAAATCTGAGCCCCCTTTCGCACCGCCCATTGGCAATGTAGTTAAGGCATTTTTAAAGATCTGTTCAAAACCTAAGAATTTTAAGATTGATAAGTTAACGGATGGATGAAAACGCATGCCCCCTTTAAAGGGACCAATTGCACTGTTGAATTGCACACGGAAAGCACGGTTTACTTGAACTTGGCCTTTATCATCAGTCCATGCCACACGGAATTGGATTGCGCGCTCTGGCTCAACTAAACGCTCTAATAAAGCTTCTGAACGGTATTTAGGGTTTGCTTCCAAGAAAGGCCAGATTGACGTGAAGACTTCACGAACGGCTTGTAAAAATTCAGGTTGGTGACCGTCACGTTGAGCCACTTTTTCAAGAAATGCGTCTAATGATGCTACTGCTGACATAGGATTTTCCTTCTAGTAGTGAGTTAATATGATGTATGTAACGTTATTTTATTTATCACCGTCTTGTTGCGGCGTGTCATCAATATAACAATAGAAAAATCAACTAGGCAATAGTTTTTTTATAGAAAAAATGAAGAAAAAATAAAAAACGAGAAAACATTTAATATTTTCTCGTTTTTATTAGATGAGATCTAAAATCAGTACCTAGATTAGCACTTCAAGTTAAAAAGTGCTTATTTATTTTTACCTTCTAAGTAAAGCCATTCAGCGACTTGCTTCGCAAAATACGTCAAAATACCATCCGCACCCGCACGCTTAAAGCAAAGCAATGATTCCATAATGCATTCTTTTTCTTTCAGCCAACCATTTTGAATGGCCGCCATATGCATCGCATATTCACCAGAAACTTGATAAGCAAAGGTTGGCACGCCGAAATAGTCTTTCACGCGATATACCATGTCTAAATATGGCATACCTGGTTTCACCATCACCATATCTGCCCCTTCTTGTAAATCAAGAGCCACTTCTTGCAAGCCTTCATTACCGTTGGCTGGATCAAGTTGATAGGTTTTCTTGTCACCACCTTTCAGGTTGCCGGCAGAACCGACTGCATCACGGAATGGACCATAATAATTAGACGCATATTTTGCAGAATACGCCATAATTTGCGTATTGATATGACCATTTTCTTCCAATGCCTGACGAATACGACCAATACGTCCATCCATCATATCACTCGGTGCAACAATATCAGCACCAGCTTCAGCGTGTGAAACAGCCTGTTTAATCAGGATATCTGTTGTAATATCGTTTAATACATAGCCTTCTTCATCAATGATCCCGTCTTGTCCATGTAGTGTATAAGGATCGAGTGCGACATCGGTTAATACACCTAATTCTGGATAAGCGGCTTTCAATGCTCTCACTGCGCGCTGTACCAAACCATTCGGGTTAAACGCCTCATCCGCCATTAAAGATTTTTTATCTTGCTCAACCACAGGGAATAATGAGATCACTGGCACGCCGTATTTCACTAAAAGGCCTGCTTCGATTAATAACTGATCGATCGTTAAACGTTCAACTTTAGGCATAGAAGGAACTGGTTCACGATGATTTTCGCCTTCAATGATAAATACCGGATAAATTAAATCATTCGCGGTTAAAGTATTTTCTGCCACTAAACGGCGACTAAAATCATGTTTACGTAAACGACGAAGACGACGGGTTGGAAAACCGCCTAAAATTTGTTGAGTCATAATAATATTTCCTGTTTTTATGATGTTAAAAGGGCGTATCACCTACGCCCATTTTCTTAATCTTTGTGATTCAAATCACCCTGATTTTCTACCGCACTTTCCTCATCAGTTGCCTCTTCTTCATCCTCTTTCGGTTGATAGAAACGTGCAACTAACAAGCCTAATTCAAAGAGAAGACACATTGGTACAGCAAGTAAAGTTTGAGAGAACACGTCTGGTGGCGTTAAGATCATGCCAACAAAGAACGCTCCCACAATAATATAAGGACGTTTTGCCGCCAATGCTTTCGTGGTTGTGACACCTGTCCAGCAAAGCAAAATAATGGCAACGGGAACTTCAAAACACACACCGAAAGCCAAGAATAATGCTAGCGCAAAATCAAGGTAACTGCTGATATCTGTTGCGATAGCGACCCCTTCTGGTGCAGTTTGCGTAAAGAAACTAAACACGAAAGGGAAAACAACATAATAAGCAAACGCTACACCGCAATAGAATAAAACTGTACTGGAAAATAATAACGGATAAATTAAACGTTTTTCATGTTGATACAGTGCTGGTGCCACAAATGCCCAAATTTGATAAAGCAAATAAGGGACAGAAATAAACACCGAAACAATCGCGGTTAATTTAATTGGCGTAAAGAAAGGCGTTTGGATATTGGTTGCAATCATCGTTGCACCTTTTGGCATCACAGCTGTTAAAGGCGCAGCAACAAAATGATAAATATCATTAGAAAAATAAACCAACGCCACAAAAACCACTAAAATACAAATTACACAACGTAATAAGCGGTTTCTGAGTTCAACAAGATGGGTAATTAACGGTTGGGAATCGTCCGTCATATTGCTCATAATTATTCTCTAGGACTTCGCTTCAGATTTGGGTGCTGGCTGTAGCTCCACATCATCCGGCGAATAGTAATCGGATAAACGCTCAGTTAATTCAGCTTGTTCATGAGGTTCAAGTGCGGTCAAATCCACTTCTGTTTTTTCAGATTCCAAAACTTCGGCAGTTTCATTCTCTGCATGTTCTGTGGATGCTGTTTCAACCGGTTTTTCTGCTGTTTCTTGTGCGCTTACCTCAAGTTTTTCCGCAGAATCAGCCGGATTTTCAGCTGCACTTTTAATTTCTTTAATTTGCTCTTCCACCGTTGTTCCTGCTGCAGCCGCTTTTTCTTCTAACTCTGCACGCATTTTTTGAGCTTGCTCTTTCAGCTCTTCAACGGTTTTACTTAAATCTGGGGAAAGCTGTTTGAGATTAAGTTGTTCCGCTTTCTTAATACTATCTTGCAACTCTTGCAATTTAAGCTCTTGTTTTAATTCATTTTGAACATTAGCTGCCAATCCACGGATCGTTTTCACCCAGCCCATTACCGTGCGAATAGCCACAGGTAAACGCTTAGGGCCTAGCACTACTAAGCCCACAAGCATCAATAAAACAAGTTCGGAAAAACCAATATCAAACACGGTTATGCCTGTTCTTTATCTTTTACAGTTTCAGTTTTTTCAGCGGTGGTTGTACCGTCTTTAATTTGAGTAAACTCAGCATCCTTTTTCGGCTCGTCATCAGACATCGCTTTTTTAAAGCCTTTTACTGCTGCGCCAAGATCAGATCCCGCATTGCGTAATTTTTTGGTACCGAATACTAATAAAATCACGACTAATAAAATAATCATTTGTGCTGGGGATAAACCAAACATAGAAAAACTCCGTTAGAATTAAATTAAAAATTTGGGCTTGAATATACTCTTTTTATGCATTTGTCTCAAGAGGTAATTTTAAAAGTGCGGTCAAAAAAATTAGAGGATTTTCAACCGCACTTTAGTCTTATTATTCAGCCAGTTCTGTTTACTAATGAGACAGGAATTATGAAATAACAAAATCCAGTTCTTTCATGTATCGCTCATAACATTGCAAGATGTCCACGATCAAATCCTCTTCATTTGTAATACTCAAAGGATAACCTTCCAATTGAATATTGGTTGAAACCATTAATGCATGATGAACTTGTGCAGTTTCAGGCTCAGGCTTCTCGAACAAGGTAATTTGGTAAAAAAAATCTTCTGCTAATCCATTTTCAATAGAAAGAACCAGTTGATTATTATCACGACCAAAATGTTGCTGTAGGGTCACATTTAAACCATAGGTACCGATAAGTAACTGGCGCAACTCTCTCATTGCCAAAAGCGCCGTTGTTTTTAAATGTAAAATGGCGTCATCTCGCTTAGGTTCAATCACTAACTGTCTTAAACGGCTACGCCAGTTTGCACCTGTCCACAAATCTGAAACCTCTGTGGAATAATATTGACGCTCAAATCGTAAACCTTTCAACAAACTCCATGCCATCACTGACATCAACAGAGCAAAAGGTAAAGAAAAAAACAACATCGTTGATTGGAGTATTTCAATACCGCCAAAAAGATAAAGCACAAACGTAACTGCTGACAATAGCCCTCCCCAGAACATAGATTGCCAACGAGGTGAAACCTGGCTTTTGTCTTCAATCGCGATATTATTAAGCGTATAAATACCAAAGTTAATGGTGACGATAAAAAAGAGTGTGATAATAAATAAAGCTAACGTTTTAGTTAAGCCGGAATAGGGTAAATAACTCAGAAAATCAAAAAGGAGTGACCCCACATTATTTACAGCTTGACCTAATGCTCCCTTAGCAAGATGTTCATTGACCCAAATGGCCCCATTACCAAATACAGTGAACCATAAAACGAAGAATAAACTTGGCACCATCAATACGCCGAAAATAAACTCCCGTAAAGTTCGTCCACGAGAAATCCGTGCGATAAAAATTCCAAACCCAGGCGCCCATGAAAACCACCATGCCCAGTAAAAAACCGTCCAATCCATAAACCAGTCTAAATGTTCTACATCATAGGCATAAGCCTTGAAGCCGACTCTAATTAAACCGCTTAAGTAGGTACCAATATTTTCTGTAAACGCAGAAATTAAATATATTGTCGGACCGAATAGCAAAACCAACAGCATAAAGAGAAATGTTATGCCTAGATTTAGCTCACTAAGAATGCGGAATCCGTTAGCTATGCCCTGCAGTGAAATTAAAATAGCAATGATAAAAACACTCACCAAAATAAGGGGAACCAAATACGGTGAGTTATCCAATAGATGCATGGAATGGAACGCTGCCGCCAACCGAATTGCACTGTAACCTAAGGTTGCGACCACGCCAAATAAGGTAGTGCAAATTCCGAGAATATCAATGATATCCCCGACTCTTCCATTAATCTTTTCTTTCAGTAAGGGATAAAAACAAGAACGTAAAGAAAACGGTAATTTATAGCGAAATCCGAAGTAAGCAATCGTAAGTGCGATTAATCCATAAATAGCCCAAGCACTGATGCTCCAATGAAAAATACTAAAAAATAATGCTGTTCTAACTTTCTCATATTCACCTATTGGTGAAAGAAAATGTGAAAGTGGTTCAGCAACACCGAGAAAAACAATGCCAATACCAATTCCAGAGGTAAAAAGTAACGCAATCCAAGAGCCTAATTTAAACTCTGGTTCTTCCTCATCACTCCCAAGTTTAATATCGCCATATCGTCCTAACGCTAAGAAAAGTAAAAAGAACAGAAAAAATGCACTCAGTAAAATATAAAACCAGCTAAATTGAGAGAAAATAAATGCTTTCGCCGCAGCAAGATAAGATATCGTTTGCTGCGTATCAAATAAAAGGGCTGCAATAATCGCTAAACTAAAGCCTAAACTGCCCCAAATAACATTTGCTTTGAAAGTATTTTGTATCTTCATATTTGTTTTAAGATAAAAAGTGCGGTTAAAAATTAGGGGATTTTCAACCGCACTTTAGTCTTATTATTCAGCCAGTTCTGTTTGCTCGTGTGCCATCAATTCTTGACCCACATCGTCTAGCAAACTTAAGTAACGTTCATAATGTTTCAACATATCGGCAATTAATTCATCTTGATCCATATATTGCACATCATAACCCACTCGACCATCAAAGAAGTAAGTGTATGGCTCATAGGTCATACTATGCTGGATATGTGGCAAGTTATCGTCATTAATTAATTGCTCTGACACCTCACGACCGATAGATTTCACCCCATACATAAAGTCTCGCATCAAATCTTTCTGAATGACTAACTCGACTGCAGGTTCATCTTGATCAAATAGCGTGTTAATTTGTACGCTTAAGTCATATTTGCCAATCAACTCTTGACGTAATTCACGCATAGCCGGTAAAACCGTATGTTTAAGGAAACGTAAAATATCTTTTTCTTGCGTTTGGTTCATCATTTGTTCCAAACGTTCTTTCCATTTATCCCCCGTCCAGAAAATACTGGTTGGATTAACTTTGGTATCAAAATATTTTTTATCCGCATTCAAACCTTTCCATAAGCTAAAACACATCAATAACATCAACATCGCAAAAGGTAATGCCACTAATAGCGTCATTGCCTGTAGATTAGCCAAGCCGCCTGATTGCATTAAAACAATCGCGACGACTGACATTAATACACCCCACATCACAGCCTGCCAACTCGGTGCTACAAGGCTTTTATCGCGTGATGCAATGTTATTTAATACATAAATACCGGAGTCTGCCGAGGTGATAAAGAATAAAGAAATCACCACTAAACTCACTAAACCCGTCACACCAGAAAGCGGTAAATAATCTAAGAACTTAAAGAGCAACGTTTCAGGCGAAGAAATCATTTGTCCTAACGCACCTGCAGCTTCACCATCATTCAACCAAATGGCTGTATTACCAAATACGGTAAACCACAAGATACCGAACATGCTAGGAATCACCAACACGCCAAAAATAAATTCGCGAATGGTACGCCCTTTCGAAATACGAGCAATAAATAAACCGACAAATGGCGCCCAAGAACACCACCATGCCCAATACAGAATTGTCCAACCGCTAAACCAACTAGTATGTTCTTGTTCATAAACATAGGTTTTGAAACTTAATTTTACTAAGTTGCTAAGATACGTTCCGATGTTGTCGCTAAAAGCGGATAACAAATAAAGTGTCGGTCCCGCCACTAAGACGAAAATCAACAAACAGAAAGCTAATGTTAAATTCAGCTCACTTAAGATTTTTACCCCTTTCCCTACACCAGAAATCGCGGAAAATATCGCTAAACTCATTACCACGGCAATTACGACAACTTGCAAGCTGAAGCTATTTTCGCTAATCCAGCCTAATTGATGTAAGCCTGCACCCAATTGTGATGCACCAAAACCTAATGTTGTGATAACACCAAATAAGGTGGCAAGTAACGCCATAATGTCGATAAGATCGCCTAACTTGCCATTAATACGCTCTTTCAATAACGGATAGAAACAAGAACGTAATGCCAAAGGTAATTTGTAACGGAATCCAAAGTAAGCCAATGCCAACGCAATCGTGCCATACACCGCCCAGGCATGAATTCCCCAGTGGAATAAGGTGTGTAACAAGGCTTCTTGTTGCTTATGCTCTGCGCTGCCTGTGGTAATATCAGATAAGTAATGCGTCAATGGCTCTGCTACACCAAAGAACATCAACCCTACCCCCATACCGGCAGCAAATAACATCGCCAACCAAGACAGAAAACCAAATTCAGGCTCTTCTTCATCATTGCCTAATTTGATATTACCTAGACTACTGACTGATAAAATGACTAAAAAGCCCAAAAATACTGAGAATGCTAAGACGTAAAACCAACTAAAGTTGGCAAAAATGCCCGATTTAGCAGCATTTAATAAAGTTTGTGTTTGCTCAGGTGCGATTAAAATCATCGCGACAAGCAACACCACAAAAAATAACGTTGCACCAATCACTAAAGGATTGAACGACGTTTGCTTTTCCATAAATTTAGATAAAGACAACGCTTCCCCCTTAAAAATTAAGTGAATAAAAATAAAATCAGATTAAATAAAATAAGGCCTTAAGCCCTAAATGGTGAGATGGAACCATCGCAAATGATAGCACGGAGAAGTGCGATTTTGAAGAAAACGCTCAGTAGGATTTGAGTGGATTGTTTCCAAAAGTGCATTTATGGTATCAAAAAATACCAATTATTTCAAATTAGGAAAATATTGATGGTATTTAATTTAAGTCGTATTTTTAACTGATATAATGAATTACAAAACTTGCTCAAACAAGACAGTAAAAGAAAACGTTTTATTTAATGTGTTGTAGATAAAACAATTTCTTAATGCAGCTTCAGTAAGCTTATCAAACGTCTGATCATCTAAATCAGATGAAATAAAAATTTTAATTTTACAATCGGTTATGTGTGGAGGTTCATCATAACCATGCACACCAAGTAAGGTTAAAGGATTGGCGAGGTTGAGCCAAATTTTTCCTTCCATTTCTACAATATCGGCACGTTGTTGAACAAAATGCGCTTTTACACTACTCAAAATGCCAATGCAGTTAAGTCATCGGAGCAAGGGAAAAACTCTACAAACGTCTAGCAAAAATGGTTGAGCATAACTTTACGGAAGCAGAACAACACCATAGACATAGTTATGCCCATTACAGAGGTTCGTCGAAAGTACACATGCAAGCAAGCACAAAATATCAAGAAAATGCCCTTGTGCTATGGGCTTTTTTACGCTTTTTATAATTCAGACTTTATTAATATGAGGTAATGGTAAAAACTCTACGAAACTGACTGCTTGAATGGCAATCTAAAGTGAAATGTAATAGAAAGAGATAAAACGACAAAAAATAAACCCACCTTTACCAGATGGTCTATAAAGTGGGTTTGCCTGAGGTATAAAATCGAGTGTTAAATACGCGCTATTTTCAATATATTTTAGCTTTTATTTTTTAGGTAACGCATCACTAGAAGCATTAAATTTCACATTTGATGAAGTGTAAGCCTCAAAGTGCGGATGTTTTTTCATAAATTTAATGAAACTTTCCGCATCAGGCAAGTAAGTATCAACGCCTTCATATTTCGGATCGTTAAATAATTTACCAAAAGTTTTGTAACCATCTTTACCGCTAGCTACATAAGCATTAGTACCAACGAGATAACGTTTATTATCATCAATTGGTTCCCATTGTTGGGTTTGTTTATTCAATACTTCCACGCTGACTAAACGTTTACCTTCCGCATTTGGTATTTCATTCGCTTCGTAACGAATGCCCGCGCCATAAGGGAATGCCCCTGTAGAACCATCAACTAAAGCAAATTGCATCGCATCTTCAAGCACTTGTTTCACTAACGAACCTTCCATTTTATAGGTATATAACGTATTCCCGAAAGGTAAGAAAGTATAAGCATCATTAAAGGTTACATTGCCTGGTAAAATATCCGCACGAACACCGCCTGCATTTTGAATGGTTAAATCCACTGTTTTGAGTTCGTTATACATTGTTTCTGCAATAAAACGCGTTGCAATAGAACCTTCTGGATTTGAGCCTGCTTTATTTGGGATACGATTTGCTGAACCACCCGGCATTGCAGAACCGGTGATGACGCCAACAATTTCTTGTGCTAAACGATCTTTTTCACTTTTATATTTTGAAATAAGCATGTCTGTTTTTGCATCATGATCATCAAGTGAAATACTCTTCATTGACTTTAAAGTATCAAGCGCTTTTTTACGTTCATCGCCTGTTAATTCAGTCCATTTACCTTCCGCATTTTTCACTTGAAGTTTATGAGAACTCATTAACACATGAGGAATTTTACGAGTAATAGACGCAATACCTTCAGGACTGAATTTAACACCTAAGTCACCCACAACAGCAGAATAAGCCCAACCTTCCATTACAAATACCGGTTCGCCATTCGGATTTTTAAATTCAAGCGGATATTCATAGATTACTGGAAGTTTTAAACCACGTAATTCATCATTTCCGTATAAATAATGTGAATCCCCAGTAACGATCACATCAATATCATTTACTTTTTGAGCAATTTCGATATTTTTTTCACTTCCTGCATGTGAAAGTAAAATGATTTTATTAATGCCTTGTTGTTTTAGCGCATTTGCCATAATTTGTGCGGTAGCAATTTCATCATAGAACTTCACATCCTTACCTGGTGAAGATGAATTAACCGTTTTATTCACGGTATCTAAACCGATAATGGCAATTTTTTCTCCATCCACAGTGAAAATATCGTAAGGTTTCCATTTGTTATATAAAATTGAATTTTTATCAGGAATAACATTGGCTGAAAGTACTGGAATTTTTAATGGCTCGAGTAGTTTTAATAAACCTTCATTACCCGCGTCAAATTCATGGTTACCCAAAGTAAAATAATGGAAATTACCAGCATTCATGACAGCCGCATCAGCGGAACCGCCAAAAAGTGTGAAATACAGCGTACCGGTAATCGCATCACCAGCATGTAGCACTAATGGATTTTTATACTTTTTACGTAACTCATAAAGTTTTCCATTCACAGCAGAAAAACCGCCAATATCAACCTTTGTTTGTTGACCATTTAGATTAATTCTTGCTTCGTGCGGTTCCAAATAAGAATGGTGGTCGTTAATATGTAAGATACTTAACTCCACAGCTTTATGTGCTTGCGGCGCTTCTTTAGCAAAGGCTGCACCTGAGCAAAGCATTGCTAACGCACTAACTGCAAAGGTAACTGATTTTTTAGATAAAAACATAATGGCTCCTTGTGAGTAAACGGATTAATTTAAGCCTTCAAGCATTGCTTGGAAAGTCTTATAACGAATAGCATAGTTATTGTGTTGAAGATTTTCACGTGCTTGATCTAAATACGAAAAATCATCAACCTCCACCCCTTTAAATTGGCGAGCAAACATCATATTGGCTAGAGCGAGGCGGGGCTTAATTTCAGAAGAAGGGGTTATCAAACTCACTCGATTCTCAGTAATAGAAAAAGTTGTTTGATTAGGAAAATCTTGACGCATCTGTTCAATAATTTTTTGAAATATGCCTTTAGCATCCAAAGACAATAATATAATTTGATCTGGTTTGGCTCCCCGTTCTATTAAAGCCTGAACAAATTGCTCCGAATTATCTGTTTGACGAATATAAATTTTTGCCTGCTCATTCGCTAAAAAAGACACCAGTAAGTTTTTCTTCATTTCCTGAATTAAATTAGCATCGCCAGTATTTATCGGTTCAAAGTATAAATAATCAAGAAATTTAGGGGTGAGATTTTTATCTGTTTTAAAAATGCGAGTGAGGATTTTTTCGCTTATTTGGATCTGATTATCAAGAAATTGGGGAGGTAAAGAAAAAAGTGCGGTGAGTTTTTTCTGTAAAATAGAAATTTGTTGCTTTTCTTGTTTAGCTAAAGCGATTGAAAATTGTTGCTTTAAAGCCTCAGCGGACTCAGTAGATATTGATTGGTGAGAAGACGAAGGAGGACTCGCTATCACAGATTGTTGAATGCCAATACATGACGCTAATCCAAGTAACACAGAATGAAAACTGATTTTCATAATAAACCTCATTTAACTGATATTTTATCAATATAAAATACCGCTTAACGCGTAAACTTGACCTAAAACTATTTGAGAGTTTCTTAGATTATACGTAAAACAAAATTGCATGTGAATGATAATGTTTACTTTTTCAAGAGAATATAACGTACTTATTAGAATGCTCATCCAAAACTTGGAATTTTGCTCAAAAAGTATAAAATTCGCAGGCTTTTTGTCTATATATACAGAGAAAAAAGTAAGCTATATTCTTAAATCACTTTCGAGTTTGAGAATATTCTTTTAGTAATTAAACATTTAGAGGAAGGTTATGGTAACCATTCGTTTATCTCGTGGCGGAGCTAAAAAACGCCCATTTTATCAAATCGTAGTA
>FLSH01001468.1_pt2 | contig 12711 bp, 12 predicted proteins | sample 1550441 | NCBI WGS metagenome assembly FLSH01 (sample SAMEA4031756, study PRJEB14383) | metagenome | biome: human; feature: oral; material: saliva | place: Philippines | collected 2014 | reverse complement strand
TCTTACATAAGAGGACGGCGAACTTTATGGCAAGAATTAACCAAGGAAAAGACCTGAATATCGTCTTAGCAAAGACTGCACGCAACATACTTATTTATGGTATTACAACGTCTGCAGCCATTCTCTTCTTGTAAGTAAGGCAACCACTAACAACGACTCTCATTCAAAATTCTTTTTGAAACATGCTTATGCAACAACCCAATCTTGAAATAATGAACTTTGTTGAGCAGCAGATTCTACCTCGATACAATGCTTTTGGGAAGAGTCATGGGCTATCTCATGTTCAACGGGTAATTAAGAATTCACTAGCTTTAACAGCTGTTACTGGGGCTGATGTCAATATGGTATACGTCATTGCTGCATACCATGATCTGGGTATGGAAGGACCTCGTGCCATTCACCATATTACCAGTGGAAAGATACTTACTGCTGATGCCCGATTAAAGAAATGGTTTTCGGCAGAACAGATAAAGATTATGAAGGAAGCTGTTGAGGACCATCGCGCAAGTAGTTCCCGTGCTCCACGGAGCATATATGGTAAGATCGTTGCAGAAGCCGACCGTGATCTTGACCCTAACGTTGTTTTTTCACGTGCCATTCTCTTTGGTATAGAGAATTATCCAGAGATGAATGAAGAACAAATGTGGAAACGTTTCAGAGATCACATGAAAGAGAAATATAGCCGAACAGGATACTTAAAGCTATGGATTCCAGGTTCACCAAATGCAAAGAACCTTGAGACTATCCGCAAGACGATTGATAACGAACAAGAACTACGTAAGACTTTCAACGACATTTATCCACAATTGATAAAAGAAGAGTCTGGACAATAAACTCCAAATCAGCAAAATGACCAAAGAAGAATTTATGCGAAAGGCTATTGAGCTATCTGTCAATAGCGTTAAAAAAGGTGGTGGTCCATTCGGAGCAGTCATCATACGCAATGGTGAAATCATTGCTGAAGCCAGCAATAACGTGACTGTTGACAATGACCCTACAGCTCATGCAGAGGTTTCAGCCATCCGCAATGCGTGCCGAAAATTGGGAACTTTTGACCTCACAGGATGTGAAATATACACCTCATGTGAACCATGCCCAATGTGCTTAGGAGCCATTTACTGGGCACATCTTGATAAAATCTATTATGCCAATGACCGAAAAGATGCTGCAGCCATAGGATTTGATGATGATTTTATATATAAGGAGATTGAGGTTGAACCACAATACCGCAAGAAACCATCAGAGATTTTACTGCGCAACGAGGCGCTTGAAGCCTTCAAACTATGGAACACGAAAACAGATAAGATAGAATACTAATTCTGCCAAGATACTGTCTTCTGAGAATTAAAGATACCATAACATGTAAAATTAATTCACAACACGGAGACAAAAGATGCTCTTTTGCATTCTAAAAGACGCCCTTTTAGGAAGTAAAAGGGCATCTTTTGACATGTAAAAGGTGCTCTTTTGGAATGCAAAAGGGCACCTTTTACTTTACGGTTTATAATCACCTGATTCTCTGATAGATATAAAAGCGAAAATAAGGGATTATCTCCTGTTTATAAAACTCATATCCTTCATTTTCTGTTAAACTATTTCATAGACAGTCTAAGATACATTCTAACAGATTAAAGAACATCCAATGGCTTACGTAGATTTTGCTTTAAGCCTTTAAATTCAGAAGGTGTCATTCCCGTAATAGCCTTAAACTGATTAGACAGATACGCCACTGAAGAATAATTCATACGAAGAGCTATCTGCGTAAGTGTGAGTTCATCATATCGGATAAGCTCTTTTACACGCTCTATACGCAGCTCCATATAATAACGTTCAATCGTCTTTCCCTCTACTTCAGAGAAGAGTTTGGACAATGCACTGTAATCCTGGCGGAGTTCTGTAGAGAGATAATTGCTGAGAGTCCTTGCAGACTGATTATCTTGATAATGAACAAGCTTTACCAACGCAGCCTTAATACGCTCAATCGTCTGCTGCCTATGATCGTCAAGGAGTTCAAATCCTAATTTCTCAAGGGATGTACGAAGCTGTGCAAGTTGCTCTGTAGAAGGCTCCACTTCTATGATAGCTTCGCCCAAATCTACTTTTGTTGGATGTAATCCCATACGTTGTAAAACCTGATCAACAGCCATTTTACAACGATCACAGACCATATTCTTTATATAAATCGTTCTCATTTCTTTGCCTTTCGTGCTTCTGCTTCACGTGTAAACTCACGGAAAGTATAAATAATAATAGGAACTGTAAGCGAGAAAGAGAATACATCACTTACAGCCTGACATATCTCAACGCCCTTCAAACCAAAGAGAGATGGGAGAATAAAGATCAACGGAATAAAGAATAACCCCTGTCGTGCAGCTGCCAAAAGGTTCGCTCTCCATGGCTTACGACAGGTTTGCAGCAACATGTTACTTGCTAAAATAAACTCATTCAGTGGGAATGTACATAGCTGCCAGCGCAAAGCTACTATACCAATGGCAATCACATCAGGGTCATCACGGAAGACTCCAATGAGTGAACCACTAATAGACCAGCCTATAATTAACAAAACAATGAGGAATATTGTACCAACAAGAACCGTAAATTTAAATGCTTCTTTCAATCTATCAAACAATCCCGCACCATAACAAAAGCCACATACAGGCTGGAAACCTTGTCCCAATCCAATGACAACAGAGAACGACAACATGGCTAAACGACCAACAATACTCATCGCTGCAATTGCCGAATCACCATAAACACCAGCTGCTAAATTCAACGACATAGTAGACACACAAGCCAGACCTTGCCGCATCAGAGATGGGCTTCCACCATAGAATATCTCCTTATAGGCACACCATGATGGTGAGAAATTACGGAAATGGATAGCTATATTTTCCCCTCTTCGCGCCATTAGGAACAATATTACGAATGATACGGTCTGCCCTATCACTGTTGCCCAAGCAGCTCCGCTGACTCCCATATTACATGTAAAAATCAGCAGAGGATCAAGGATTACGTTCAAAACTGCTCCCGAAACAATGCCAAACATCGCAAAATTAGCATTCCCTTGCAGACGCATCTGATTGTTCAAGGTAAGAGAAGAAGTTAAGAAAGGTGCACCAAGGAGAATAATTTGCATATAATCTTTGGTATAGGGAAGTATCGTTGGTGTACTTCCAAGCATCAAAGAGAGTGGATGAAGGAAGGTTTCGCCAAGAATAAGAACAACAACTCCTAAGAAGAAAGAGCTGAAAAAGCCCGTAGAAGCCATTTTTTCAGCATTCTTATGACGGCGTGCTCCTAACTCACGGGATATATAATTCCCTGAACCATGCCCAAAGAAATAACCCATTGCCTGCACAAAAAACATCAGAGAAAAGACAATTCCGACTGCAGCAGTGGCTTGTGTATTGATCTTTCCGACAAAAAATGTATCAGCAATATTATACAATCCCGTTACGAGCATTGATATAATGGTCGGTATAGCCATTGTTATAATAACACGATGGAGAGGTCCTTGTGTCAGGAAAGTGTAATTGTCTGTATGTCCGTGCATAACTCCGAGTACTTTATAATGTGCAAAATTACAAATAGTCAAGAACAATACAAAATAAAATAGGGGAAAGAATCCGACAGACTCTTTCCCCTATTCGGCATTATTATATCTATATTTTAACGGTGTTCTAAGAGAATCTGAACAATACGTTCAGCCGAACGCCCGTCCCATCTGTCAGGGATTCCACACTTCTTCCATGTTCCTGACACCATATCTGTAAATGCACTGCGCAGCAATTCAGCATCTTCACCAACGAGAACATTTGATCCTACCTTAACTGTTTCGATATGTTCTGTGTAACTATTCAGCGTAATACACGGTATATTATTGAAGGTTGCCTCCTCTGCAACATTACCAGAATCAGTCACAATACCCTGTGCGTGCGATGTAAGGTAAGCAAACTGGAGATAGTTCAGTGGCTTTACAATATGCAGATTATGCAGACTGATATTCTTCTTTAAGCCCAATGCCATGATAACCTGTACCGCTGAATCACGCAACGGTGCAATGATCGGTAAATCACCAGCCGTCTCACACAGTACACGAAGCATCTTTTCAAGGTTCTCTTGATCTGCTAACAATGCCTTACGATTGAGAGTAAACACAATATAACTGCCTTCTTTCAGAGGTAATCCAGCTAAGGCATCAATGTCATTGAGCCTCATTCCCTCAACACGTTCACGATTATAACGGATGTTATCAATGAGAATATTACCCACCATGTATACCTTTGACAGTTCAGCACCTTCCTTATTAGCAATACTATTATTGCTAAAACCAGCCGTAAAGAGGATGTCTGACAGACCATCTATAACCAAACGGTTTATTTCCTTAGGCATAGTAATATCGAAAGAACGTGTACCTGCGGCGATATGTGCCAAGGTTATTGCCTGTTTCTTCGTAACAATAGCAGCTGCCATCGTTGATGCGAGGTCATCAACTACTATCACTACGTCTGTTGGATGGCTCTGTAGATACTGTTCAAACTTAGACATTACCTGCCCTGTAAGCTCATTCAGGTTCTCACACTCCACTCCAAGATAGGCATCAGGACGCCTAATTGAGAGGTTATCAAACAGTTCATCTTCAAGTGTAGGGTCATCTGCAAGACCTGCATAGACAAGAGAATATGTCACTTTATGTGGACTATTTTCCGCTGCAAGTTTGTTAATTACTCTGATGATTGGTGCCACCTTAATAAAATTAGGGCGTGCCCCACAAAAAATACAAAGCTCTGTTTTCTGCATTATTCCTATTATCCTTTAAACATATCCTTAATACCTCCGATAGAACCCATTAGGTTTGAAGCTTCAAACGGTAGGTATACAGTCTTCTGATTATTGTTATTTGCCAGATCTGTAAGCATCTGGATGTATTTCTGAGCAATGAGATAATTAGCTGGGTTGGTACTTTGTCCTACAGCTTCTGTTATCTTTTGTATAGCAATAGCTTCAGCTTCAGCCTTACGAATACGTGCTTGTGCCTGTCCTTCAGCTATGAGAATCTGCTGTTGTTTATCTGCTTCAGCGCGGTTAATGGCTGCTTGCTTCTCACCTTCTGACTGCAGAATAGCTGATTGTTTCTGTCCCTCACTGGTGAGAATGGTAGCTCGTTTGTTACGTTCTGCCTGCATTTGCTTCTCCATTGCCTGTGAAACGCTTGCCGGAGGAGTGATATCTTGCAGCTCAACACGGTTTACTTTAATGCCCCACTTGTTGGTTGCATCATCAAGAACAGAACGAAGTTTCGTATTAATCGTATCACGTGAGGTCAGTGTTTGGTCCAATTCCATCTCGCCAATGATGTTACGTAGCGTTGTCTGGGTCAGCTTTTCTATGGCATTTGGCAAATTATTGATCTCATAAACAGCCTTGAACGGGTCAATAATCTGGAAGTAAAGCAGTGCGTTTATCTGCATTTGGATGTTATCCTTCGTAATAACATTCTGCCGATCAAAGTCATATACCTGCTCACGAAGGTCTATAGAGTTAGTATATGTATAGCGTCCAGCCTTCAGGGCAACGATGTCTTTTGCATGATCTATGAATGGAATGATGATATTAATACCTGGTTGAAGGGTTGCATAATACTTCCCAAGACGTTCAATAATCTTCGTTTCACTCTGCGAAATGATGACAATTGACATCTTAGCAAATACAATTACCAAGACAATAAGTGCTATAAGCACATAAGCTGCAATATCCATAAGCATAAAAGATTTATTTAATTATTCAAAAGTTCACCCTATTCTGAAAGCTCTAACAGGGTTCTACGGTTATGATAACAGAGTTGATACTTAAAATACGTACGTCCGTATTCTGGCGAATCTCTGCTCCATTGGCTGACTTTGCCTTCCAAGAATCACCGTCAACCTTCACCCTTCCGTACCCATTTGCTTCTATCTTATCCGTAACTCTACCTTCTCTACCTATCAGAGCCTCAACGTTACTAACCCGATGGTCCTCCCCCTGATGCAGATATTTCAATGCTATAGGGCGCACAAAGAAGATACTTAGGAGCGTAAAGATAACAAAGAAGATTACTTGTAGGGCGATACTGTCTGTAAAAGCAGCAACAACTGAAGCACAAAACCCTCCTATAGCAAAGCACATGATAAAGAAATCACCATTCATGATCTCTAAAATGAGACAGATAATGCCCACTAATAACCAGGATAACCATAAGTTCTGTACCAGATAATCTATCATAGTCGTAAAGGTTTGATTTCGTTTGTAAAGATAAGAATAAAATACGAACCTTTCAAATCTTTCTATAAAAATATATAACGGCTATCAACTTTCTCCGCTTTATGGTCCATTAAGGAATAGTAAATGAACAGGAGAAGAAGTTGATAGCCGTTAGTTTACGACACAAAAAACCTATGCTTAGCGTCTCTTACCAGAACGATTCGTCGTACTAGAACCAATGTGAAGGGTTCTAACACTTGATGTTGAAGACACACTTTGGGGTCTATAGCCATGGTAATACTTCTCTGCTTCGGGCAACCACTTCTTGATATTCACTATACGACGCTCATCTGAAGGGTGGTCACTCAGCACTTCTGCACGACTACCATTGGTAGCTGACGCCATACGTTGCCAGAAAGTAACAGCATTAGCAGGGTCATAACCAGCCATCGCAGCAAAGATTAATCCCATATAGTCAGCCTCACTTTCATTGTCTCGGCTATATTTCAGGTTACGGAAAGAGAATACTCCACTCGCTACCTGGGATGCGATATCACCTACTCCACCGCCTACTGTTGAATTCAAGACCGTACCCAAGACACTGGTTCCAATCTGTTGGTTCATCTGTTTGGTAATCTGTTCGGCACTATGCTTAGCCACTGCATGGGCTATCTCGTGCCCTAATACGATTGCCAGACTTGCCTCATTCTGTGTATAAGGTAGTAATCCCTCATAAACAACTATCTTTCCTCCAGGCATACAGAAGGCATTTGCCTGATTGTTTTTAATAAGATTGAATTCCCAACGGAAGTTCTTTACTTCACTGGCATAGCCATTACTACGTAAATAACTCTCTACTGCGTTGGCAAGTCTTCTACCTACACGCTGAACCATTGCCGTATTTTTTGCATCAGTTGACTTTGTAGCAGAAGCCATGAACTTTGCATATTCTTGATTACTGAGAGCAAGTAATTGCTCGTCAGAGATACTTATACGGTGTGTGCGACCCGTCAATGGGACTTTTGAGGACGTACCGCAGGCGGTCATCGTTGCTACAATGACTGCCATTAATAAATACTTAATTTTCATTTCTACTATTTTTTATAACTTTCTAACTGCGAAAGTACTACTTTTTCCGTTAGAAACAAATAAATAAAATGCTTTTTTATAAAGGTTAACGGCTTATCACATGTAGAGGATATCCTTTTATATTCCTACCATTTAGTATAGCTCTCAGCCATCAACTAACTCAGAAATAAGGACTTATCAAGGAACCAATTACAAATTCATCAGCAACTTTCGCGCATCCTCCTCTCATCTCTTTCGTTTTTTCCATAGCCCTTTTTTCCTCTTCAACATAACCTTCCCCTCTACCTCTCACCCATTTTACTCTTTTACCTTTTTACCTTTCAAAAGACTCAAAACCGCCTCTATTTGTAAAACTAATTCCCAATTGAATTTTAAAAGGGCGTCTTTAGCATTGTAAAAGACGCCCTTTTACATGGTAAAACATGCCCTTTTGATGAGTAAAAGACGCCCTTTTACATTGCAAAAGATGCCCTTTTACAAGCCTATTTGTAACTATCTGATAATGTATATGTTACAAAGCACGAAAAAGATTGTTTTTTCTTAATTTGCTATTCTTTGTGCTTTTGAAACTGTAAGATTACTTTACCACTTATGATACTTAGCCTTCCAGCTTCCTCTTGCGCCTTACGCCTTAACCATCATATAGACATTTCCCCTCCAGACTTGGCATTTCTGTAGTGCTCTTAAGCCTGTAAGGGACAACCCTCTATAATCTATCAGACAGCATCTGGCTTATACTGCTGTAATCTTTGGCGCCCAGTTTCTTCGGTTACAGGAATGAAATAAGCCGAGATAAAGCAAACTATCCCCAACAAAAAGACAAGAAGAAAGAAGTGACGATAGCCAATATTCTCCTGAAGAAGCCCTATAAACCAACCAGAAATCAACATGGAGAAGCTCGTAATAGCTGTAGCTAAGGAATAAGTGAAGGTAGGATGCTCGTTCTTTGTACAATGAACTAACCAAATAACATAGGCAGCCAACCCCATACCACAGCCGAATTGCTCAATAATCACACAAATATTGATTATTGATAACGTAGAAACAAAGTAATAACTAAGATATATAAAGAGTGCTTTTGGCAAGGTAATGCCAATTACAAATACCCATAACCAACGTTTCAACCCATCTCTTCTGATGAGCATTGTCCCTATACTACACCCTGCTATGAAGGCAAACGTACCGACAGTTCCTTGTACAAGACCCAGCTCTTGGGGTGAAAGTGCTATTCCACCATTACTTCCTGGGTCAATGAGAAAGAGAGGAGACACTCGGAAGAACATCCCTTCAGGTATCAAAAAACAAAAAAGGAAACAGAGACTTGCCACATAACCAGGCTGAATAACAACAGAAGACTTCACGTCACTCCACCACTTACGCGTCAAACCACTCCATATCGGAAGTCGAACATCAACTTCTTTTTTTGGAAGAAGAATAGCTTGGAGAACCATCAAACCAAACATAAGGGCAGCCAAAGACCAAAATACCATAGCCCAGGAAGGGCGTACAGTACGGTTTATAACCTCCAAATTACCCGCAATAGTAATAGGTATGGCTAATCCAGCGAGGGCAGAAAGCAGATAAAAGACAGCACGACTATCGAAGAAAGCTGAACGATAACGTCGCTTAGACTCCTTCTTGTAGAACCGTTCTATGGCTACATCATGCAAAGAAGCACTTACTGCTATGATCATAAGAAACGTGACAGACCATGTAAACCAATGTGAGAATGTCACAGTATGGGCTATACCGGCAAGACATAAAGCCATGATAAACTCCGTCAACAGAATCCAAAAACGTTTGCTTTTATACCCAATAACAATTCTTCCCAGCAATGGACGGAAGATCAGAGGAACGAAAAACCATGACGTTGTAAGCGTGATTGCACCGTTAGACATCCCCATCCGGTTGAAGAAAACCATTGATGTCATCATCAGAATAACATAAGGAAGCCCTCGTGTCATGTACAATGAAGGGAGCCACCGCCAATAATCTTGCCATTGACCAGCAATAGGTATTCCGTTGATTATCTTCTGATTCTCTTGCATATTACGCTTATGTTACTCAAAATAAAATATGTCTTACAACTTTAATTTATCTCTTTACAATCACTCATACAACCTTCTTACTTCTGCATTCTTATAGTAATGATAGAGTATTTGCTGATAATCATACCCTTTCTCACCCATCATGGCAGCACCAATCTGGCACAAGCCAACACCATGTCCCCATCCAGCGCCTGTCAGACGGAAGTGTTGAGGAACGCCACTAACTATATCATAGCTATCAACAACAAAGGCTGAGCTATATAAATGACTCTCACTCAATGCTCTCCTTATCTCTAATTCCTTGCCAATGACATAAGAACGCTTCGTACCTTCTATCCTCATACGATAGATTCTTCCGCTCTTTCCACGTGATAATGGTACAAGATTCTTTATTCCTCCAAAGTCTATACCTGTCTTTTGGGCTATTAATGCAGATAGTTCTGCCTGTGTGAACTCTACAGTCCAACGATAAAAGTCCTGCGTTTCTTGATCATAATTATTCAAAACCTGACCAAGAACAGCCTCATCATGTGTGTTACAAAAAGCTTCTGGTGATGAAAGAATCCATTCACGTGCTGCTTCTTCATCTGTTAAGTCCATCGTTGGTATACTTCCCAATGGTGCTTTATCCTCTACAGAGAGGAGATAAGGCTTACGAATGTTCTCCCAACAATATTGGAATTCCTCAGAAATCCCACCACAACACTTACTAAAACGAGCATCACAAATACTACCTCCTGAGAATAAAACCTGCCCACGTGTAGCATCTATAGCCATCTTTACGTGTGGGCTTGTAGCCTTTGTAATGCCTTGATAGCGCTGACAATGATCATCAGCACACACATCAAACAAGGTATGATCTTCTCGATCGAACCATCTAACCAACTCATTATCCGTCCTAACAGTGGACACTTCTTGATGTTCAGTCCCCTTTCCGAGGCTCTTTCGCTTCTCAATCTGTGCCAAAAGCCAACTACGAGAGATGACAGCATGGGCTTTTAATAACTCCAAAGATGACGTTGCACTCATCTCACTGGATATAACACTGGTCAGATAGTCTTCTACTGGCAACTCATTTATAGCATATAGCTTCCCGTTATCAACGATCAGATGCAGTGTTCCAAGGAAGGTCTGCACCTCTTTTCGCTCCCAATGGAAATTCAAACCAATGGTAACATCATCCAAAGAGAATGATGATTCTTGATCCTTAGGAGTGAAAACAAGTTCCCTCAGATGCGCACTTTGCCATAGAATCTCCCCCTTAGAGTATTCAACAGTCTGTTCTCCTGTTATCAATTCACCATCTATCAGATAGGAACCGTTCAATCTGAAATGGATCTTTTCGGCACTAACGATACCGACAGAAACCGTTGGTTCCTGCTTCCATGAGCTGACATTATGCTGACAAATATGCTTTATCACTTCACGCATAGCCTCATCTGACAATGAAACTTCTCGCATAATATGTTCTGCAAGAGTAGGCGTAATACGCTCAAAGTCCACCTCTCGCGGAAGAATCATCAGTCCTGCCATATCCAAACTACCTGGACTTACTAAGAACTGTTGCTCCTTTTCAGCAAAATAACAGTCAGGTCGATGCTTATAACGGGGAAAAACGACAGATATAAACGTGTCGTTTGCTCGCCAAGCAACAATGTTCATCATTGGTTCTGTCTCACCTTCTTTTATTGGAAGGGCATCATACACCAAACGAAACATCTGCTCGTCATGTTCCAAAGACTTACTTATAATCGCAATAGCAGGACAAACATAATTCTTTACCAGCACTATTCGCTCGTAATCATTGATTTTTAACAGCGTCTCTGACGTCTCATAGAGTTGTTGCCAATGCTGTTGTAGCGGAAGAACTCCGCTTGTCCCTGCTTGAAAATGCAAATGATCAGGTGCACTTGCACCACATTTAGGTCCATTATAGAATACCATTAGGTGGGGATAAACCGTCAACAGCTGATGCAACAACGGATAATTAGCAGCAATTGCCTGTGGTTGATGCTTGCGAGCAGGTATGGTAAAATGTGTAGGAAGAATGGGAAAAGGATTGACAAGAATATCAAATTCCTCATTAAAAGGCAGGATTATCTGTTCAGGAGGTCGATTCTTATCACAAAGAAAGCATGGACGCTGAGCCAATGTAGCCTTATCTATCTTTGCACCAGTGCTCACCATGCGTGCAGGATTGTACTGTGCAAGCATTGAACCAACCTCACGTGTTCGTACATTCCGCAACTCTTCGAAGCGTATCTGCACCTCTTTCCACTGATGTAGTTGCTCTTTAAAGAAATCAGTTAGTCCCATTTTATATCTTTCTATTCTCCCTTTGACGTGCCAGAACCTCTATTGTTCGTAGTTGATCCTTATATAAATTATTGGCATTTACCTTCTCTATGCTCAACACAGCATCGCTATTACCACCCCAACGACGACAGAGATAAAGCTCATCATAGATTCTTCCGATACGAAAACGACGACTAAAAGCCAGTCCCATGGCGTAATCTTCTCCGTAACTTGTATTAGGGAACTGTAGTTTACGAGCCAAAGGAGTAAAGAATGCACGTGGTGCTCCGAGTCCATTGATACGTAAAGCATTGTTACAACCATTATCTTCCGTCCATTCACTATGGCTTATCAGCCCCGGAGGAAGCGTATTCAAGTCGAAGTCACACATACGATATGAACCTACAATCATCGCAGCTTGCTGCTCATGAAAGGCATTAATAATGGTCTGCAGGGTATTTCCCGATGAATAAAGATCATCGCTATCCAGTTGAACAGCAAAGCGTCCGCAATGTGAATCATTAATGGCATAATTCCAACAGCCCCCTATTCCGAGGTCTGTACGCTCTGGAATGAGATGTATCAAACGATCATCTGAAGCCAAAGCATCAAGTATTTCCGTTGTTTTATCCGTTGAATGGTTATCCACAACAATAACATTAAACGGGAAATCAGTTCTTTGTGAGAGCGCTGATAAGACTGCATCACGCACCGTCTTCTCACGATTAAAGACAGGAATAACCACTGATGCTTCTACAGGGAAGTGTCCTTCAGAGAAGTCAGGATGTGTGTGTAGCTTCGTATCTACCAACGCATTCAGTAGGGAGAGGTGTTTTGTAGCAGCCTGTTCCATCTCTATTTGCACCTCACGGTTGCGAGGATTAACATAATCAAACTGCTTTTCACCACTCGTACGTAGGTCATTTTCCTCCTCAGTGTACAGGAATTCATTCAGATGAAAGACCTTTCCTTGTCTACTAAGGAAGAGACGGAGTGCATACCAACCAGCAAATTGATAATCATCAGAGCCCTGTTGTGC
>FLSH01457582.1_pt1 | contig 12778 bp, 10 predicted proteins | sample 1550441 | NCBI WGS metagenome assembly FLSH01 (sample SAMEA4031756, study PRJEB14383) | metagenome | biome: human; feature: oral; material: saliva | place: Philippines | collected 2014 | reverse complement strand
TAGACGGCGGGGGTGAAGCCAGCCTCCACGATAGCGTCTGCGACAGCCTGGGTGTTGAGGGTGCCCTCGTGCTCAATGGTCACGGTGGAGACGCCGCCCTTGACGACGTCCACGTTCACGCCGGTGACGCCGGGAACTTCGCTGATCTCTTCGCTGACGCTCATAGCGCAGTGGTTGCAGGTCAGGCCGGTTGCCTTAACGGTGGTGGTGCTCATGGTGATTTCCTTTCGGTAATGGGTTGAAAACTTGGGGCCGCCCGGTGTTTAGGTGCGGGGTGTGTAGATGCGGCGCGCTGGGGCGCGGTGCGTCTAGCTGCGCATGAGGCGGGAAATGGCGGCGGTTGCCTCTTTGACCTTGGCTTCTGCGATGGTCGGGTCGCCGGTGCGTTCGGATTCGATGGCGGCGCCGGTCACGCAGTGGCCGATGTGCTCTTCGAGCAGGTTCAGGGAGACGGCGTGGAGTGCCTTGGAGACCGCGGCAACCTGGGTGAGGATGTCGATGCAGTACTTGTCTTCGTCGACCATGCGGGCGATGCCGCGGACCTGCCCTTCGATGCGGCGCAGGCGCTTGAGGTGCGCCTCTTTGTTGGAGGCGTAACCGTGCTGGGTTTCGGGTGCCTCGCCGCCGCAGCATGCGCCGGTGTGCGCCTCGGACTGTTCCTTGGCGGGTGCGTCGGATGCGGTGCTGACCTGGGCGGATGTGCTGTGGCAGCACTGGTTGCTAGTGGTTTCCATGACTCCAGTATATACCCTAGGGGGGTATATCGCAAGGGGGTGTTACGGGTTATTATGCGGTGAGGATTTTCATGCCGAGATTTTTTACGCCGAGAATTTTCGCTATGGGGCTGTAACCCGTGCAGAATTTGTGCCATGGTTTAGCGTCTTCTGCCATGGTTTTTAACTACGACCAAAGACGCTGACCTATGGCACAATTTTGGGCACACAAAAACAGGCGGCCCCGAACACTTCCGCATCCGGGGCCGCCTGCTACGGTTATCTATATATTGGGTCAGCTGGTTTACATGTCAGGCCAGTCGCGGTGCAACGAATACTCCGTGTCCCCGTCACCGTTATCGTTGAGGTGCCAACGCTGACCGGTACGAATATCGGCCTTGCGTAGGCGCGGGTTCGGGTTATCCTTCTTACCCATCGTCGGGTCGTTCTTGCAACCCCAACGAGTATCGTCTTCATCGCAAGTGCCGCCGACGCGTCCTACATCAACCCACCACACACGCACCAGCAAAGGATCACTGGTCGCCTGCGGGGTCACCATCATCATCTGCCACGGGCCACCATCCACACGGAAACGAGCCGTGTAGTGCACGGTCGCGTACGCGTGGAAGTTACCAGAGCGCTGGTAGGCGTAGCTGGTTTCCGTTTGGCGCGGACGCTCACGAGGGTAGGTGGTGACCGGTTTGCCTGCGGTGTAGTTGGTGTCTGTATCACCATTGCCGTACTCGATGACATAGGAGGAGGGCATGAGCTCAATTTCGACGTGTCCGGCGAGCATGTCTGCTTCAAGGCGGTAGGGGCCGCCGTCATCGACGTAGAAGTTAATCTGGTCGCCCTTGTAGACATTGGGGTCGCCTTCTGCGCGGCCGGTGCCTGCGGGGTTGTTGTAGGACTGGTGTAGGGTGGGTTTGCCTGGCTCTAGCGACTCTGCAGCGTGGCGGATTTCCTCCATGACTTCTTCGTAGGTCGGGCCGGTGGGGCCGGGGTTGTTGGTACCGGTGAGGGTGCGGGCATTGTCGGGAATGCAACCAGCAGAAGAAGGACTATGTCTGCCTCCACCGTGGTCGATAGGAATTCCGTTTTCGTCTACGGTCATGTTTGTGAACTTGAATGTTCCTGTTCTTCCATCTTTGGTTGTGCATGACATAATATTGTGATTTTCGTTGGCGTAGGTAACTTTTACGCCGTTTCCCTGATTTACTGTGGAATAAGTATATTTAAAATCATTGAATGATGAATTTGAACTACTCTTATCGCCTTCATTTGCCTTTTGTTTAGTTTTTGATTTACTGACAGCTATTTGACATACTCTGGCAGTATTAGAACCTCTAGCTGAGCAATCGTTTGTAACGGATACTGCGGGAGAAATAGTATTGGATATGATAAGAAAAGACAATATTGCAATATTGGCATTTGATTTAAATTTCATTGCTAGTTATCTACCTGTTCAAAATCGATAATCTTCCAGCCCTCAGAGGTGTACTTGAACGAGAACTTCCAGGTGTCATCATCCTTTCTGTCATTCTCGTAAGACTTCCAGTCACCGTTGGGTTCAACATACATAACGTAGCCCCACTCCCGGTATGCCTTCCAGAAGTAAGTCTCTCCCTCGCTCCAAGGGGGCCCGTCAGCAACGTAGTGATCAAGACCCGCGATAATCCAGCCGCCTCGCTTGTAGAGGGCTTCAAGACCTTCGTAGGAATCTAGTAGTTCCGTGAAGCTGCTATCAACGAATTTGCGTGCTTGACTGTAGTCTCCGGTCTGGGCGCCGTAGTTGTTCCATTCAATCCATGCGTTGAGTGTTTTGCGTAGACCTTCATTGGATTTTTCTCGGTATCCGTCCTCAGGCGATGCAGGTTTCGGGACGTTCTGCGCCGGGCCATTAGGGTCAGCTTCGCGGTATTCGCCATCGGGTGCTTTCGAGCCACCCGAGTAGCCGCGGGTAATGACCGGGCTCGGGGTAGCCGATGCAGAAGCTGCATCAGATGCCGAAGCTGTTTCGCTCGGCGCGGCGGATGCGGTGGCTGCCGCCTCATTATTTGCCTGCTGGCCACACGCCGCAAGCAGGGCCCCCAGGCCCACAAGTGCGCCGCCGCTCAGCAGGGTGCGGCGGGTCAAAACGGATTCAGGTCCCATTGGGTGCTCCAATCGTCGGTGATGGTGTGTATGTGCTAGTCGAGAATGTTTCTGTAGGTACGGCGACGTGCCTCGAAAGTGTTCTGGCTAGGTATTCCATGCTGTCGATGCACCGGTGCATCGCTTTGGGTCCCGAGACCACCTTACAGGATGTTTGCCATCTTTTGCAGTCTTTTGAGGTTTTTGGTGGTGAGAGTTCGTTGTTCGAGCGTCTTCGTCTGCCGGGTGGTGTGTGCGGCTTCTCGTGTTGGGACTGGTCGATAGGGCGCCTTCACCGCGGGTTAAAGACCCGCGGCGAAGACACTAACCTATCGAAAACCTCAATCTAAAAAGCAGGCGGCCCCGGACACACGCATCCGGGGCCGCCTGACTGTGCTCATTCAGCGACTACGAGGCAATCTTCGCGATCTGGAACATGGACGCCGGCATCGGGCGGTCCAGCGCCCAGCGAATATGCATCGGCTTGGAACCCTCGTGAGAAATGTATTTCACGGTGCCCAGGCACATGTATGGACTGGTGCCTATAGCATCCTTCTTGTTGCGGCGAACGAAAAGAACGATACGTCGGCCTTGCTCCTCATGATGCTGAAAGAGCTGACCCAGCGAGCTTTCGGGGGTGGTTGCGTTCTGTGAATCCCACGCGAACTCCGAGGTACTGATGGCGTAGTCCTTGTACATGGTGGTTGGGGAGAAGTGCTTTTCAGACTTCTCCAAATTCACTAGTAGTGCGGTGGTGTTTGATGAGTTGAAGGGTACGACACCGTTAACTGAAACGCCAGGAACCTTGAAGTTTTCCTCATGACCACCTAAACCGGCAAATAGTTCCTCACGGGAGTAGAGAGCGTGAGTGCGCAGGGGAATATCTTCGCCCTCAAAGAGCGGCAGGGTGGAGGCGGTATCCGTAGCGGCGTTGAAGTCCCAGACGCTTTCCAACTCCTGCAGAATACCGCGGTTCTTGCGCAGGGTTGCCAGGCCTTTGTTGAGGCTGAATTTTTCGGTAGAACCGTCCCACTTGGCATAAGGCCAGATGGAGAACAGGAGCATCCATGCGTGGCGGCGCTGTTCATCGGTCATGCCCTGCTCCAGGATGTCCGTGTTCAGCAGTTCCAGGTATGCATTAATACGGAACGTATCGTGCACGTGCGTGAGCGCCTTGACGCGCTTATTCGTCTCGACAGCCACGTTGTCCTGGAAGGGAACCACCAGGTCGGGGTACAGTTCACTCGCGGCCTGGAGGCTGGTCCAGGTCGTTGCGACGGGCTTAGTGACACCGGGCAGGGGCACCTTGCTGCTACGGCCGTAAATCTGCGGCAGTCCCAATCCGTAGTGGTTGATGAAGTCAATGACGGTCGGGCGAATATCTGGTTCCGTGGAGTTTCGGCGCATATCTTCCAGGTAGCTCTTTGCGGTGTCGAGGAGGGCGCTCTGGCTCATGCGTAGGGACTCACGAATCTTCTGGATGACCTGCTTCTGAGTCAGCTCGTCCAGGTGGAAGTGGCAGCCAGCCGGCAGTTCGGGGCTCTCAATGTCCTGCTCGGTCAGGATACCCTGTCGTGCAAAAGCGCGGTACTTGCTGTGAATCATGAAGTTCTTGTTCTGATGTCCCACAAAGTCGAGGACCGTCAGAACAGACTTCAACGGCGCACGGCGTAGGCCGCGGCCCAGCTGTTGCAGGAAGAGGGTGAGCGACTGGGTGGGGCGCAACATCAGGAGCGTATCGATGTTCGGAATATCGACGCCCTCGTTGAACAGGTCCACGGTGAAGATGGTCGTCAGCTCGTGGTTGTCATCCGCAAGATTCCCCATAACCTTGGCACGACGCTCGGCGGAATCCGTACCCACCAAGCAGTCTGCCGGGATTCCTATTTCGTTGAATTTCTGGGCCATGTATTTGGCGTGCTTGACGCTCACGCAGAACCCGAGCGCCTTCATGCGCAGGGGGTTGTCGACCTTCTCGCGCAGCTCCTTCACGATGATGCGCAGGCGGCGTTCAGCATCCTTATGGTCGGTGTACCGCTTTTCCAGGTCGGTTTCGTCGTACTGACCACCCCGAACGTTGACGCGGCGCAGGTCGGTGCCGTCGGTAATACCGAAGTACTGGAAGGGTACGAGGAGGTGGTCTTCGAGCGCGTCCCACAGGCGGATGGAGGTTGCCACGTAGCCGCCGAAGTACTTGTCGGCGATGTTCACCCCGTCTTCTCGCTCGGGTGTTGCGGTCAGGCCGATAAATTCGCGGGGCTCAAAATAGTTGAAGACTTTATCCCAGCTGGCGGCTTCAATGTGGTGACATTCATCCATGATGATGACGTCGAAATAGTCCGGCGCGTAATTCTCGAGAGCGGCACCTGACAATGTTTGAATGGTCGCAAAAACAGCCTCATTGTATTCAGGCTTTTTGCCGCCGGTCAGGAGCTCACCGAAATTACCTTTATGCATGACGTCGCCGAAAGTGCGGCGCGCCTGGTCAAGGATTTCTTTGCGGTGCGCGATGAAAAGCAGCTTCAGCTTTTTGCCGGACTGCTTGCAGAGACGCCTGTAATCCAGGGCAGAGAACACGGTCTTGCCGGTGCCGGTTGCGGCCACGGCGAGGTTGCGGTGACGACCCTTAGAACGAGCGTTCTGCATCTCTTCGAGCATACGCTCCTGGTGCGGGAACGGGTGCACATCCAGCAGGGACGAGTCGATATCGTACTCCAGCCCCTTGCTTTTACGGCCGGTAATATCCGCCTTGGCCAGGGCAGTGTCGAGTTCCTGTTTCTCCTGGTCAGAGGCGGTGTAAAGGGTAAAATCACCGCTCTTCCAGTAGCTCTCGAACAGGCCCTCAAACTGGCGGATCAGGCCGGGAGTAATCGGGCTGGAGATACGCACATTCCACTCCAAGCCGTCAGTGAGCGCGGCACTGGACAGGTTCGAGCTACCCACGTAACCGGTGGACATGCCAGTATTGCGGTGGAACAGCCAGGCCTTCGCATGTAGGCGGGTGCTGTCACCCTGGTAGCTGATTTTTACCTCGGCACCGTACTTTTTGACAAGGCGGTCAATAGCCTTGCGGTCAGTCGCGCCCATATAGGTGGTGGTAATAATGCGGAAAGGAATACCGCGATTTTTAATAGCTTTAAGCTGCTCACTCAAACTATTAACGCCGGACATTTTAAGAAAAGAGCAGAGCAAATCTACACGGTCTGCACTTTCTAATTCTTTCTGAATTTCAGTGTTGAGATTTAGGTCTTTAGAAGTATTCGTCATTAGAGCGACGTCGCTCAGAGGAATATCGGGGCGCGCGGTTTTTACGTCAGTGAGGGCGAGCTCGCGCATCTGAATTACGTTGCTGTGGTCGTCGGTCAGCAACGAATCGTTCTGCGCGTCGGCCTCCTGCGGCAGGAGCGCCATCATGCGGTTGACGAGTTCCACCTGGTCGGCAGGGGTTTTGAGGCTTTCGAGGGCGGGGGCCAGCTGGGTGGCAAAGAACTGGGTGAGCAGTTCGGGGATGTTGTAGTCGTCCTTTTTGAGAATTTCTTCCTGCCATTGCGCGCCTTCGGGGATGGCGCGGCCCATGAGCGATGCGCTCTTGAGGTGTTCGTAGAGCCCCAGGGGGAGAGTTTCGTCAGTCGTGGTCATAGCAGCAGCCTAGCAGCCCGGGCCGTTTGTTGCTGCCCGGATAGTCACGGACTCGGGGGTGAAGGCGGTGAAAGTCTGTAATTACAAAAATTCTGCCCTGCATCTTCCTCGAGAAGCCACCAAAAACGTTGCTTTTCGAAACACATGTGGCTTCTCGGCGATTAAACTCGGCTCGCAAAAGTTCGGCGCACCAAACACCCGCCCCGCACGCAGAACACACCAGCCCAAACGCTATTGATTCGCATCACATGCCGGCGTTCTTAGGTATCCTTGGGGTAACACCCAGACAGAAGCCCGCCCTCCACCTCGAAAGGGGCCGCATGAAAACCTTCTGGACCAACCTACCCCTCACCATCCGCGCGGCAGTCATCTTCTGCTACGCCTACGCCGGGGTGCGCATCCTCAACCTCTTCGCCGAGGTGGGCACAGCACCGCTGACCCCGCGCACGCTCCTTGACGGTGCCCTCACCGCGGCTGTCGTCGTCGGTGCTCTCGTCCTGTACCTGGGTAACGCCCTGGGTGCCGCTCTCCGCGCCCGAAGGGAAGGCTACGAACCCCGCCTGGTCGGCATCATCGTCGCCTACGCCCTCTTCGTGGCGGTGTGTGCCTACCTTGCCTACCGCCTCATCGCTTACACCGTGGAGGCGGGGCTCACCTGGCTCTTCCCGCCCGCCCTCGACCAGGTTCTGGTCGCCGTGGGCATGGCTGTTTTTGGCGTGATTAACTATGTGCGCCTTGATCGAGCAAATCCCGACCGCCGCACCCGCAAAGACTAACCGGGGAATGACACCAAAAGAATCCCTGTAATTACAAAAAATCTCCCGCACCGGGTAGAGCACACCTTCACGGCATGCCCCGCCCAGTGCGGGAGATTTCTATATCAACGGAACGCCGCAGCCTTCACGCTACAGCGTCGCGTGCACCTTACAGGCTCTGCGCCTGAATTGCGGTAATCGCAACAGTGTTGATGATGTCCTCAACGGTGGTACCGCGCGACAGGTCGTTCACGGGCTTACGCAGACCCTGCAGAACCGGGCCCACAGCGGCAGCACCCGAAGACTGCTGAACAGCCTTGTAGGTGTTGTTACCGGTATTCAGGTCGGGGAAGACGAACACGGTAGCCTGACCAGCAACCTCGCTGCCGGGCAGCTTGGTCGACGCAATGGACATGTTCGAAGCGGCGTCGTACTGAATCGGGCCCTCAACCGCGAAGTCGGGGTTCGAAGCGCGCACAATCTCGGTTGCCTCACGCACAACGTCCACGTCCGCACCGGCGCCGGAGGTACCGGTCGAGTAGGACAGCATAGCAACCTTCGGCTCCACACCGAACTGGCGTGCAGTCTCCGCGGATGCCTTCGCAATGTCGGCCAGCTGCTCTGCGTTCGGGTTCGGGTTCACTGCGCAGTCGCCGTAGACCAGAACGCGGTCTTCCATCAGCATCAGGAAGACGGAGGACACAATCTTGGTGCCGGGGCGGGTCTTGATGAACTCGAGCGAGGGGCGGATGGTGTTCGCGGTGGTGTTCACAGCACCGGAAACCATGCCGTCGGCGATGCCCTTGTAAACCAGCATGGTGCCGAAGTACGAGGGGTCGGTCATGCGCTCGCGAGCAGCCTCAATGGTGACACCCTTGTGTGCACGCAGCTCGGCGTAGGTTGCGGCGAAGTCCTCGGAGTACTCGTTGTTCTCGATGTCGATGATGCGGATCGAGCTGGGCAGCTCAATGCCCTCAGCCTGGCAAATCTCGGCAATCTTGGCGGGGTTGCCGAGCAGAATCAGGTCGCAGAAGTCGCGGCGAGCAATAATCTCGGCGGCACGCAGGATACGCACGTCGTAACCCTCGGGCAGAACCACGGAGCGGCGGTTTGCGCGTGCGGTCTCGATGAGGTTGTGCAGGAAGCGCAGCGGGGTCATGGAAGCCGGACGCTCGATGGACAGGCGGGACAGCAGCTCGTCCTTGTTGACGTGCTCGTCCCAGCCACCCAGGGCGGCGGCCAGCTTGCGCTGGTGACCGCTCTCGAGGGAGCCGTGCACGCGGGAGACGGCGCGTGCGGACTTGAAGGTGTCGTGCTCGGTGGACAGCACCGGGAAGGGTGCGTTCTTGATGAGCTCGCCCACGGCGGTGTGCTGGCCGGAAACGTCGTCCAGGCCGCCGGTGAGCAGCACGCCCGAGGGAGCGGGGAAGGACGGTGCCAGTGCGGAGGCCAGGGTTGCGGCCACGATGTCTGCACGGTCGCCGGGGACAATCACGAAGTCGCCGTCGACGAACTGGCCCAGGAAGTTGGAGACGGTCATGGCGGCGACCTTGATGCCGTGAATATCGCGGCTGAGGTCCCCAGCCTTCACGCCGGTGGTGTCGAGCTTGAGGGCCTCGGCCACCTCACCGACGGTCGGAGCGGTCAGCTCGGAAATCTCGGGCAGCACGTAGACGGGCAGGTTTGCCTCGCCGCGCTTGACGGACTTCTCGATGTCCTCGCGCAGGGTGGGCTCTGCACGGTTGACGATGACGGCGAGCAGGTCAGCCTTGGATGCGGTCAGCTCGGTGCGGGCCACGTCAACGGCGGTGACTGCCTCTTCGACGGTGGCTTCCTGCGCACCGACGATAGCGACGACGGGCAGGCCCAGGTCGCGTGCAATCTGGACGTTCAGGTCGAATTCGACTGCGAGTGCGTTGGCGGGCAGGTAGACGCCGTCAACAATCACGACGTCGCTGTTGGCTGCGACCTTCTCGTAGGCGGATACCGCGCGGGAGGAAATCTCTTCGGTGTCGCCCTCAGCGATGAGTGCGAGTGCGTCGTTCATGGAGACGGCGCCGCCGACCTGCTCCTCGGAGAGGTTGAAGTGCTCGCGAATCAGGCGTGCTACGGGGTCGTCAGCGATGGTTGCGCCGTCGAAGACGGGGCGGAAGAAGCCGACGCGGTCCGCGCGCTTAATCAGGGAGTCTGCCAGGCCCAGGGCAATCAGGGACTTGCCCGAGTTCGGGGACGTAGCGGAGAGGTAAAGACCGGTGGTCATATTCTACTTTCCTTCGGTGGGGTGGCGTTCGGCGCCGGTACCGCGCGTGCGCAGGGGTTCCCTGTGTCTGCGCGGTGTGCGTCGAGCGTAGGTCACTTTCTATGTTAAGACTTTGCGGGTGTGGCGCCTAACAGCGTTCAGGGTGCGATGTGTCGCACGGCGTCCCGGGCGGGGCCGCCGCGTGCCTCGCGGTGCCCGCAGCTGCTGGACTAGCCGTCTGGCCCGCCCGTTTACGGGTTTTACGGGTTGAGGATGCGCGCGTACCGTACGCTGTGGCCGGGCGCCCAGATGCCGCGTGCCTCAAATTCGATGCTGTTGCGCTGGTAGCCGAGGCGCTCGTAAAAAGAGAGCGCCCGTTCGTTTTCGGCCATAACCCACAGGTAGGAGTTTTCGCCCGGGTAGATAACGGAGTCGTAGAGCGCCTGTCCGAGCCCGGTGCCGTGCGTGTGGTTGAGCGTGTACAGGTGCGTGAGCTTGCGGGTGCCCGCGGGCAGCCCGGGCATGGAATCGGCGCGTTCGAGCTCCCAATCGGAGGGCTCGCACAGGGAGAGCGTCAGGCCGACCGGCTTATCCCAGTCGATGCGTGCGCCAATGGAGCAGGAGAGCCCACCGTCGGGGGTCCAGCCGGGCACCTCGTAGGCGAAGAAGCCGCGCACGGTGGGGGAGGAGATGTGGCGGCGGAAGTCTTCGAGATATTCGTCGCGTTCGGCGCGGTGACGAGCGGTGAAGCTCTCCCCGAGCGTGTCAAAGTAGAGCGGGTCGTAGGTTTGCTCCATGCAGTCCAGCTGCAGGTCGACGTACTTTTCGGCGTCGGTCGGTTCAATCGGTGCGAGCACGTAGCGGCCCTGACATACAAATCCCATGGGTTCCAGTCTACCCAGCCTGTTTCTGCGGAGGCGGTTTGCCGCGGGTGCGTACGCTAGGGGCGTGCAGGAGCGGCACCCCGGGATGCGAGCGCCGTCGGGCGGCCCGCCCCCGATTAGGTGCGGCGCTGACCGGGGGCGGGTCGTCGGCTAGGCTAGAGGGTATGGCGAAAAAGAGCAGGGCACCGAAGAAATCCCAGAAGGCGCAGAAGAACCAGAAGAACCGGGCTGACGATACCGAGAACACCCCCGTGCAGGGCGCGGCGGCAGGCGTGTACCCCATCTCCACGGGTGAGGCGGAGCTCGTCCCCGACGGCTACCACGCCGACGGCTGGCTACTGCTCATCAACGGCGTGCAGTCCTCCCACGTAATCGTGGGCGAACCCCGCCAGCTGGATTTTGAGTACATGCGCTGGATTGCCGCGGTCGTCTCCTCGCACGTGGAGGAGCATCTGGACGCCGCGAAGCTGCGCATCACCCACCTGGGCGGCGGCGCGTGCTCGATGGCGCGCTATTTCGCTGACCTGTACCCGACCAGCCGCAACACGGTCGTTGAGCTGGACGCCAAGCTCGCCGAGTATGTGCGCGCCTGGTTCGACATCCCGAAGGCGCCGCGCGTGAAGATTCGCGTGGGCGAGGCGGGGGCCGTCACCGCAACCTTCGCCCCGGCTTCCCGCGACGTGCTGATTCGTGACGTATTCGCCGGGGACACCACCCCCGAGGCGCTCACCACCGTCGAGTTCACCCGCACCGTCGCCGAGTCGCTCGCACCCGGCGGCCTGTACATCCTGAACTGCGGTGACGGGCCGGCGCTGACCGGTGCCCGTGCGGAGGCGTCCGCCCTGCTTGAGGTGTTCGAGTACGTGTGTATTGTGGCGGATTCGGCCATGTTGAAGGGTCGCCGCCGCGGCAATGTCATCATCGCCGGTTCGCACGCGCCCCTGCCGGAGGCCGGCTCCGTGCAGGCGGCCGCTATTTCCCGCGAGCTCATGGGTGGAGGCGTACCCGCCCAGTACTGGGACACCGCGCGGGTGCGCCAGTTCGCGGGTTAGATTTCGGGGATAGGTTAGTTCCTTCGGGGATAGGTTAGTGACGTTGGGGGTGGGTCTTAACCACCCCAAAAGTCACTAACCCACCCCTAAAATCGCCAACCCATGACCGAAGCCATTCCGAGATATATACGGCACGGGCGAAACCCCACCGCTACCGACCCCAACCCGATACCATGGTGACCATGCGATACACCTATCTGGGCCCCTCCGGCACCTTCACTGAATCCGCCCTGCTGAGCGTCCCCGGCGCATCCGACGCCGAACGGATCCCCGCCACCAGCGTGCCCGACGCGCTCGCACGCCTGAACGCGGGCGAGGCGGACGCCGCCATGGTGCCCATCGAAAACTCCGTGGAGGGCGGCGTGAGCGCCACCCTGGACGCTATCGCAGCCAGCGAGGGTGTACGCATTATCCGCGAGGTGCTCGTGCCGATCCGCTTCGTGCTGGTCGCCGCGAAGCCCATCAGCATCGAAGACGTCAAGACCATCTCCACCCACTCGCACGCCTGGGCGCAGGTGCGCGGCTGGGCGCAGGAGAACGTGCCCACCGCCGCCTACCTGCCCGGCTCCTCCACCGCCGCTGCGGCTGTCGGCCTGCTCGAAGAGGGCTGCACCTACGATGCGGCAATCTGCTCCCCGGCGCTGCTGAACTACCACCCGGAACTGCACGTCATCCAGGACAACATCGGCGACAACAAGAACGCCGTAACCCGCTTCGTGCTGCTCTCCCGCACCGCCGACATCCCCGAACCGACCGGCTCCGACAAGACCACCCTGACCGTGCCGCTGCCCGCTAACCGCGCCGGCGCCCTGCTCGAACTGCTTGAACAGTTCTCGGTGCGCGGCGTGAACCTCTCCCGCATCGAATCGCGCCCCACCGGCGAGGGCATGGGCTCCTACTCGTTCAGCATCGACGCCGACGGCCACATCTACGAGGCACGCATGCGCGATGCACTGCGCGGCCTGCACCGCGTCTCCCCGACGCTGAAATTCCTCGGCTCCTACCCGCGCGCTGACCACGAAAACACCGAAGTCGACAGCATCCACTCCGACGCCTCCTTCGACTCTGCGCACGAGTGGCTGGAATCGCTCTTCCCGAACGGCCGCCCCGCACAGCTGCAGCGCCGCTAACGGCACCACTTACAACATCACCGGCGGCACCACCAGCCGCCTGCCGCTAGACACCCCCCGCACCTACCCGCGCCCCACCAGCGCAAACCCCGCCCACAACCCACCGCAAGATTAGGTAGGATAAAACAGTGATTGATATTAACCTCCTCCGCGAAAACCCCGACGTCTTCCGCGCCTCCCAGCGAGCACGCGGCAAGGACGAAACCCACGTCGACCGCATCCTCGAAGCCGAC
>FLSH01022869.1_pt1 | contig 12781 bp, 13 predicted proteins | sample 1550441 | NCBI WGS metagenome assembly FLSH01 (sample SAMEA4031756, study PRJEB14383) | metagenome | biome: human; feature: oral; material: saliva | place: Philippines | collected 2014 | reverse complement strand
CTTAGTCGGCTTAAACCGACAGAATGCCCGATTATTCATAGTGACCAAGGCGTATTGTATGGCACGGCGGAATGGGGGAAAATGTTGGAGGGTAAAGCGGTGCAAAGTATGAGCCGCCGAGGAAATTGCTACGATAATGCGGTGATTGAAAGTTTTTTTGCAATACTAAAATCAGAGTGTTTTTACTCACGGACTTATCATTCAATGGTTGAATTACAGGCTGAAATTGAAGAATATTTAGTGTATTACAACCAAAAACGAATTAAACTTGGTTTCAAAGGATTGAGCCCAGTACAATACCGAGCTCAGTATTTAAGTTAACTAACCTGTCCAACTTTGGGGGCAGATCATGTTTGCTAAGTGGGGTTATTTCTTCTCCGCCCCAAAAGCTGCTCCCCATTGGTTCCCAGCGCTAACCATTCCCCCAAGTTCTTTAGCATTATTTCCATAGAATTTCCCTTCTACTTTTCCAGTTCCAATTAAAGCAAAAGAGTTTGCTGAACCCGTGAAACTATTACCTGAAATACGGGAGTTCACGTTGATTATTGCTTCATTAAAGTTCAATGAACCTGTTAAGGTTTTATCTGCAAAGTTGGCATTAAGACGAGACGTGCCTTTTAAGTAGTCATCATCGCTTTCTATGTTGGCAGCAGAGAGAATACTACGCCCTTCATAGCTTGCAGTGCCCGTAGTTGGCATATTGGCTGTTGGATTACCGTTATAAAATAGGTAATCTTTGGCATTCTCATGTTGGCTTCTGATAGCTCCGAAACTACTATTTTTATATGCAACAACCATCGTTTCGTGATTTGCATCACGAAGTGTTAGCCAGCTGCCTGAACTAATTCCAGGTCCACCAATGGTTAGTTCTGTTCCGTCTACATTCAATTTGTATGGGGTGTAACCTTCTATTTTACTGATTTTAAGAACTGGATGATCCATACCAGAGATAGTGATTGCCTCCCCTGTTACTTTTGGGGACGCTTGTGGCTGGCTTGGGCTTACATTTGGTGGCGTTGTCGTTGTTGTAGTAGTTGAGCTATCAGAATTACTACTCCCACAAGCCGCCAATGTAAATGCAGCTAAAGTAGTTACGCTAAATTTTGCAATTTGTTTAGAAAATAACATCATTATGATCCTCTTAAGATTAAAGGTAAGTAAAATTATTATTTTTTAGCACCAAATGCAGCACCAAAATTGTAATCATGAGATTCGGCAATACCTCCAAGCTCTTTAGCGTTTTCACCAAAGAATTTACCTTGTACTTCAACTTTTGTATCTGATTTAAAAGCATCTGAAGTAGCTATACCTGTAAATGTATTATTCTGAATATTAGCATCAATATGAACAGGTTTAATGTTTTTGATGGTTAAAGTGCCCTTTAATTTTTTCTCACCAAAATCGACATCAAATTTTGATATACCTGAGTTATATCCTGTCTTCTTATTATATTCTCCAATACCGCCGATTACTTCACCTGAATAAGATGCTTTTCCTAATGGCATACTTTGAGTTGGTTTGCCGTTATAGAATATATAGGTTGGTATAGATTCATTGGGAGAATCGATGATGCCGAAGCGGGTAGAGGAATATTTTTCACAACAGATGATAATGTCTCTATTTGATTGAGAATAAATTGTCCAAGGAGAATTAATATCTTCACTTGGTTCTAACATAATATCAATGTTTTCATCATCAATATCGATCTTATTTATATCTATATTAGTAAGAGGATGAATTTTTTCCTTATCTCTTCGATTAATGACAGTATACCCCCCAGTATGATTAGGTGGAGTTGGTTGCATATGTTTCTCAGTATTTGGCTGAGTAGCTGGAGCTATGCTATCAGTATGTGGGTTTGGTTGCATATGTTTCTCAGTATTTGGCTGAGTAGCTGGGGCTATGTTATCAGTATGTGGAGTTGGTTGCATATGTTTCTCAGTATTTCGCTGAGTAGATGGAGCTATGCTATCAGTATGTAGGTTTGGTTGGATATGTTTCTCAGTATTTGGCTGAATAGCTGGAGCTATGCTATCAGTATGTGGGGTTGATTGCATATGTTTCTCAGTATTTGGCTGAGTAGATGAAGCTATGCTATCAGTATGTAGGTTTGGTTGAGCGTTATTGGGTTGGACTGAATGTTTTGGTTGAAGAATTTTAGAGGATTGATTTGAGGTCTGTTGAGGAGTAGCATGGTGATTTGTGCTACTGTTACTACCACCGCTTCCACAAGCGGTTAAAATTAATACGGATAATGTGGTTAAATTGAATTTAGCTGAATTGTGTAGAGAGAATATCATATATTTCCTATTCTTCATGAATGTAATTTTTAACATTATAACAAGATTGGTTTAGGAAAGATAGTAACAGGCTTATTGATATAAACCGAGAAATATAGAGGTAAGTCAAATTATGAAGAAAAATAATCAAGAACAATCCGATAATGAAATTCGCCTTGATAAATGGCTTTGGGCAGCACGTTTTTACAAAACGCGTTCGACTGCCAAAGCAATGATTGAGGGCGGAAAAGTGCATTACAACGGGCAGAGAGCCAAAGTTAGCAAAGCGGTGGAAATTGGGGCGACGATCAAGCTGCGCCAAGGCAATGAAGAAAAAGAAGTAGAAGTATTGGCATTAAGCGATCAACGACGAGGTGCGCCAGAAGCACAACTGCTCTATCAAGAAACTGAAAAAAGCGTGAAACAGCGTGAAGCGATTGCATTTGCTCGTAAGGCAAATGCCCTTTCGATGCCGCATCCAGATCGCCGCCCGAATAAGAAAGAGCGCCGAGAGTTAGTCAAATTTAAAGAGCACATCTTGTAATTTGTAAAAGTATCTCCATATTGTGTGCAACATTCATTCCCCCTTATTTAAGGGGCTTTTTTTATTTTAAGGAACATTATGTATAAACAAGACAACGACAAACTCTATCGCTACTTATTCCAAAACCGTGCAGTGCGTGGCGAATGGGTACGCTTAAATGATACTTTTACCGAAACATTAAATACCCATCACTACCCAATCGCAGTGCAAAATTTATTGGGCGAAATGTTGGTCGCAACCAGCCTTTTAACCGCAACAATGAAATTTGAAGGCACCATTACCGTGCAAATTCAGGGTGATGGTCCGTTAAAATTAGCGGTGGTAAATGGCAATGAGCAACAGCAATTACGTGCATTAGCACGCGTAGAAGGTGAAGTGGCAGAAACCGCCACTTTACACGAAATGATCGGCAATGGTGTGTTAGTGATTTCTATCATTCCAACCGATGGCGAACGCTATCAAGGCGTGATCGGCTTAGATAAACCGACAATTCGCGAATGTTTAGAAGATTATTTCGTGCGTTCCGAGCAGTTGCAAACGCATTTAGTGATTCGCACTGGCAAATATGAAGGCAAAGCGGTGGCTGGCGGAATGTTGCTCCAAATTATGCCAGACGGCACAGGAACGCCTGAAGATTTTGAGCATTTAGCAACTTTAACTGAAACCGTGAAAGATGAGGAGTTATTCGGCTTAACCGCAGAAGAATTACTCTATCGCTTATACCACGAAGAGCACGTGCAAGTTTATGAACCGCAAAATACCGAATTCAAATGTGGCTGCTCACGTGAACGTTCTGGCAATGCAATTTTATTATTGCCAACGGAAGAAATTGAAGAAATGTTAGCCGAAAAAAATGGTGTGATTGATATGCAATGCGAATGTTGTGGCACGCAATATTTCTTCGATAAAAAAGCGATTGAAGAGTTTAAAGAAGAAGCGGATAAATTAAATCAGTTAGGACTGTAAGGTAAATAAATAAGGGTAGAAAATATAATGATCTGCACCTTAATCAGTTAGACGTTTAGTCCAACTTTTCAGGTGCAGCTCATATTGAAAACAGTCTTTTAAAATAACCTAACTTTTTGGCGTCAGATAAAAATAACTGCCCTTCTTTTTCATTTCTTCTTATTCAATAATCAAATTTATTTCACTTTTTCAACAAAAATGTGAAGCGCCTCACATTTTCTATAAACTCTTCAGCGATTCGATTTACTTTTAATATTCAAATAACTAGAATTATCAGTTGCCAATAAGGCAGAATTTAATTTTTTTATTCTAGGATAACGTTATGTTGTGGTTTTTCTTTTGCGTAGCCATTTTGGTGCTTGGCTACTTCATTTACGGGAAAATTATCGAAAAAATCTTCGTAATTAACCCGAAACGTCAAACGCCTGCCCATCAAATGAACGATGGTGTGGATTATATGCCAATGTCAAAAACGAAAATTTGGCTTATTCAATTATTAAATATTGCGGGAACAGGTCCAATTTTTGGTCCTATTCTTGGTGCGTTATACGGGCCTGTTGCGATGCTTTGGATCGTACTTGGCTGTATCTTCGCAGGTGCGGTGCACGACTACTTCTGTGGTATGTTAAGTATCCGCCATGGTGGTGCAACAATGCCATATTTGGCGGGTAAATTCTTAGGTCGTCCTGTTAAAGTATTCATCAACGCATTGGCACTTATCCTTCTTTTATTAGTGGGTGTGGTATTCGTAGCAAGCCCAGCACAATTGATGGGTACAATCACAATGGATGTATTTGGTGCTTCACAAGGTGCATTACAATTGGGTGATGCAGACGCAGTTCACCAAGCTGTTGAAGCGGGGGGGATTAAAGTTTGGGGTATGGATAAAGCAACAGTTATTTCACTTTGGACATTTATCATCTTTGCTTACTATATTCTCGCAACATTACTTCCAATTGATAAAATCATTGGTCGCATCTATCCGTTATTCGGTGCGTTATTGCTCTTTATGTCTTTAGGAATGGTCTATGGGCTAGTTTCTGCTCACTTTAGTGCAACCGATCCAATTGAATTTTTCCGTACTATCAATGCAGATGGCGAAGGTTTAACTTGGGCTAAATTCACTCAAAACTTCCAAGTGAAAGGTGATGTTCCAGTTTGGCCACTTTTATTCTTAACCATCTCTTGTGGTGCATTATCTGGTTTCCATGCAACTCAAACTCCGTTAATGGCACGTTGTGCAGAGAATGAAAAAGAAGGTCGCTTTATTTTCTACGGTGCAATGATTACTGAAGGTGTTATCGCATTAATCTGGTGTATGGTTGGCTTGGCATTCTATGAAAACCCACAAGCGTTACAAGATGCAATCTCTGCAGGTTCACCATCTAAAGTAGTATACGATAGTTCGTTACACTTCTTAGGTTTCATTGGTGGTATTTTTGCAGTATTAGGTGTAGTTGTATTACCAATTACCTCTGGTGACACAGCATTCCGGGCAGCACGCTTACAATTAGCAGAGATTTTCGGAATTGATCAACGTTCATTAGTAAAACGTTTATATATTGCAGTTCCATTGTTCGTATTAGGTTACTTTGTATCCACAGTTGATTTCAGCATATTATGGCGTTACTTCACTTGGGCAAACCAAATGACAGCAATGGTCATGTTATGGACAGCAGCCGCATACTTATATCGTTATCATAAATTCCACTGGGTGGCTTCAATTCCAGCGTGGTTTATTACAACCGTATGTGCAACTTATTTGTTCTATAATAAAATCGGTTTTGGCTTAGATTACCAACTTTCTGTATATCTTGGCTTCGCAACAACCATTGTTTGTATCATATTGTTCTTCACAATGCTTAAACCATTAGGTGAGCGTGATGAAGATGCATATACAGTAACAGAAACCAATTAGTTAAAATAGAGAAGGGAGTTAATTACCCTCCCTTCAAAAGTTAATTCAAGGACTAAGCTCTATAATTTATGGGATTAGTCCTTTTGGGTTGATTATTTTCTGTTCCTGATAAAGATATTATCTAATCACACCGCACGCCATACGAGCACCACCACCGCCAAGTGCTGTTGGATGATCGGAATGGTTATCGCCGCCTGCGTGAATCATAATTGCGTGGTTTTTCACTTCATCTAATTTTTTCAAGCGTGGGGCAAGCACGGGTTGTGTTGCTGTGCCATCGTGTAACACGGTTAAGGCTGGAAGGTCGCCTAAGTGTGCATCGTCAGACCATGGGAAGCCGTGACCTTTCGCTTTGGTTGGGTTCCAGTGACCGCCCGCCGCTAAACCAGCAGTAAGTTTGCCGTCTTTCTCTTTTGGCTCACAGCTTGGGTTTTCGTGAATATGGAAGCCGTGTAAACCTTCTGCTAAACCAGTTAGATTTGGAGTAAACACTAAGCCGTAAGCAGACTCAGTAATTTCAACCGTACCTACATCTTTGTTGCCGTGTTGTACATCCAATTGTTGCACTTTCACTACTAATTTTGCAGGCTCATTTGCATTTGCCACAGAAGTTGCAAATAATCCGCCTAAAATGACCGCTAATACTGTTTTGATTTTCATCTTAATTTCCTCTTTAAAAGCACCGTTATCGGTGGTTATATTCTAACCACTTTCGTTTTATTTTATCTAGAATAAAGTAATCGGCAAAAACATTGTATTTTTACGTTGCATTTTCATCAAAAATCTTGTATTTATGCAAGCTATCACTCAAAACAACATTTATTTAATTATTCAGGAGCAACACAATGCAAAATGTCGGTTTTATCGGTTGGCGTGGAATGGTAGGGTCTGTGTTAATGGATCGTATGGTTCAAGAAAATGACTTCGCAAACATCAACCCTGTTTTCTTCACTACTTCACAAGCTGGTCAAAAAGCCCCTATATTTGCAGGTAAAGATGCAGGCGAGTTAAAAAACGCTTTCGATATTGAAGAATTAGCGAAATTAGACATTATCGTGACCTGCCAAGGTGGCGATTACACCAACGAAGTTTATCCAAAATTACGCGCAGCGGGTTGGAATGGTTACTGGATTGATGCAGCCTCTGCCCTTCGTATGGAAAAAGATGCGATCATCGTGTTAGATCCAGTGAACCAACACGTTATTTCTGAAGGCTTGAAAAACGGCGTGAAAACCTTTGTGGGCGGTAACTGCACGGTAAGCCTAATGTTAATGGCAATCGGTGGTTTATTCGAAAAAGATTTAGTGGAATGGATCTCTGTTGCAACCTATCAAGCGGCTTCTGGTGCGGGTGCGAAAAATATGCGTGAATTGCTCTCACAAATGGGCTTATTACGCGACGCAGTAAAAGATGAATTAGCAAATCCAGCTTCTTCAATTTTAGATATTGAGCGTAAAGTGACGGCTGAAATGCGTTCAGAAAGCTTCCCAACTGAAAACTTTGGTGCGGCATTAGGTGGTAGCTTAATCCCTTGGATCGACAAATTATTACCAGAAAGCGGACAAACCAAAGAAGAGTGGAAAGGCTATGCAGAAACCAACAAAATTCTTGGTTTAAGTGATAACCCAATTCCTGTGGATGGTTTATGCGTGCGTATCGGTGCATTACGTTGCCACAGCCAAGCGTTCACAATCAAGCTCAAAAAAGATTTACCATTAGCGGAAATTGAGCAAATCATCGCTTCACACAACGAATGGGTAAAAGTAATACCAAACGACAAAGAAACCACATTACGCGAATTAACCCCTGCGAAAGTAACAGGTACATTAAGCGTGCCAGTAGGACGACTTCGCAAATTGGCAATGGGCCCTGAATACTTAGCTGCTTTCACTGTAGGCGACCAATTATTATGGGGTGCAGCAGAGCCTGTACGTCGTATTTTGGTTCAATTAATTAAATAATTTCTCCTCGCAACAAGCGGTAGATTTTGATGAGCAGTTTGCAAATACTCAACAAAATTCTACCGCTTTTATCATTCAACTCATCTTATGAAAAAACCAACAGCCCCCATTAAAATTGTCTTTTTCGACATCGACTACACCCTTTACATCAAAGACGAAGCTCGTATTCCTACCTCAATTACGGAGCAGGTACTTCCACGCCTCAAAGCAAAGGGCATTATTCCCGCTATTGCCACAGGGCGAAATTATGACGGCTTTCCTGAGGCTCTTAAACCTCTGATGAATGAAAACGGCTTTGAGCTTTTTGTGACCATTAACGGGCAAGATAATCTTTACCAAGGCAAACAGATTTCAGACTACCGCTTAAGTGTGGAACGCATTCAACAAGCGGTCGAAAAACTGGAAAAATTGGGCATTGCTTACGCTTTTGTTAGCCGTAAGGCAATTGCTGTGTCGGAAAACAGCGAGATAGTTTGGAATGCTACTTCTCCGATTACTAAAGATTACATCGTTGATCCGAAGTTCTATCTTAAAGATTCCAGCGTGCAAATGTTGGCGTATTATCCCGAAGAGCAAACACAAGAGGTGATAGATGCTGGCGTATTGGGCTCAGATTTAAAAGCAGTTCGCTGGAATAAAAATGCGGTAGATATTTTGCTTAAAGATAACTCCAAGGCTCGTGGTATTCTAGATGTGATCAACTATTTCGGCTTTAATATTGAGAATGCAATGGCATTTGGTGATGGCTTAAATGATATGGAAATGTTGGATACTGTTGGTTTTGGCGTAGCAATGGGCAATGCCGAGCCAGAACTCAAATCATTGGCGGATTTTGTCACCAAAGATATTCATGAAGACGGGATTTTGTATGCGTTGGAGGAATTAGGGGTGATTTAAAGCCCATAAAAACGCAAGCTGTTTTCGAGTACTTGTGTTTTTACTTTTTCTACCGTCAATCTTTTCAATTCTGCCAATTTTTCTACCACAGCACCAAGCTGGGTAGAAATTGCTTTGTCTTCTAATCCTTCGTGTTGCCACGGGCTGTCTGTTTCCACCAGTAACCGATCAAGTGGTAATATTTTTGTTACTCGTTGTGTTTTGGGATTCCATAAAATATCGGGCGTAAGGCTTGCGGCATAAGGTGTTTGTAAAAATTGTGCTAACGAAGCTTCATCGGTTTTAAACCAGTGAAAATGAGCTTTTATAATCTGATACTTCTTAAGTAGTGCCAAAGTAGGTAACACGTCATCGTGCACAATATGCAAATTAAGTGGTAAATTTGATTGCTTAGCGAAGGCAACAAAGCGCTCAAGTAACGAGAAATAAGGGGCGTAATCCAAATTTGGATTTTCTCGCTTCAGATAATGCGGTAATCCGACTTCACCAATAGCGGTCAGATTTTGCTGATATTTTGCAAGCCAGTAAAATAGTTTATCTTGCTCACTTGCAGTTGGTAGAGCTTGCTCTGGATGGAAACCCGAAGCGATATGGATTTTATGCGGGCATTGCTTTTGTAATGCGAGTAAAGTTTGGCTACTCTTAAGGTTTATCGCTACTGCAAGTACGCCCGTAATGTTAGGATCTGCTAGCGTGTTTTGTTGTAGCTCGGTGGAGAGTTGATCGAAATGGATGTGGGTATCAAAAAGCATATTTTCTTTAGTTTATAGGTGGTTTAATCTTGCATGTACTTCGTATTCATTTATGTCAAATTTTCCCTCTTTGCTAAAGAAGGGCATTTTCTTTCATAAATTAACGAATCTACTGTGTCATCTTCTCCGCAATTGTTAAAAAACCATCTGCAGTGCGGAAAATTTCATCGAAACCTTGAGCCTCTAAAATTTTATCTGATACCTCGCGAAACGCTCCTTCTCCGCCCGATTTAGTAAGCACCCAGTCTGCTTTTTCTTTCACATAATCGTGGGCGTTTTTAGTGGCAATTGCCAAGCCACACACTTCAAATGCAGGCAGATCAAGCGTATCATCGCCGATAAAAGCGGTTTGTTCTGGCGTTACTCCCACTTGTTGCATAATATCGAAACAAGCTGAGCGTTTTTCCATTTTACCTAAATGTACGAATTGAATTTTTAGTGCCTCAAGCCGTTTTCGGAGTAACGGATGATCACCACCTGAAATCACCGCTACTTGAATCCCACAACTTTGCAACATTTTTATACCTAAGCCATCGTGTACGTGAAAGCGTTTCATTACTTCGCCCTCAGCAGTATAGTACAACCCACCATCAGTTAAGACACCGTCTACGTCGGTAATGACTAATTTGATATTGGTTAAATCCATCTTATTACCCTTTTATGATATGATTTCTGTATTATAGCCCTCGTTAACGTAAAAGAGAGAATTATTATGTCGATTTCTGAAAATTTATCTCGTATTCAACAACAAATTGAGCAAATTTCTGCCGAGCACCAACGCGAAAATGTACGTTTATTAGCTGTTTCCAAAACTAAACCTGTGCAAGCAATTGAAGAAGCCATTAGAGCAGGTCAATGTGCTTTTGGTGAAAATTACGTGCAGGAGGGGATTGAAAAAATCGCCTATTTTTCAGGCAATAAATCTTTGGAGTGGCATTTTATCGGACCGTTACAATCAAATAAAAGTCGCTTGGTGGCAGAGCATTTTGACTGGATTCAAACCATGGATCGTTTCAAAATTGCTGAACGTTTGAACGAACAACGCCCTGAGCATTTGCTTCCGCTTAATGTGCTTATTCAGATCAATATTAGTGATGAAAGCTCAAAATCGGGGATTCTACCTGAGGATATGTTGCCGCTTGCAGAAAAAATTAGCCAGTTTCCACGTTTAAAATTGCGCGGTTTGATGGCAATCCCAAAGCCTGAAAGTGAGCCAGAGCAGCAGAAAATTGCATTACGCAAAATGAAAGATTTATTCAACCGCTTGCAACAACGGTTTGAGAGCGTTGATACGCTTTCAATGGGAATGTCAGATGATATGGCAAGTGCAATTGAGTGTGGCTCAACGATGGTACGCATCGGCACGGCAATTTTTGGGGAGAGGGATTATTCTCAAAAAGTATAAAATATATCGTTTTAGTTTGAAAGAGTGAATTAAAGATGGTTTTTACATATTGAAAGCTCTATGTCGATAGTTTAAATATTGCTAATAATAATTCTTTATTAAATAAAGTTGACTTACTTAGTAGCATGCCTAAAAGTTCAATATTTTTTAGATAAATTTATTATCACCACTTCGGAGCAATTATTGATAGGGAAAAAATATTAATTGTACGCTATTTTTGTGGCTGTTTGTTATACAATCCCTGACAATTCATTAATTTTCAAATTAAATAAAGACTGATGGAAATAGCTTTATTGTCTGCTCAAAGCAACTTAGCGAGTTGGCACAAAGAAAGTAACATTTGCAGACTTTGGTGGTTTATATTACCCATCAAGTCGAATTAGAAAAATTTGTGCTCAGGAGATAGCTTTAACCGCTTACAAAGGGTAAGATGTAATTACTTACAACAAGGAAAAACAGAGAGGTAACGATGTTTGTTGAAATTTACGGGCGTTTAACTTGCCCATATTGCATTCGTGCGAAAGCATTAGCGGAAAAAATGAAATCAGAATTATCTGATTTCGATTTTAAATTTGTAAATATGCCTGAAGAAGGTATTACCAAAGAAGATTTAGTGCCACGTGTCGGCAAACCAGTTGAAACCGTGCCACAAATTTTCTTAGATAACGTTCACGTTGGTGGTTGCACTGATTTCCAAGCGTTAGTGAAAGAGAAGTTTGGGATTGAGGTTTAGTTAAACCAAAATAAAAAGTCTAGCATTTGCTAGACTTTTTGCTTTTTATTCTAATAAGAAATTAGAGTTTTGCTAAAAGCATGGTTTCTAATTTTTCTTGGTCGATCGCGAATTTACGGATGCCTTCTGCTAATTTTTCTACAGCCATTGGATCTTGGTTATGTTCCCAATAGAATTCAGCTTCAGTCATTGGTGCAGGGCGAGATTGTACTTCACCGTTAAAGTTTAATTTACGTACTAATGGTTCGTTGTTTTCTTGTAATGCTTTTAATAGAGCTGGTGCGATAGTTAAGCGGTCACAACCTGCTAATTCGGTAATTTCACCTGCATTACGAAAACTCGCCCCCATTACGACGGTTTTATAGCCGTATTGTTTGTAGTAGTTGTAGATTGAAGTAACAGAAACTACGCCTGGATCTTCAGCTGAAGCATATTCTTTTTGATCTGAGTTTGCTTTGTACCAGTCTAGAATTCGACCAACAAATGGTGAGATTAAGTAAACACCGGCTTCAGCACAAGCACGTGCTTGTGCTTGTGAGAATAATAGTGTGAGGTTACAGTTGATGCCTTCTTTCTCTAATTGTTCGGCAGCTTTGATACCTTGCCAAGTTGAAGCAATTTTAATTAAGATACGATCGTTTGAAATACCTGCTTCATTATAAAGTGCGATTAATTTACGAGCTTTTGCAATTGTTTTTTCTGTGTCGTATGAAAAACGTGCATCAACTTCTGTTGAGATACGTCCAGGGACGATTTTTAAGATTTCTAAACCGATGTTTACTGCTAATTTATCTTCTGCATCTACTAATTGTTGTGCTTTATCATTGCTTTTTGTTTTTGCATAAGCCACAGCTTCATCAATAAGTGGTGCATACTGTGGTAATGCCGATGCACTTAAAATTAAAGAAGGGTTAGTGGTAGCATCTTGTGGTTGGTATTGCTTGATTGCATCAATGTCACCAGTGTCAGCAACTACTACAGTCATTTCTCTTAAAGCGTCTAATTGGCTCATAATGTTTTCCTATAATGTTATCTAATGAATTGTTGAAAATATGCTTATATATAATAGCTGATTTTTTCTCTCATTTATGTGAGATAGATCACACTTGTCTGAATGTAATCAAAAGTAATCCTAAATGCAATCAAAAATCGTCAGATGATTGCTTTGATAGTGTAAAGCATTAGATAAGAAAATGCAGGTGATTTTAATTTGATCAATGTTTGAGATAAAAACGACCTTTGTGCTTTAAATGTAAACAATTGGTAAATTTTTTTAAATTTTTTGCAAAAAGTGCTTGCACGAGTTTTATTTTTCTCTATAATGCA